>CENZ01200550.1_pt1 | contig 13047 bp, 12 predicted proteins | sample 361341 | NCBI WGS metagenome assembly CENZ01 (sample SAMEA2619782, study PRJEB7988) | marine metagenome | biome: marine biome (ENVO:00000447); feature: deep chlorophyll maximum layer (ENVO:xxxxxxxx); material: "saline water (ENVO:00002010), including plankton (ENVO:xxxxxxxx)" | depth 50 m
ATCTTACTGTTTATTTGAATTTGATGGGGGTGTAATTCTTATTAAAAGATAAAATTAAAAACTCAAATTTAGCTATTTTTTCTTTAGCTGCAATCAAACGTAACTCTTGGGAACACAGAAAGCGGTGTCTAGGCCAAAATTAAAATAGTCATTATAACATTTAATTTTTTTGACCTTTCTGGCAGAAAAAATAGGCAGCCATTGACCTGCCAACTCATATTGTTTTTAAGAGGATTTTTTAAAATAGTGAATTCCAATCTAGCAGCAGATACGGGAGCACGGAATTTTGAGTAGAGGTATTTTCTTAAAGAGCTGTAGAAAGGTTGCAAGAGTGGGGTAGATGAATGTTCTATTGGCTGCGAGGGCGGTTTATTCAATTGAAACATCTCTAGCCCATTTCAAGTTAAAAACAATCAGGGTCATTCACTTCTTTTTCTAAGCCAAGCAGGCTTTTTCTAACTTATGCCTGCCAGAAATAATAAAATGTTTTTTTTGTGAAAGATTTGATTGGGATACTCATGATGTTTTGGATCTTCACAATTAAGGCACAAATCATCAATGATTTTGAGGATTGGGATTTGTCAATGGATTCCTTATGGACCGCTTCCAATGAATCTGGTAGGGGGATGGATTTTGTAATTACTGATGGCGAACTTAATTCGGATGGGCCTTCCGGTTCGGGCACTTTGTTCATTGCCACCGAGCTTGCCATCTCATCGCAACCTACCGAATTGAGTTGGGAGTTATTTGATTGTTTTAGAAACCTATGGGCCTAAGCAATCTTTCCAGATGCATTACCAAACTATCGTCGTGGGTTTCCATCCCTATAAATTATTACTTTTCAGAAAATTAATTCCATATTTTTAATAATTTCTCCCGAAAGAGTTTAAACTTTAAACATTAAGTGAAACCAATTCAATATAATGAGACACCTTTTTTATAAATTCGCAATAATTAGCAGCCTTTCGGTAGGTGCTTTCGCCTTCTTTTTAGACAATTCCAATATTCTTTGGGTATTTGCTGTTTTAGGACCACTCATTCTTGTGGGGTTGATGAATTCGATGCAAGGAAAGCATGCTATTTTGAAAAATTTCCCAATTTTGGGCTATTTCAGGTACTTGTTTGAATTGATTTCACCAGAAATTCAACAGTATTTCATTGAGCGAAATACCGATGGTAAACCGTTCAGTCGTAATCACCGAGCATTGGTTTATAAAAGAGCTAAAGGGGTCAATGACACCTATCCCTTTGGAACTCAGGCAGAGATTTTAGATGATCACTACGAGGGATTAAGGCATTCTATCTATGCTAAGGACCCTGTGGAGGAATTCCCAAGGGTAACTGTGGGAAGCAGTCTTTGTAAGCAACCTTACAGTGCTTCTGTTTTAAATATTTCTGCAATGAGCTTTGGTTCGCTAAGTAAAAATGCGATCATAGCCCTTAATAAAGGGGCAAAAAAAGGTGAATTTTATCATAATACAGGCGAAGGAGGGTTGTCGGATTATCATATTAAACCCGGTGGCGATTTAGTTTGGCAATTGGGGACGGGCTATTTTGGTTGCCGTACGCAAGAAGGTAAATTTGAGCCAAAAAAGTTCAGAGAAAAGGCCGCAATTCCCAATGTTAAAATGATTGAGATCAAATTGTCTCAAGGAGCCAAGCCCGGCCACGGTGGGGTCTTGCCTGGAATAAAAAACACACTTGAAATAGCCAGAATGCGAGATATTGAGCCACATAAAACGGTGATTTCTCCCCCTAGTCACAATCACTTTAATGATGCCAAAGGATTGATTTATTTTGTGAAAGAATTGAGAGACTTGTCAGAGGGCAAGCCTATTGGTTTTAAGTTGTGTATCGGTAGAACTGAGGAATTTATAGAGTTATGTGAGGTAATGAAATCAGAAGAAATTTGGCCAGACTTTATCACGGTAGATGGAGCTGAAGGCGGTACCGGTGCAGCCCCACTAGAATTTGCAGATTCGGTGGGTGTTCCTTTAGAACCGGCATTGATTTTTGTTCAAAGTACACTTAAAAAATATGGATTGAGGGATGAAATTAAGGTGATCGCCAGCGGTAAAGTACTTACTGCTTTTTCTATATTGAGAATGAAGGCACTTGGGGCAGACATTTGTAATTCTGCACGAGCTTTCATGTTTAGCTTGGGTTGTATTCAAGCGTTAAAGTGTAACAGCAATGATTGTCCTACGGGCGTTGCGACTCAAGACGTAGAGTTGGCCAAAGGATTGGCTGTGGCGGATAAGTCAGAGCGGGTCTATCGATTCCATCACAATACCGTCGTGGCTGTTTTGGAGTTATTGGGTACCTGTGGGCTCAAGCACACTGAGGAGATCAGTATTGATATGTTCGTTAAAGGCGATGAAATGGTCACTTTGTCTAATCACTATTTCCCAGATTCTCTGCTCAATAGAGTAGATTACATTAAAGATTGATCGCTCGAAGTAGTAGAAGGTTCTTTTAATTTAGTTGAAAAGGCCTTTTTTAGGCCTGAAAATAATGTTTTTAATTATTCTTGATTTAGTTTAAATTTGTTTTATTTTTCAGTTTAAATTGAATCATATGTCAGATAAAAGTAAATATTCCCAGCAGGAACTTAAGGAGTTTGAGGACTTGATACTTCAAAAATTGCAGTTAGCTAAAGAAGAGCTAAACACCTTAATGGGATCGATCAATCATAGTACCGATGAGACGACAGATGGTTCTTATGGAGGAGTTAAGACTCTCGAAGATGGTGCCGAAACAGCTGAAAAAGAGCAGATGAATCAATTGGCCGCTCGCCAGCAAAAGTTCATTAACAATTTAGATAATGCCCTGATCAGGATTAAAAATGGGACTTATGGTATTTGTGTAGATACGGGAAATTTGATTCAAAAAGAAAGGTTGATGTCGGTACCTCATACGATGCATTCAATAGCCGCCAAGCTCAAGAAGAGCTAATGGATTTTTTGGCGCAGCACATCGAAGCGCTTATTTTTTGTGCACCAAAACCAATTACGGAGTTCGATATACAGGATTGCCTCAAAGAGATGTTTGAGGCCCAAGTTCCCATGGAAGAGGTACATCAGGGGATTAATAATATAGATCAAAGGTACAAAAGCGATCAGCATTCATTTGAATTAGTTGAAAGTGGGGGTGGTTATCAATTTTTAACCAAGCCGGCTTACGAATCGAGTATTGGTATTTTGCTCAAAAGACAGTATAAAAAAAGATTGTCTAATTCAGCGCTAGAAACGCTGGCAATTATTGCATACAAACAACCAGTGACACGTTCCGAAATGGAAAATATTAGGGGAGTCAATTGTGATTACAGTGTGACCAGATTGTTAGAAAAAGAATTGATTTTGGTCAAAGGAAAGGCGGAAACGGTCGGTCGTCCCCTTTTGTATGTAACCAGTCCAAAATTCATGGATTATTTTGGTATTAATGATTTGAAAGAATTACCTACCCCAAAGGATTTCTCTATGGATGAGAACACTATAGGTGAAAATCAACAAGGATGAAAAAAAAAATAATTCAGGCTACTGAACCAGTAGAAATTAGACTTAATAAGTTCATTGCAAATGCGGGGATTTGTTCGAGGCGTGATGCTGATCAATTGATTTTAAGTGGTAAAATAACGGTCAATGACCAGGTAGTTCAGGTCTTAGGCACCAAGATAATGCCGACCGATAAGATTACCTATCTAAAAAAAATCATTCAATCAGAAAAGCTTCAATATGTGTTGTTGAACAAGCCCAAAGATTTCATTACAACCACTCAAGATCCACAAAATCGAAGAACGGTCATGATCCTCATAGAAAAGGCTTGTGTGGAAAGAATATATCCAGTAGGCCGTTTAGACCGGCACACTACAGGATTGTTGTTGTTTACCAATGATGGTGATTTAGCCAAGAGACTGACCCACCCCAAATATAAAATAAAAAAAATCTATCAACTCGAGTTAGATAAGCCCATTATTGAGGCGCATTACAATGAAATTACGGCGGGTATTCATCTAGAAGATGGTTTGGCATCCGTAGACCATTTGGCTATTTTGACGGATGATCGTAAAAGGTTAGGCATTGAAATTCATATTGGGAAAAATAGAATTGTCAGAAGAATTTTTGAAAAATATGGATATGAAGTGCTGAAATTAGATCGAGTAATGTTTGGAAACCTGACCAAGCAAAATTTATCTAGAGGTAAATGGCGGCACCTACATCCCAAAGAGATAGGAAATTTAAAGGGTAAGTTCTCCATGCGAACGGATTAACCCTTCATTAGGGGGTGCTCATATGTCGTACTTTTCATTCTATTTCCACTGAAAACTAGTGCTATGGGGCCTTTCTTATTGAAAAAAGTATTTGTTTGAATGTCGTGAAATAAAATTTATGTATGCATGCATAACAAATTAATCAATTATACGTAACTTAGTAACAAAAAAACCCAATCATTTGATTGGGTTTGAGTGGTGCTAGGTGGATTCGAACCACCGACTCACGGATTTTCAGTCCGATGCTCTACCAACTGAGCTATAGCACCTCAAAAAGTGGTTGCAAAAGTAGAAAAATATATGAAGGTTGCAAGTAATTTGAATGATTAATCTTATCAAAAAAATATTATGAGCATAATTTCACAAGTTATTTTCACGGTGATCTTAGGAATATTCGTCTTTTTTATTGCAAAGAGGGTCAATTTTATCAGATTAAACATCGCTTTGGGCCGGCCACAAAAAGTAGTTGGGAACAACAGGGAACGATGGAAAAATGTATTATTGATTGCCTTAGGACAAAAGAAGATGTTTAAAAAACCTGTCCCAGCGCTATTGCATTTATTAATATATGTTGGGTTTGTATTGATTAATATTGAAGTATTAGAGATTATTTTAGATGGGGTTTTAGGGAGTCATAGAATCTTTGCGTCGTTATTGTCAGATTTTTATGCCCCCTTGATTTCATTTTTTGAAATTCTGGCTTTAGGAGTAATCTTTTCTTGCGTCTTATTCTTGCTCCGTAGAAATGTAACCCAGGTAATGCGCTTTCAAAAGTCTGAAATGAAAGGATGGGCTTCCTTAGATGGGAATCTTATCCTAGTAATTGAAATTATCCTTATGGGCGCCATACTTTCCATGAATGCGACAGATCAGCTTCTGCAAGAGATGGGCAATGCTGCGTATCCTCTGACGGGATCATTTTTAGTGAGTTCGTGGCTTATCCCAATCTTTGATGGATACGCTCCTAGTACGCTGCTTATCATTGAAAGAATGGCCTGGTGGTTTCATATTGTTGGCATTTTTAGTTTTACCTTGTATGTAACCTATTCAAAGCATTTGCACATCTTCATGGCCTTCCCCAACACATACTTTTCTAAGTTGACACCCAAAGGGTCCATGGAACCGATGCCTGAAATCACCTCTGAGGTTAAAATGATGTTGGGCATACCTGTTGAAGGAGAGACGCCGCCGCCGGAAGGCCTCAAATTTGGGGCACGTGATGTCAGTGATCTTAGTCGAAAAAATTTAATGGATGCGTATGCTTGTACTGAATGTGGGCGTTGTACTGCTGAATGTCCAGCGAATCTTACGGGGAAAAAGTTGAGTCCCAGAAAAATAATGATGGATACTAGGGATCGTATGGAAGAAATTGGAAAGAGCAGGTCGGATGCGAAGATTCATGATGAAAAGTTCTTATTGGGAGGCTTTATAAGTAAAGAGGAGATCAATGCTTGTACCAGCTGCAATGCGTGCGTAGAGGCTTGTCCAGTCTTGATTAATCCTCTAGACATCATTCTCCAGCTCAGGAGGTATGAGGCAATGGAAGCCTCTGGGTCACCGACTTCGTGGAATGCCATGTTTCAGAACATGGAAACGAATGCTGCCCCATGGAAATTTTCTCCGCAAGATCGGTTTAATTGGTCAGAAGAGTTAAAAAATGAGAGATAATTAAAGTTCAAGATGGATATAAAGATACCAACAGTTGCAGCATTGGCCGCCGAGGGAAAGGTTCCTGAAATTTTATTTTGGGTGGGTTGTGCGGGATCATTTGATGAGCGTTATAAAAATGTCACTAAGGCATTTGTCAAAATATTAAATAAGGTAGGGGTTGACTTTGCCGTTTTAGGTCCCGAGGAGACTTGTACAGGAGACCCAGCCCGAAGGGCGGGAAATGACTTTCTCTTTCAGATGCAGGCGATGGCCAATATTCAAGTTTTGAATGGTTATGGTATCAAAACGATAGTAACCGCTTGTCCGCATTGTTTCAATACCTTAAAGAATGAGTACCCTGAACTGGGGGGAAATTACCAAGTAGTCCATCATTCTATCTATTTGCAACAACTTATAGATGAAGGGAAAGTTATTCAAAAGGTAGCGCAAACCGCTTTCAAAGGGAGAAAAATAACTTTTCATGATTCTTGTTATTTGGGGAGAGCCAATAATATTTATGAGGCGCCGCGAAAGGTATTGGAAGCCCTCGATGCGGAATTGGTTGAAATGAAAAGATGTAAAACCAAAGGGCTTTGCTGTGGAGCGGGAGGTGGACAGATGTTTAAAGATGCAGAAAAAGGGAATAAAGAAGTCAATATTGAACGTACCGAAGAAGCATTAGAGACCGAGGCAGACACCATAGCTGTGGCCTGCCCGTTTTGTATGACCATGATGAGTGACGGGGTAAAAAATAAAGAAAAAGAAGAGTCTGTACAGGTGCGAGATTTGGTAGAACTTATTGCCGAATCTGAGGGGCTATAATTTATTCAAACTTAAGGCCTAACTTTGTGTTTTAGTATAGCCTTATGAACAATTCCTTTGATCAAATGCCTGATGATGCCCGATTGTGGGTATATCAGTGCAATCGAAAATTTTTACCGTCAGAATTAAAAGCCATCAATTCCTCGTTACAAGAATTTTTAGCGTCTTGGGCGGCGCATGGAAGGGCATTAAAACCTGCTTATGCGCTATATTATGATCAGATTATTGTCCTTGCCGTGGACGAATCATCTCATGGAGCAAGTGGTTGTAGTATCGATATGTCGGTTGCGTTTATGAAATCATTAGAACAAACTTATGGCGTTTCCTTGTTGGATCGGACCCAGATCGGATTTATGATTGATCAAGAGATAACGTTGCTCAATTTAAGTACGATAAAAGAAGCGGTAACTTCTGATAAAATCAAGGCAAAAGATATCATCTTAAACAATGCTGTTTCTAGTGTAGCGGAGTTTAAAAAATCATGGCATCAAAGTGTTGATCAATCTTGGTGCAAAAAATATTTCGCGTAAATTTTAACAAATAAATTATCGAAAAAAGGCATCATTTTTTATTTTTTTTCGTTTTGATTTTATCAAGGTATTTTGATAATGAGATTTTTTTATAAGTTTTTAATTTTGTTTTTAATCAGTGGTTGTACTTCCCCTGCTACGCAATTAATTAAAGGAGATTATGACGGTATGATTGCCAAATACGGGAAGTATATGAAAACTAATGATGGTGTAACTAACTATCAGATTGCTGAAGCTTATCGACTTTCCAATAGAATCAAAAATGCCGAACCCTTCTACGCTTCAGCCCTGAAGTCAGGGATTGATCAAGATGATGCTTATTATTACTATGCTCGTTCCTTGAAAGCCAATCAAAAGTATGATGAGGCTCGAGAAGTTTTAAGTGATGCTTTGCCCAAAGTTAAGGACGAGTTGATTTATCAATTAATCACCTACGAAATAGATGGGTTGGCCTCTTTAGATGACATGCATGGAGCCGAAACTTTTTTTAGAATCAAGAATTTGGAGGAAATTAATAGCTCAGGAGCAGAATATGGACCTGTTTTTCAAAAGGGGAGGCTTTATTTTACTTCTAATCGCGATGGGGGTAAAATATATAAAAGTACAGGAACCCCCTTTACAGATATCTATAGTGTGGAGACGAAGGGTGCTAAAGTAGCTGTAAGAACCTTGACTCCACTAGATCCTATCATCAATAATTCCTTGGTCAACGAGGGCTCGCTCGCTTTAGCTGCCAATGGGAAGTACCTATTATTCGCAAAAGGCAATTCCGGAAAGGCGAGTGGAACACTTGAGGTCAATATTTTTGCAACCCGATACCGCAATGGTAACTGGGGAACTCCAAAGGCTCTTAACCTTAATGATCCCAATGCCTATGATGGTACTCCGGCACTAAACAAGGAAGGGAATACGTTGTATTTTGCCTCTAACAGAACAGGGGGTTTTGGAGGGGCAGATCTTTACTCTGCACAATTAGATCGAAGAGGAAGATGGGTAGATGTGCGAAACTTAGGACCTGAAATCAATACGCCAGGCAATGAGATGTTTCCCTTTATTTCCGAATCAGGGATCTTGTATTTTTCTTCGGATGGTCAACCTGGCTTTGGTAACCTTGATGTCTTCAAGGCGACGAGGATGGGAGGCTCTATGATCATAGAAAACTTAGGGGCCCCAATGAATTCTTCTGCTGATGATTTTGGATTTTATGAATACAATCTTACCCGGGGCTTCTTTTCTTCAAATAGACCGGGAGGGAAAGGGGATGATGACATTTATACTTTTGTTAACGATGATCCTGATTTGAAGATCATCAATTATTTTTTAACGGGGAATACCCTGACCAAGGATGATGGTGGAGCGGCTATAAAAGTATCAAATACGAAGGTTTCTTTAATTTCAGAAGAGGGTCAAATATTGGATGAATTTTTTACTAGAGAAGATGGTGCGTATAAGTTCCGAGTTTATGCAAATGAAAATTACAATATTAGGGTTGAAAAGCCGACTTATTTTACTGCTAGAAAAGCATTTTCTACTGTTGGTAGAAGTATTAGAAGAGATACGCTTACCCAATTTCAGACCGATATCACCTTTGAGTTGAATATTGAATTAGATCAAATCGTGATTGAGAAAAGTATTGTGCTCAATAATATTTATTATGATTTAGATAAAGCCGAAATACGTACAGATGCAGCTTTTATGCTCGACAGCTTGGTGATTATTTTGGAGGATAATCCTGAGATTTATATTGAATTAGGCTCTCATACCGATGATAGGAATACGGATATTTATAATTTAGATTTATCGCAGCGGCGAGCCAAATCAGCAGTTGACTACTTGATTGGTCGCGGTATTCAGTCGAAAAGAGTTTTTGCTAAAGGTTACGGGGAGTCAAAATTAATCATTGAAAATGCGCAAACAGAAGCAGATCATCAGATTAATCGGCGTACCGAATTTAAAGTTTTGAAATATGATCTTCGGGAGATTGAAGAAGAAGAGGAATCTGTTGATGAATATGAGCGATTCTTCGATAATGATCAGGATAATGAATAACGATGATCCGCCAGTTCGTTGTTCGGGTCTTATTTTATCTATATGACCTCACTCTGCGCTCATCTTAAATTTTACTTTTATAATACCTATAGTTGCGTTCTGGGATTGCTTTTTGTTGCCAGCAGTTTTGTGTTTGGAAATTGGGTGGCCAGAATACCGGATATAAAAGAAAGTCTAGGGCTGACAGATGCGGCTTTGGGCATGGGACTCCTAGGAGCTCCTTTGGGATCTATCTTGGCTATGCCTTTTACCGGTTGGCTTGTTTCTTTGATGGGTCTTGGGCGTTCCTTGTATCTTTTTTCTGCTCTTTTGCTTCTTTCTCCAGTTATGTTGGCCAACATAACCTCATTTAATAGGCTCTTGGCTTGCTTGATATATTTAGGGATTACTGAGGGCTTGATGGGGGTAGTTATCAATGCTGCTGCTAATGGAGTTGAAAGAAAATTAGAAAGGCCTATAATGTCTACTTGTCATGGGATGTGGAGTTTAGGTGCGATGATGGGAGCTGCAACGGGAAGTGTCATCGCAGGGTTGAATATTGCTCTGCGACCCCATTTATTAATGATTTCTCTGACGGTACTGACCCCTCTATTATTGAGCCCTAAGATAATTCAGATGTTTGACACATTGCCTAGCCCTGAGCAAAAGAAAGGATTCCAAATGCCTAATATGGTACTTTTAGCGATTTCATTAGCTGCTTTTAGTATTTTTTTAAACGAGGGAGCCATTGCAGACTGGAGTGCGGTTTACCTGCGTGAGACACTGAAAAGTGAACCTTATCTGGTAGGGATGGCTTATGCAGGTTACGCCTTGTTCATGGCAATAGGCAGGTTTACGGGGGATATGCTTATTCCAAAGTTTGGTAAGAAAAACCTAGTCATAGGTGGGAGCCTTTTATCAGCCCTCAGTATGTCAGCCCTTTTGATCTTACACGATCCGTGGGTAGCCATTGTGGGATTTTCTCTCGTGGGTTTAGGGTTTTCATGTATTGTTCCCATTTTGTATTCTTCTGCAGCCAATGAACCAGGATATACGGCAGAATCGGCCATTGCGGTGGTATCAACTATAAGCTTTACAGGATTTTTTATTGGGCCTCCGATCATTGGTTTTATCTCAGAGCAGTATGGATTATCTTTAGCTTTGATATTGGTTGTAGGACTATCAATAATGATTTGCGCAATAGGTACCATGATTCAATTTAAGTAGCGATATTTGTATTTTATAAAATATACCATGTCTGATAGGTACGCACATCGAGGAGTTTCAGCTGTCAAAGAAGATGTTCATAGGGCGATTGCACATATAGATAAGGGCCTTTTCCCTAAAGCTTTTTGCAAAATAGTCCCTGATCTGCTAACAAAAAATGAAGATTACTGTGCCATAATGCATGCAGATGGTGCAGGAACTAAGTCTTCTTTAGCCTACATGTATTGGAAAGAAACAGGGGATATGTCTGTTTGGAAAGGAATTGCTCAGGATGCGTTGGTCATGAATACAGATGATCTGCTGTGCGTGGGCTGCACTGAAAATATTTTGTTATCAAGCACCATCGGCAGGAACAAAAATAAAATACCCGGAGAGGTAATTGCTGCAATAATAGAGGGGACAGAAGAAGTGCTAGAAATGCTGAGAAATCAAGGGATTGATATCATTTCAACAGGTGGTGAAACGGCCGATGTTGGAGACTTGGTTCGAACCCTTATTGTGGACAGTACCGTGACGGCAAGAATGCCCAGGGGTAAAGTTATTGATAACGCTCACATTGCTCCGGGCGATGTTATCGTAGGTCTTTCTTCTTTTGGTCAGGCGAGCTATGAGTCAGCCTATAATGGAGGCATGGGAAGCAATGGCCTTACCTCAGCGCGACATGATGTGTTTTCAAAGGTTTACCAATCAAAATATCCTGAAGCTTTTGATCCATCGGTACCGATGGACCTAATTTTTAGTGGATCCAAATACCTAACAGATCCGGTAAAAAATACGAGTTTGGATGCGGGAAAACTGGTATTGTCTCCTACCCGTACGTATGCTCCCATTATTAAGGCTATTTTAACTGAGCACCATGATCAAATTCATGGTATGATCCATTGTAGTGGAGGTGGCCAAACCAAGATTTTGCATTTTGTTGACCAATTAAAAATTATTAAAAATAATCTTTTTGAAGTACCTCCTTTATTTTCCTTAATTCAAAACGAGAGTACTACGAGTTGGCGTGAAATGTATCAGGTGTTTAATATGGGTCATAGATTTGAGCTTTATGTTCCCGAAGAAGTAGTTGATGACCTTATTGAAATTTCAGAATCTTTCAATGTTCAGGCACAGGTGGTGGGACATGTCGAGGCAGCGCCTACCAAAGAGCTGCTTATACAAACGGCCCTGGGCTCCTTCGAATACCATTAGCGTGCATCTTCAAGATGGATAATCGTTTCATCTGAGACCAAAATACTGATGATATCAAAGCGAATGTCTTTTTTCCAATGAATTTGGTGAATATAAGCATTGGCCGTTTGGATAATATTTTTCTTTTGTCTGTTAGAAACAAAATCTTCAGGGTTTCCGAAATTATCATTTTTCCGATACTTCACTTCGATAAAAACCAATAGTTGGTTGGATGAGATCCCAATTAAATCTATTTCACCCCGCTTATAACGATAGTTTTCTTCTATAATTTTTATACCTACAGATTCTAGATGTTTTTTGGCTAAGGCTTCCTCTAATTTTCCTTTAACTTTGTTTTCCAAAATGAAGATTCTTTATGGCGTATCCATTAAAATTTAAAACCATTTATAAAGATAAGATTTGGGGTGGAAATAAGATTAAAAATGTCCTAAATAAAGATTTCGGCGACTTGCCTAATTGCGGGGAGACTTGGGAGCTTTCTGCAGTATCTGGAGATATCTCTGTGGTTAGTAATGGTCTTTGGAGAGGTCAGGATCTTAAATCGTTATTAATGCAACACGGGGCTGCCATCATGGGGGTAAAATTATTTGAAAAATTTGGTACAGACTTCCCTTTGTTGATCAAATTTATTGATGCAAATCAGGATCTTTCAATTCAAGTGCATCCAAATGATTCACTGGCCAAAAAACGGCATCACGGCTTGGGTAAAACTGAAATGTGGTATGTGTTGCAAGCGGATCCAAAGGCCTCACTGATTACCGGTTTTAATCGACCAATGTCTCAAGGGGAGTACTTAAAGAAGTTTGAATCAGGAAAGTTAATGGAAATTCTAAATCAAGAGCAAGTAGCCAAAGGGGATGTTTTTTTCTTACCAGCAGGTCGGATACATACCATTGGCAAAGGGTTGTTAATTGCTGAAATACAGCAAACCTCAGATATCACCTATCGCATTCATGATTTCGGCCGTATAGATGATCAAGGAAATGAGCGGGACTTACACATTGAAGAATCATTGGAAGCTATCGACTACACCTATCAACCAAATTATAAAACCAGCTATGATGAGGAATCCAATAAACGGGTCTCATTGGTTACATGTCCTTACTTTGTGACGAACAAACTGAGCTTAACCGAAAAAAAAACATTAAAGGCACCTCAAATAGCAGGATTCAAAATATATATGTGTATTGAGGGCTCAGCCAAAATAGTTAATGGTGATGAAGAGACCCCTTTATTAAAAGGGGAAACGGTTTTGATACCTGCTATGTTATCAACTTATGAAATTAAAGCGGATGCTGAAGTTATACTTTTGGAAACCTATATCGC
>CENZ01057005.1_pt1 | contig 13020 bp, 13 predicted proteins | sample 361341 | NCBI WGS metagenome assembly CENZ01 (sample SAMEA2619782, study PRJEB7988) | marine metagenome | biome: marine biome (ENVO:00000447); feature: deep chlorophyll maximum layer (ENVO:xxxxxxxx); material: "saline water (ENVO:00002010), including plankton (ENVO:xxxxxxxx)" | depth 50 m
TGTCGCTTCAGGATATCCGCCCGAGAGACATCGAGCATTTCCGATTTCAGATCAGCTGGCCACGGAACCTCTCGGCTTTCGAAACCCTTGTTCGGCAAAAATCCGTCAAACTTCATGCGTCCGAGTTTCTCAAGGCTCTGCAACCCGCAGTCGATCAACAGATGCATCTGCTGGCCCATGACTATCCCAGCATACGCCGAATTATTCTCACAGGGCACACAGAGTCCGAATACATGATGGCAGCGATCAACCCCGGTCGTGTACATCGCTACCTCACCAAGCCATGGCCGGAAGAAGAAACGCTCAGCGTGGTGAACTACGCTGTACGGGAACGATAGGAAATTACGCGCCTGCGATCTTTCATCGATCACCTGTCGAGCTAACTGTTCCGCTCGGGATCTTCAGAGGACTCGGCAAGGTAGACGGCGATACCCTCAAGTAACGCGATGTGTCGTACCTGGCACGACATGATGGCGTCGTCTACACGCGCCAGATCATCCAGTTCGCTCGGAACCTCCCGAACACGCGCGCTCAGTTCCACGGCACCAATGTCCAACAATGCGCTGGCCGCACCGTCCAGGATGTCCAGTGCCCCAGGCCTGTCGTCAGCATCAAGTTTTACAAACACCTGTTCGAAATCTGCAGGATGCTGTTGGTAGAACGCCGCGAGCTTGAACTGAAACGCTGATTCATCATGACCCACGTTGGCAAGCCCCTGCAGACTGTCGATACCTGCATCCTCAAGTCGTTGAATTTTTCCGGCGTCCTCTGTGGACATTTCGCTACCGGCTTCAAGACTAGCCAATAGCGCCTGCTTCGCAGCGATCTCTGCAGAAAGGTCCTCCCCTTGCGAATCCATTCCCTGAATACGCGGCTCATCTGGTTCAACAGCAGGTTTCTCGATACTTGCCACCGGCACCGGCATAAGGCCTACGTAGGTCAATCCCATCAGCACGAACGCAATGAACGTCAGGTATCCAGTGGCCGCCTGACCGCCGTTAACGAGCAGTGCCAACATCAACCCGCCCAATGAAACCCATGCGAAAGCGAGGACAACGGTCCACCGGGTTATCGCAATCCTTGCGATGAGTGCACTGACCATCACAGTGTTCGCAACAACCAGATCAGAAATTCGTGTCGCCTCCAGGCCAGTCAGCAGAAACGGCGCAGATGCCCAGGACACACCGGCGCAACAGGTACTTGCAACGATCAGGCGCGACAATATCTGCTCGTTAGATCTCAGACCCCGTCGGATCGAAACAGCGAGCGCCATAAACGGAACGTGCAGCACCACGAGGACCAGCAACCACACAACGCTCCCTCCGCGCACGAATGCCTGCAGGAGGAGGCCTGCCAGCATACTGACCCCCACCATCTGAAGAATCAGTGTCTGCACGTTCTTCATCGTCCGCGCGTCACTCCTGCCGCATCAAAATAGCTGGCCATATCCCAATCTGGCCACCGGGCCTGCGTGATTCGTAGTGTTCTGTCAGTCCAGAACGCGTCTCCTGGTTCCGGTATACCGAGACAGGCGAGTTGCTCAGCACTGCCATGGTTGATCACGCGGTCCCAGGGGCGATTGGCCGCGCTTTGCCACACGTGAAAACTGATCATCTCGTTGCCCCGTGCCTTGTACCCGACCGTCATCGTAAATCGACGTCCATTCTCTTCTGTGAGATTGGTTCCTCGGTGAAACGTATCGATGCTGTGGGCCAGCAGGGTCCCGGCACGGCCCGCCCCAGATCGTTCGCGGGACAACAGCTCCTGCTGCTGTTGCGGCGTGGGAGCCCACACACGACCTTCACCAAGTACATCATTACAATCCGGACGGGTGACATAGTGAAGAGCGCCTGTCTCGTCGGTCACATCAGTCAAATAGAGGATGAAATCCACACAGCGCATTGAAACGTCATCCGACGGTACCGTGAGCGTGTGGTTGCCAAAATCGCAGTGGAAACCCTGGTCGTAGTCCGCTTCTCCGGTGTATTTGGCCCAGGTGTGTGACTGGTACAGGCTGACCTCATCGACGCCCAACAGGGCACGTGAAAGCTGAATAAGCGCTGGATGCAGGGAGATCATGTTGATCGCTTCAGAGCCCATATACGGCAGCGTATCGATATTCTTGAACTGCGCCGGGTGCGTCGATCCGATCGCGCCTTCCTCCTTGGCCACCAGTACGGAACCAATACCGTCAGCGTTGGCACAATCGGCGTACATTGTTTCGAAGTCTTCAAGCACTGGTTCGTATTCATCGGGTCTGAAGAAGTCTTCAATCAAGATAAAACCTTCCTCACGCCACTGCCTGAAGTGATCCGCCGTGTATCGAATATCAGTTGCCATCATCGCTCCCGAGGCGCCCACACACAAAGGCACCGCCAATCACAAGAAAGATTTTGCGGCATCATACCGAACAGGTCGTCGCTATACATCAAGGGTCTGCGTACCTATAGTGGATGTCCCTTCAAGCGCTTCAAGCTGTACACACATTATGTCTGAGCCACAATTCAAAGAGCGATTGGTACAGGTGGATCTGCCAACGCACCACTACAGTCTGGTAACCGCTGACGACGGACGCCTCCTTGTCATCCACCAGGATGGATTGACGCTCAGTACCGTGGCGGATGACTCAGCGATCTGGGATCAACAGGAAGGTGATCTGGTACACGTGACAACTGGTACGCGACTATCGATGACCAACATTGAGGGTGGCGTTCACCTGGGTCACGACCATCAGGCAGTCAGCAAGACGGGAGCCATCGCGGACCCAGCGGCATTTTCCATCAACCACGGACCCGAAAAAATGCCGAGCGAATACCTCGCATTCTTCCAGGCCAACGGTTGGGTCTGCCTGACCAGCATTCTGCCTCCGGATGTCGTCGAGGCACTCGAAAAAATCTCCTGCACCGATCGTTACCAGGACCGGAAGTTCGATACCAGTGCACCCCCGTTCAACCAGTCACCCGCCATGGCCAGGACTGCGGCGGAACCCATATCCCTCTGGTTGATGCGCCGTTATATGCAGACAGACGAGATTCGTCTCGGCCATACGCCCAGCCTTGCCATCGTCGGCAAGGACGATTGCAAACGAAACGTCCAGGGTTGGCATTCAGATTTCCCCTACCTGTGGGGAATCTCTGGTTCTATAACCCAGGGACGTAACACGATTCCTGATGGTCGAGTCCCCACACCGTCAGGACCAACAGTCCTTGGCATCCAACGCAACGTCTGTATTTCCCCGTTTACCAGCGTTGGCGGTGCCACCGCCTTCAAGCTGGGTTCCCATGCGAAAGATCAGGGTCCGCCGGCTGATTGGGGTACCGGCACCACCCATGGGCAACCCGGCTACCGCGCAGAGCACGGCCTGCCTTACCACGGTGAGAATGCCGACATCGTCGAAGCACCCGGTGGATCTATCATTCTGTATGACTCCAGGACATGGCATCGTGCGGGGATCAACCGCACTGAGAAACGTCGCTCGGCCATGCTGCAGGCCATGATCCCCATGTACATCATGCCGTTCTATGACACCAGTGCCCCGTACAAATCGTTTATCCGAAGTGACGCTTACCAGGCGCTCAATGAACGTGAACGCGATGAGATTCGCAAACTGATGGTGCACTACATGGCAGGTCCAGGTGGTTTGCAGGCCATTACTGTCGACCAGGAGTTGACCGATCACGTGAAGGAAACCGGAGCTCGTTGGGGCGCCTATTCATAGCGTCAGCCTTGAAGCCTGACCCTCGTCACTGACCGGGTGTCATGGTATCGTCGCGGCGCAATTCAACATTCATCAAAGGAAAGATCCGATGAAACTCTACGACACCACAGGTGCGCCGAACCCTCGACGGGTTCGTATGTTCATGGCGGAAAAGGGCGTCGACTGCGAGAAGGTCGAGATCAATATTGTCAAAGGCGAGAACCTGACTGACGAGTTCCTTGCGGTGAATCCTCGTGGACTTTTGCCCACCCTCGTACTCGATGACGGTACTGCCATCGACGAGACCATCGCCATCTGTCGCTACATTGAAGAACAACATCCCCAACCACCGCTGATGGGCACGGATCCCGTCTCAAAAGCACAGATCGAAGCACGACAGCGTCACATGGAGTGGGATGGTCTGCTGCCCGCAATGGAGGCGTTTCGTAACTCATTCCCTGGCTTTGCGACCCGCGGACTCGGGGGTAGCGTCGGTGAGGTTCACGCCATTGAAGAACTGTCTGCACGCGGCAAGACATCTCTTGGCCGCTTCTTTGAGCGGCTGGACCAGCACCTCGCAAACAATCAATACATCGCCGGGGACAGTTTTTCGATTGCTGACATCACGGCAGTGTGTACCTGTGACTTTGCGGGCGGCGCTGCGCGCGTACCTATGCCCGAGTCACTGACACACCTGAAGCGTTGGTATGACGAGGTATCTTCGCGGCCTTCCGCGAGCGCCTGAAACGGGTGGCGCGTAAGGTTGGGGCCCGAGCAAAACTCTGGTCCCAAGCGCTCACCTTGCACTCACTGATTCTAGGCCACCGCTTCCAGAATCTGGCTGATCATTTCCTCCGGCCGCCCCTGGCGAAGCAATCGGCCGTTGGCCATTTCCAGAATCAGGTCGTACTCTGTCAGGCTTTCGAGACGGTGATGACGGTTCTGCCCCGCAGACTGGTCCGCAACAACCACTGGATACGTTCATCCGTTCGACGATCCAGTCGACTCGTGGGTTCGTCCATGAGCACATAGCGCTTGTCCAACAGGATCAATCTTGCGATACACAGTAACTGCCTCTCACCGAGCAGCACCGCTGCATGCTCTTCGGTCGACTCAGTAACCAAACGCCGGATGTGATGAGCCACACGCGACCGCATCAGTGGCTCCCACGATAGGAAACGAAGCAGGCGCACGTTGGAAACCCACTCGCCAATGATAGCGACGAGTTTGTCCTCCTCTGCTTTGATGACTTCTTCCTTGCGGTAGATGTAGCGCCCAAGCACCATCGCAAGCGGCAACGCAGCAAAAACCCAAACCGAGCGCAATCACACCGGGCCAACCCATGTAAAAACCACCACCGGTCCGAGCAGGAGCATTCCCAGCAGGCACGGCACGCCGTTGCGAGAAATCCCATGCAGAAAGTCGCTGATCCGGTAGATGTCACTGGAAATGAGTGTTTTCAGATTGCCTGTGCTGAATTCATCCGAGGCGAGCTGCCCCATGCGTAGCAGCTTTGCATTCAGCCGCAAAGTCACAAACGTACGTGAACACACCAGTAACTGATTCTGCAGCAAAGATGTACAGGCATTGATGACACGCATGATGATCTGGGTGAGCGCGAAGATGAGAAGCATCAGAAGTGCCTGAGACAGGCGCTGCTCAGGATCGACCAGCCGCTCACTCACTAGCACCGCACCCAGAATCATCACCCCGCCACCAGTGCCATCAGTGACGCGGATAGGTTCTTACATAGTCCAAGCCAGAAGGCGCCGGACATTCGCACATCCGGACGTTCCTCCTTGAGCTGGGCAAACTCCCACGCCAGCTCGGGCGGCATGTCCTGGGGTGCTACCTCGGTGGTTGCTAGGAATTCCCGTTTCAGTCGCGCCGGGCTCGCCAGTAGTGCCAGATCAAACATCGTTCATGCATCCGCATGAAGTTCGCCAACCGGGACTTTGGGCGATAAAAAAACCCCGGTTGGCGGGACCATCGGAGGTTCATATTCTGAGCCGTTGTAAGGTCCTGGTTGATTCAGACCTCAGTGCTTGTGGCAACGTCAGGTCGTCATGCTGTAACCGCCGGATTCGTCGGACGTTCAAAGATCACGTGATCACAGCCATTTGAGGGCCATGCAACGGTGACCACACCCGGGTTTTTCTGGGCGCAATACGCGTTGATGGAAAGATGGCTTGTAATGTTCGGTTGTACTTCGAGTTGCTGATGTCTAGAGCGGCGTACCTTAGACCCCTGATGTGAGATATCAAGCTGCAGCTGCTCATAATTTTCAGGAACTTCATCGCCCAACAATCTGACCCGCTCGCGCGCCGGTGTGTTCGTCGTCACGAAGAATAGTGACACCGTTGCAGATCGTCGCCTGGTAACCTGCGCCACGCTGAATAAAACGGGGTGACCCAAACGGAAAATCATGGACGATCTCTGGCTGCTTCTCTCCCAGTTGCTCCAGGTTGAACACGTTCACGTCCGCACGTAAGCCTTCGGCCAGTAGACCACGGTCTTTCGCACCGATAATCCTGGCAGGTGCTGACGTCAGCCGACGGACTGCTTCCGGTATCGAATAGTGGCCCGTATCCCGACACCAGTGGGACATGACCCACGTCGCCCATCCCGCGTCCATAACCTGACTCACGTGGGCGCCTGCGTCCCCCAGTCCGGGCAGACAATGATCGCAGGAAAAGAGATTCGACAACGCCTTCATGTTCTTATTGAAGACGCGCTGCGTAAACAGTGCCTTTCCATCGGATTCACGTGACAGATGTAGGAAAGTCTCCGCCGGATGTTCAGCCCGTTCTGCCGCCAGTGATGCCAGCGAGTTTTCTGGTCCAGACCCATAGGCTGGCTGATCAGCGGGGCCCATCCAGAAAATGTCCTCCGCTGGCCTGCCGGTATCTCCCTCGGCATCGGCCACCAGTCGCTCGCAGAATGCCTTGTCAGCAATCGCCGACAGCCGCAACGGCAGCTCCATGGCCGACAGCTCGTTCCACGCGCCGCCTCTCCATGGGAAACCACACTGCAACCCGGCGACAAATCCGGTACCTCGCGGAACTGATATCGCATTGACGTCAAGCCCATCGGCGTTCATATCTTCCAGCATGCTGCGCACGCGCGCTCCGGAAGTGTCCTTCGCACCGGCGGTGATACTGAACAGGACACGTCCACCGTATGCCCTGGCCTCCTTCCGCAGAAGCTCGGCCTCCCCGTCGAAATCACCGCCCAGATTCAGCACGTTCTGCATGAGTCCACCGGCTTCGCCAACCGCATGGGCGATGGCTTCCAGCTCATCGTGTTTCGCGTGCGTACCCGGGATGTGACGACCGTCCGGCATGTAATGGCCCAGGAAACGGTTCGTGGAAAAACCCACTGCGCCATCACGCACCGCCTGCCCTGCAATTCTTGCAATTTCTTCCTTTTCAACATCATTCGGCTGATCGGTGATACTGCGATCACCCATTACGTGATAACGCACTGCGCAGTGTCCAACGAGCCCGGCCACGTTGATGGCGGGATTCAGTGATTCGATTGCATCCAGGTATTCACCATAGGATTCCCATGACCAGGGCAGTCCACTCAGGATCGCCTTGCGTGGAATGTCCTCAACGGTTTCCATCATGCCTGCCAGAACCTCGCGATTCTCCGGCGCACAGGGGGCAAATGTAACGCCACAGTTGCCCATCACCGCTGTGGTAACACCATGCCAGCTGACCGGCGTCAGCAACGGGTCCCAGCCAATCTGGGCATCCAGGTGGGTATGCAGATCAACAAAACCCGGCGTCACAAGATTCTTGTGCGCGTCAATCTCCTCATTTCCAGAGTCGGAAACTTTGCCAATTCGTGTGATTCGGCCAGCGTTAATAGCCACATCCGCGATCAGAGGATCCGCACCCGTGCCGTCAACAACCGTGCCATTTCGGATCACAATGTCGTGTGTCATGGGATTCACCTGGGTCTTTGGGTCTGAAAATTGGAGTCGAGCATTATAGTGTTGCTCTCTAACGGGTCAAAAGCTTCTTGACTCTGGGCTTCCAAATGACGCCAGTATCTCCAAGCATATTTATGCTTTTAAGCAGGGCAATCAGAGTAGGAGATTCTTTGTTGTTGACTCCCCCGCTGGGACTGAACCCCTTCGGAGTTCCTTCATACTTAAATGTGACTTCATTTTTGTGCGTCTCTCCGTAGGCGATGCAGACATCCACGCGACTTAAAAATTTTTAGACGAGAGGCAAAAGTTATTCCATTACGAAGGGATACCAAAAGATTTATGCCCAAAAATCATCGTATTACCTAACATGATCGACACTCGGAGTGATTTTGATGTGATTCGTCGGAACTTCATCGAATACCAAATCTATTTAAATAGGGATTTGTTTTTCTTAAATAGCATCCGCCGTGCTTTTCGGCGTCAGGGAACGGATACGAATCTCCACGTTATCTTCGAGCAGTCTAAAGACTACTGGATGTGGTTAACGGACTTGATTTCAGGCAAAGAGAATTTGCTTGGTAAACCCGATAAAGTGTTACAGCTCTAACACTCCCGAGCTAAGGTCACGGATCAGGGCTAAGCTTGGTCTACGCATCAACTTTCGAAACCATCTCATTCCAGATATTTGCGCACGCAAACTGCTGAGTTCCTCATTAATCCTCGAAGATGCGCGCTACTAACGCAAAGTATCAGCCACTAGCGTATAAAGTCGAAAAATTGGGAGGGTGGGGAACATAGCGAAAAGAGCCAGTTTTCTTACTCAAAATCTACAATTTCTCTGTCCATCTACTTCACTTTTCCGGCGTGATCCCCTCAGTCGTCGAGAGCGACGCAAAAACATTCATATGGTTGCACTGATAGATGGAGCCTACCAGCGCAGTCATGCCACAAAGTTTTTGATCGGTAGGTCATTGCTAGCGACGAAGTGAGTACCTACTGAGGCAGGCGCATGCTCTTGCAATCCAAATTCTAGGTAAGGATGCATTGTTTGAGTCTTATAAGGTTCCGTTGTCGATACTATCGCGTAGGCTGTCAAGTGATTTCCTATCATGCGGTCCCACATGGTTAGGCAAGTGCCTAGATTGGAGTTTCGGTGCTGCGAACTGTGGTGAATCTGGTGTTGGGCGCGACTGATAAGCCATCTTTCAAGGGGACCAAAAGTCATCCAGACATGGGAATGCCTTAGATTAGAGCCTAGCATGTTGAACAGAAAGCCTAGTAGATCTACACCAAGTATGTGCCAAGTGTTCAGTTCTCGGCCAAACAGCCAAATGAACGTGCCACTGACCGCGCTAAATACGAGAGCGCCGCGGACGAAATACAGAATCGATTCAAGAGGGTGAAGGCGAAACAAGGTTAACGGCGTAAGATTTGTAGCACTATGATGCACTTTGTGTAGACGCCAAAGCTAGGGAACTCGATGCATAAGCCAGTGCAGACTGAATCGACTGCCGTCCTCGACGACAAAAAAAGTTAAGGTTACGCTAGCGCAATTGCAACAGCTGGAAATGCGAGTTCTGGGGCGTCACCTAAGCTTGATTGGAGGTAGTGACCAGCAGCAAGGGTAAGCCATATGTGTGAGCCGATAAGAGGAACTAGTATAAGCACACGAATCGCATTGTTCGTAACCAACAATGCAATATCTGTCGCAGTCGAGCGATTAAACCAATACTGCGCATCTAGAAGGGCAGCCAGTTGAGCCCGCCAATCGAATCTGCCTTTCTGAAGGCTATAGACGACGCTAGCTAAGAGGAGTGAACTGACAATACAACCGAAGAACAGACGGCTCGAAGGATCAACGAGAAAAGAGAATGGCGCCAGTAGCTCTGGTGACACGATTACAATTCGTAACTTATTTTCGCAATTATCGAACGCGGTTTGTTGGGCCTAGCGCCAAGAGGCCTATGAGACACAACTGTGGCTTCATCGGTTATATTTTGAACTGTTAGTGTCCCAGTCACCACTGGAGAAAATTGCCAGCTTCCTGAAAGATCTATTTCAGTCAACTCTTCCGCGAACAATCCAACATCTGGATTGTCATTTCCTGGCTCTTCCCTCATCTCCGCACGCCATTTCAGAGCGCTCCAAACCCGCCAAGAGCCACTCTCCAAACCCAGGTGAACTTGAACAGCGTGTTTGGGTAAATAAGGGAGCTCGTCCCCCTCATTTACTAAACCCCACTGGCTGAACCTAGATAAAAACTGGCTCTGAAAAGCCGAGTCAGTGTAGGTATAAGCTATGGAGACACGAGCTTCGATATTCGAGGCAATTGGCCAGTTGCTCTCCGCCATTAACTCCAGACCCTCGATTTCAACGTTCCCACCATTAAACTCATCACCAGGACTACAATCAAAATCGCTAACACGACACCGGCCCAGCAGGTTCTCATAATCCGATTTGAAACCTATTAGATCTAAAGACACGCGATCATTTCGATACCTGAGACCATACTCAATATTCAAACTTTCCTCAGGTTCTCCAGACGAACCCGGGGCCACTGGAGAGAAGCCTTTATAAACGCCTCCCAGCACTCCCAACTGGTTATTAATTTGCCAATGCATGCCAAATCCGGGAGAAAGAAAATCTTGACTAGTAGTTTTTGTTTCGTTGTTTAGATTGTTGGTACGAAGGCCTTCTATATCCTCGAATCGTAAACCAATAGTGACCGTTAAGTCCTTCCAGTCGACCTCGTCCTCCACGTAGATCGCCAGAGCTTCGGAGTTTTGATGTTTGTTTACTTTTGATCCACGGTTAACCTCGTCCCAGATGAGCGCACCGTCTGTCATTAGATAGCCCCGCTGGCGATCGTCTCGATCAACCTCATCGGTATGAACGCGAAAACCAGCATGTATATTATGTCTGGTCATTCCAAATTCTAAGAAGTGGGAAATCGTGGTCTGCCATCCGCTAGAGTTAAACTCTCTATCGTTGTTTGTGATGTCGAGCGTGTCACGATCTGCGCCCACTTCGGAGTTCCTCTCTCCGGTCAGTAGGCCAAATTCTCGATTATAGAGTTCGGGCTGCGATAGGATTCGTAAAACGGGATTACCCCTTACAAATCCGCTCAATTTATTCCACTCACGCTCGAACGTGTTGTAATAAAGCTTACTATTGATCCGAGTAGATTCACCTAACTGTAAACCGTAATTAAGACTAAGAGCTACCTGATTTGTTTGAAATCGAGCCAGTTGTGAAGATACATAGCGACGCGTCGGATTTGTCGCAAAATCTGCGTCTGATAGTCCGAGATAGGTCTCATCCGCGTCCTCATCCGCGTAACCGATCTTGAAGGTTAGTCGCTGCGGACGCAGCTTTGTATCTAGTAAAGTCCACTTCAAATTAATTTCGTTACGCTCAAAACCTGTATCACCGCCGCCGTCTAATTGCTTAAAGCCATCACTACCATATCTCATTGCGTCGACAAGGTAGCCCGAATCTCCAATCACGTCGCCGTAGCGGCCCTCTAATTTATGGTAGCCATCATTTCCGACACTTAATCCTATGGAGGCAGCACGTTTAGAGGGTACAGGTTCGGACACGAAATTAATCGTGCCTCCAACAGTGTGAGGCCCGTTACGAATTGCGCTAGGTCCTTTAACTATTTCAATACCCTTCATTCGAGAGACGTTTGGCACATAGTAGGCAGCTGGCGCCGAATAGGGTGCAGGCGTTATGAGTACCCCATCTTCCATAATAGTTATTTTTTGACTTCTGTCGGGAGTGGCTCCACGAATGCCAATATTAGGCCTTAGGCCGTAACCGTCTTCATCACGCAAATATATTCCAGCGACTCCGGAAAGGAGCTGATGCAAGTCGGTATGGTCGAACCTGTCCAAATATTCTTGCGTTAAACGTGCACCAGAGCCAGGCGCTGTTAACAAGTCATTGGGGTCTGCGAATACAACGATTTCATCTAGCGCCGAGGCAGAAGAAGTTTCAGGTTCCGCCATTGCCATACAGCCGTAAGCGGCGACGAGTAAAAATGCCCCATGAGGGCCTTTAATACTTCTGAGCGCATTTAACATAAGAGGATGGCCTTCCATGAATTCGTGAATTTATACATCGTGAACCCCAATAGTCGTTCGAGGACACGAAATATAAGTGAGAACCATTCGCGTTTGCAACATATTTCTTAATATTAATTCATCTGGACGCGAACGAAGATAAAGACTAGAAGGTATCGCATGGATCTTTCTAGGACACTTCCGCGTTAGTGATCACCATTTTCGGCGGGTTCATCTCCGATCGCTTTGACAGACGCCGAACGCTGCTATTCTTCTTCTTTCTCATGGCTGCATTGTCAGCCTGTCTTGGCATCATCGGCTTTCACGGATCGCTGACGGTGTGGCACGTGGGTATCGGTTGATTCGCGGCGGGTATGGTATGGGTCACCGACTTCCCAGTGCGGCGCATGCTACTGAGTGAGATCGCCGGCTTCGAGCATGCCCATCGCGGCATGAGACTGGACATCATGTCGAGTTCCGGAACGCGCGCACTCGGTCCCCCGCTCGGTGGAACGCTTTGCGCGACTCTGGGCACCGGTGGTGCGTTCATCGCCACAGCCCTGCGTTACTGAAGCGCGCCGAAGTCACGTTTTTGGTGCGAAGCACTTTATCGCCCTCTATTTTATGCTCCTTTCACCGTTCTTCCTATTGTTCACGATGGGCGCCATCCTAGCGATCCGTCAGAAATGGTCTGTATTCTTCAAGCCAGTGTCGCTGGTTGGGGTTGCCCTCGTTTTTCTACTGGTCACCGGCCCGAGTACATGGATCTACCAGACAGGCGTACCACATCATCATCACCTCCAGGTTATGAACTGGGTCGATAGCAACGTTTCTGATGACGCGCGGATCGGCACAATCTAAGTAGGAACCCTGGGCTATTGCCAAGACCGGACTATCTACCTTTACGGCAAGGTGAACCCGGAAGCACTGCTCGCCCAGCGGGGCAGAGCGTATTGCCCCGATCTTCAGAACAAGCCTGACGATTGTCTGCTGTATTACTTACGTGGTACACGGGAAACTCTGGTACATCGACGACTGGGTTGGGATCGCTGATTGGGTGAATCGGGCATCGATCGATTCGCATTTCTAAGTCGTCGTTAATGATCGCGTCCTGAACCTTGAGGTCTTAGGTCATCATAGTTAACCCCGGCTAACACCAGCCTAAAAATTCACTGTTATTCCCACACAGATCGTCTCGTTAAGGACGAAGCCTGTAGACCTCAATGGCACGTTGGGATAACCGCTCGATCTCAATGTCAGCCTCCTCTGGTGGGAAAGACACAAGGTCGTCAGGCAAGTAATACTGTCGATAGTATACGAGC
>CENZ01046940.1_pt1 | contig 12973 bp, 9 predicted proteins | sample 361341 | NCBI WGS metagenome assembly CENZ01 (sample SAMEA2619782, study PRJEB7988) | marine metagenome | biome: marine biome (ENVO:00000447); feature: deep chlorophyll maximum layer (ENVO:xxxxxxxx); material: "saline water (ENVO:00002010), including plankton (ENVO:xxxxxxxx)" | depth 50 m
GTTCGAATCCTGCCCCCTCCACCATATTTTTGTTGCAATTAACCTTATAATTGAGTATAAACGCGAACGGAGATGTGGGTCTAGAATTCTTACTTAAATTCTTTAAGTAATTTTTCTAAAATACCCTTTTTTCTTACAAGGTAAGCTCATATAGCTCAGTCGGTAGAGCACTTCCTTGGTAAGGAAGAGGTCACCGGTTCAAATCCGGTTATGAGCTCCAGGTTTAAAAAAAAAGAAATTTATTTTAAGAGGATTAAAGATGGCTAAAGAAAAATTTGAAAGAACCAAACCGCATGTGAATGTTGGAACCATTGGGCACGTGGATCATGGTAAAACTACACTTACTGCAGCTTTAACGAAGGTTTGTGCCGATGCTTATGGATCAGGAGAAGCCGTAGCTTTTGACGGTATCGATAATGCTCCTGAAGAAAAAGAAAGAGGAATTACGATTGCAACGTCTCACGTAGAGTATGACACACCAAATAGACATTACGCTCACGTGGATTGCCCTGGTCACGCTGACTATATCAAAAATATGATTACTGGAGCTGCTCAAATGGATGGCGCTATCTTAGTAGTTAACGCAGCAGATGGCCCTATGCCTCAAACCAGAGAGCATATCCTCTTGGCTAGACAAGTTGGTGTTCCTTTTATTGTAGTTTTTCTTAACAAAGCTGACATGGTAGACGATGAAGAATTAACTATGCTCGTTGAAGAAGAGATAAGAGAATTATTAACAGAATACGATTTTCCTGGCGCTGACACACCAATTGTAATTGGCTCTGCATTGAAGGCTCTTGAAGGAGATACTTCTGACATTGGAGTTCCAGCAGTAACAAAACTTGTTGAAGCATTGGATTCTTATATTCCTGAACCAGAAAGAGAAACTGACAAACCTTTTTTAATGCCGATTGAAGATATTTTCTCTATTCAAGGAAGAGGTACTGTTGTTACAGGAAGAATAGAAAGAGGGATGGTAAATGTTAATGACGCACTAGATATTATCGGTATCAAGGATACCGAAGCTACTGTATGTACAGGTGTAGAAATGTTTAGGAAACTTTTAGACCAAGGAAGAGCTGGAGAAAACGTTGGTGTTCTTTTAAGAGGAACTAAAAGGGAAGATGTTGAGAGAGGACAGGTTCTATGTGCTCCTGGATCAATAAAATCCCACACCAAGTTTGAAGCGCAAGTATATGTGCTGAGCAAGGAAGAAGGTGGAAGACACACCCCTTTCTTTAAAGGTTATAGACCTCAATTTTACGTAAGAACTACAGACGTTACAGGAGCTGTGACTCTCCCTGATGGAGTAGAAATGGTTATGCCTGGAGACGATATCTCAGTTTCAGTTGAATTAATTTCACCTATTGCAATGGAAGACGGAATGAAATTCGCGATCCGTGAAGGTGGAAGAACAGTTGGTGCTGGAGTAGTAACTAAGATTATCGAGTAGGCCAGTAGCTCAATTGGTAGAGCGGCGGTCTCCAAAACCGCAGGTTGGGGGTTCGATTCCCTCCTGGCCTGCCACAATTTGAAGGTAGTTTTTTGATGTCACAACAAGAAGGAAATAACATAAACGTTCAAAGCAAAGCTCTTTGGGTTTTGGGTTTGTCGCTTATCATGTTGGCTGTTTGGGGCAATTCTTATTTTTCTGATGTCGGCTTGCTTTATAGAGTTCTTGGAGTGGTGGCCATTCTTTTGCTGTCAATATTTGTTTTAAAATTTACAGTTTTTGGAAATCAGACTTTTAATTTACTTATACAGTCATCAACGGAAATTAGGAAAGTTGTCTGGCCAAATAGAACAGAAACGACACAAACAACTCTGATTGTTGCTGCAGCGGTTCTTGTAGCTTCATTAATTTTGTGGGGGCTAGATTCTTTGTTTTCATTTTTAATTAAATTGGTTTTAGGTTAACAGATGTCAAAAGCTTGGTATGTAATTAACTCTTATTCAGGATATGAAAATAAAGCCAAAGAACAATTGATGGAAAGAATCATCAATGAAGGTCAAGATGATTACTTTGGCCGAATAGAAGTTCCTACTCAAGAGATTACAGAGATAAAAGGCGGCAAAGAAAAAGTAGTCCAAAAAAAGTTTTTTCCTGGATATATTTTAGTTGAAATGGAAATGAATGATGACACTTGGCATCTGGTAAAGGAGACACCAAGAGTTTTGGGTTTTATTGGGGGGACTAAAAATAATCCCAAAAGCATTAGCGATGCTGAAGCAAGCAGAATTTTAAATCAAATAGAGCATGGTATAGATGAGTCTTCACAGTCAGTTGCATTTGAACCTGGCGAGATGATAAGAGTAATTGATGGGCCATTTAACGACTTCAGCGGAGTTGTTGAAGAAGTAGATGGTGAAAAAAATAAAGTTAAAGTCGCTGTAATGATTTTTGGAAGATCAACTCCAGTGGAATTAGATTTCACTCAAATAGAGAGAAGTTAATGGCTAAAGAAAAAAAAATTATGACATATATAAAGCTTCAAGTTCCTGCTGGAGCAGCAAGTCCAAGTCCACCAGTGGGACCAGCCCTTGGTCAACATGGAGTTAATTTAATGGACTTTTGCAATGCTTTTAATTCGAAAACTAATGAATTAGAAAAAAATGTTCCTGTGCCAGTAGTTATTTCTGTTTATGAAGACAGAAGTTTTGACTTCATTATTAAAACTACTCCCGCAAGTATTTTATTAAAAAAAGCTGCAGGTTTGTCTAAAGGAAGTAGTACGCCAAATTCAGAAAAAGTTGGAAGAGTAAACAGATCTCAATTAGAAGAAATAGCTCAAGCCAAAATGTCTGACTTGAACGCATCTGACTTAGATGCAGCCGTAAAAATTATTGAAGGTAGCGCAAGAAGTATGGGTATAGAGGTAGATAATTAAATGATAGAGAAAGTTAAATTAGAGAAAGCTTTAAGTGAGATCAATGAAAATGCATCTAAAAATTTTAAAGAAGCTTTAGATGTTGCAGTCAATTTAGGGATTGATCCTAAAAAGACTGATCAAGCTGTGAGAGGCGCAACTAACTTACCTCATGGAAATGGTAAAACTTATAAAGTTGCAGTTTTCGCTGAAGGAGATGAAGCAAAAGACGCTTTGGATAATGGAGCAGATAAAGTAGGAATGGAAGATTTAGCAGAAGATATGAAAAAAGGTGATTTAAATTATGATGTAATCATAGCAACTCCCGCTACTATGAAAGTTGTGAGTCCTCTAGGTCAAATATTGGGCCCTAAAGGATTAATGCCCAATCCAAAATCTGAGACTGTTACAAAAGATGTAAAGACGGCTGTAAAAAATGCAAAGGCAGGACAAATTAGGTATAAATCAGATAAGCAAGGTATAATCCACACCCGAATTGGTCAGGTAGGATATTCAGAAGAACAATTAAGAGATAATTTAGAGGCTTTTTTAACGGATTTAAAAAAAGCCAAACCTCCTTCTTCAAAAGGAGTATTTATTTCTAAAGTGTCTATCTCATCAACCATGGGTGAGGGTTTTGATATAGATTTAACTACATTAAATTTTTAAAAGTGTACAAATTTTTTAAAAATAAAAAAGATTTTTTGTGCCGTTGCAATTCTATTGCAATTGTCAAAGACCGTAGGAGCCTGAGTTTCAACAAAGGCTTAATTTTTCCTACGCAGATGGTTCTTAACATTTTTATAAATGTTGAGGTTATGTATTACTCGATTTTGAGAAATTAACAATGTCAAATTTAGACGCAAAAAAAGTTAAAGTTGATGAATTAAAACAAGTGGCTGAAGAATCTCTTTCAGCAGTTGTTGTCGATTACAGAGGAACAGATGTTCCTAAATTGACTGGTTTTAGAAAAGAAGCAAAAGACAAGTCTGTATTTATTAAGATAATTAAAAATACTCTTGCCAAAAGAGCTCTTGAAGATACCAAATTCGATTCTTTAAAAGATGTTTTAACAGGACCATCTTTGATTGCATTTTCTAAAGAAGACTACCAAAGCGCTGCTAAGCTCATTCAAGATTTTGCTAAAAAGGAAGAATCCTTTGAAGTAAAAGGTCTTTCTATCGGTGAAGGATTGCTTTCCGCAGACCTATTAAATAGTATAGCTTCTCTTCCTACTAAGGACGAAGCAATATCAATGTTACTAGGTCTTATGAAAGCGCCAATAACTAACTTAGCTTTGATTTCAAAGGAAATACCTTCTTCTATGGTAAGAACTTTGAGTGCTTATGGGGATTCAAAAAATTGAGTTTGATTTATTATATAGGAGCTAACAATGGCTTTAACTAAAGAAGAAATTTTAGACGCAATTTCAGAAATGAGCGTCATGGACGTCGTCGACCTAGTCAAGATGATGGAAGATAAATTTGGTGTATCAGCAGCTGCGCCAGTTGCCGCTGCAGCACCTGCGGCAGCAGATTCAGGAGCTGAAGTAGCAGAAGAACAAAGCGAATTTGAAATTTTCATAGCTGACGTTGGAGATAAAAAAATAGATGTAATCAAAGCTGTTCGAACAATTACTGGCTTAGGCTTGAAAGAAGCAAAAGCTATTGTCGATGGCGCACCCGCATCAGTCAAAGAAGGAGCTAATAAAGAAGAAGCAGAAACAGCCAAGTCTCAATTAGAAGAGGCTGGCGCTACTGTGGAACTTAAATAATTAAATTATTTATGACAGAAAACTATTCATTTGCAGAGAAGAAAAGGATAAGAAAAAGTTTTGAAAAGATTTCAAGCGTGATGTCTTTACCAGACATTCTTGAAATTCAAACAGATTCTTATAAGCATTTCTTACAAGAGGAAGCTTCACCTGAAAAAAGAAAGGTTCAGGGTTTAGAACAAGTATTTAGATCCATATTTCCAATAGTAAGTGTCTCAGGAAATGCGAAGATAGATTATCTAAGATATGAACTTGGAGAGCCTGAATTTGATGTATTTGAATGTTTGCCAAGAGGAAGAACTTACGAAGCGCCATTGCATATCTGGTGTCGAATAACTTTTATCGATAAAACAACAGGAGAGGAGAATCTAAAAAGCGCTAGAGATGAAAAAGTCTATATGGGGACTATGCCCTTGATGACAGATCACGGCACCTTCGTAATTAATGGAACTGAAAGAGTAGTTGTCTCTCAATTGCATAGATCACCTGGGTTAATTTTCGATCACGATAAAGGTAAAACTCATTCTTCTGGAAAACTTCTTTATTCTTCTAGAGTAATTCCTTACAGAGGCTCTTGGCTAGATTTTGAATTTGATCACAAAGATTTAATTTACATAAGAATTGACAGAAGAAGAAAACTTTATGCTTCTATACTTTTAAAAAGCTTGGGGATGACTCCAAAAGAAATTTTAGATATTTTTTATGAGCAAGAAACTTACTCCCTGAATAAAAAGGGTTTATATAGTCTTGCGCTTAACTCCCAAAAATTAGTTGGAAGATTAGCGCCAGTAGACATTATAGCGAAAGATAAAAGTGTAATTATTGAAGCTGGAAAAAGGATAACTGCCAGACATATCAGACTTATTGAATCAAGCAAGATTAAAACTCTTGATCTACCGAAAGAGGCTTTAATAGGACTTACATTAGCAGATGATATTATTGATGAATCTACTGGAGAAATAATTTTTCCTTGCAACACGCTGGTTGATCTAGATGTTCTGGAAAAATTAGAGGAACAAAAAATTAAGCAATTAAATACTCTTTATATAAATGAGCTTGAATCTGGACCTTATCTTTCGGATACATTAAGAGCAGATACTTCGGCAACTAACCTAGAGGCTTTAGCGGAAATTTATAGAATGATGCGCCCAGGAGAACCTCCTACTAAAGAAGCAGCAACATTATTATTTGAAAATTTGTTCTTCAATCCAGATAAATATGATCTTTCTGACGTTGGTCGAATGAAATTTAATAAAAGACTAGGCAAAGAAGATCTTCTGGGTGAGGGAGTATTGTCAAAAGAAGATATCTTAGAAGTTATGAAAACTTTAGTTGATATTAGAAATGGTATTCAAAATTGTGACGACATCGATCATTTAGGTAATAGAAGAATAAGGTCAGTCGGAGAAATGGTATCTAATCAGGTTAGAGTAGGTTTGTTAAGAGTTGAAAGAGCGGTTAGGGAAAGATTAAATGTCGCAGAAGCAGAAGGATTTGGCCCAGCTGATCTTATAAATGCTAAACCAGTAACTGCAGCCATAAATGAATTTTTTGGTTCGAGTCAACTTTCTCAATTTATGGATCAAAATAATCCTTTATCTGAAGTTACCCATAAAAGAAGAGTTTCAGCTCTAGGTCCTGGAGGGTTGACCAGAGAAAGAGCTGGCTTTGAAGTTAGGGATGTTCATCCGACTCATTATGGCAGGGTATGTCCTATTGAGACTCCTGAAGGCCCAAATATAGGATTGATCAACTCCTTGTCTGTATATGCGAGAGTTAATGATTATGGTTTTATAGAAACTCCTTATAGAGAGATAGCCAACGGTAAGGTTACAGAAAATATTAGATACATTTCTGCAATAGAAGAGGGTGAGTTTGTAATTGCACAGGCCAGTGCAAAACTTGATAAAAATAATAAATTTTTAGAAGAATTAGTTCCAGTAAGATATCGAAACGAATTCGAATTAATGACTCCAGATCGAGTAGATCTTATGGATGTTTCCCCTCAACAGGTTGTATCAATAGCTGCTGCTTTGATTCCTTTTCTAGAACACGACGATGCAAATAGAGCATTGATGGGTTCAAATATGATGCGTCAAGCTGTACCTACATTGTCAACTGAAACACCGTTAGTCGGGACAGGTATGGAAAGAGTAGTTGCTAGAAACTCTGGAGACTGTGTCATCGCAAGAAACGCTGGAGTAATTGAAAAAGTAGACTCTGGACGAATTGTTGTCAGAAAAAATTTAAAAGATATATCTGGAACTGGATCAGCAGTTGATATTTATAATCTTGTGAAATACACAAGATCTAATCAAAATACTTGCATCAATCAGAAACCTATTGTTTCTGAAGGAGACAAAGTATCTAAAGGTGATATTCTTGCAGACGGTTCTTCCATAGACTTAGGTGAATTAGCACTAGGTCAAAACATTAAAATCGCTTTCATGCCTTGGCATGGGTACAACTATGAAGACTCAATATTAATTTCCGATAGGCTTGTCCAAGAAGACAAATTAACAAGCGTTCATATTGTCGAAGAAACCTGTACTGCCAGAGATACAAAACTAGGACCAGATGAAATAACTGCAGATATTCCAAATGTCGGAGATTCTGCCCTGTCAAAATTAGATGAATGTGGAATAGTTCACATTGGAGCTGAAGTAAACGCTGGTGATATTTTAGTAGGTAAAGTTACTCCAAAAGGCGAGACTCAGTTATCTCCTGAAGAAAAACTTCTTAGAGCAATTTTTGGGGAAAAAGCATCCGACGTTAAAGATACGTCTTTAAGAGTTAAGTCAGGTCAAGACGGTACAGTAATTGATGTAAAAGTCTTCACCAGAGAAGGGTTAGAAAAAAATTCTAGAGCTCAGGTCATAGAATCTATTTCATTGTCTGAAATTCAAAAAGATATAGATCAAGAATTATCTATTGTGTCTTTTGCAACTCTTAACTCTCTTAAATCTTCAATAATTGGGAAAGAAATTATTAGTGCTAAGGGTTTAAAAAAAGGTGACAAAGTTACAGAGGAGTTTTTAGCAGATCTTCCACCTTCTGAATGGTTTAAATTAAGAATGAAGGATGAGTCTCTAAATGATGATATAAAAGAAGCAAAAGATAAGTTAAAAAATTATGAAGATGACTTAAAGAAAAAATTTGAGGACAAAAAGAAAAAAATAGTTTCAGGAGACGACTTAGCTCCTGGAGTCCAACAAGTCATTAAGGTTTATTTGGCTGTTAAAAGAAGAATTCAGCCTGGAGACAAATTAGCTGGAAGACATGGAAACAAGGGAGTCATATCAGTAATTATGCCTGTAGAAGACATGCCGTATGATGAAAATGGTGAACCTGTAGATATCGTCCTTAACCCATTAGGTGTTCCTTCAAGAATGAACGTAGGACAACTTATGGAAACTCACCTTGGGTGGGCTTCAAAAGAGTTAGGTAAAAAAATTGGCGAGCTAATCGATACCGCAACTAGTAAAGAAGCTAGAGATTTTGTGGATAAAGTCTATTCATCTTCAGGAAAAGATGAAGATATAAGCAAGTTAAATGAAAAAGAATTTAAAGAGTTATGCAATAACTTAAAAACTGGAGTGCCTATGGCTACACCAGTTTTTGATGGCGCTTCCGAGTCTGAAATTAAAACTATGCTAGAACTTGCAGGTCTTCCTACTTCTGGACAAACAACCCTTTACGATGGAAGAACAGGTGACGCTTTCGAAAGACCAGTCACCATAGGCTACATGTATATGCTTAAACTAAATCATTTAATTGAAGACAAAATGCATGCTAGATCTACAGGTTCTTATAGTTTAGTAACTCAACAACCTCTTGGAGGAAAAGCTCAATTCGGAGGTCAAAGACTTGGGGAAATGGAAGTTTGGGCTCTTGAAGCTTACGGAGCTGCTCATACTTTACAAGAAATGTTGACAGTTAAATCTGATGACGTAGCTGGAAGAACAAAGGTTTATAAAAATATAGTCGATGGTAATCACGAGATGGAAGCAGGCATTCCTGAGTCTTACAACGTGCTTACTAAAGAAATCCGATCCTTGGGTATAGACATTGATTTTGAAGAGGTAGAGTAATTTATGAAAGATTTATTAAAATTATTTAATCAAGACCAGACAGAAAGTTTTAATTCAATTAAAGCTGGATTGGCTTCTTCTCAGCAAATTAGATCTTGGTCTTTTGGTGAAGTAAAAAAACCTGAGACCATAAATTATAGAACTTTCAAACCAGAAAGAGATGGGCTTTTCTGTGCAAAGATTTTCGGTCCAGTAAAAGACTATGAATGTATATGTGGAAAATATAAACGTATGAAGCACAGAGGTGTCGTTTGTGAAAAATGTGGAGTAGAAGTAACTCTTGCAAAAGTAAGAAGGGAAAGAATGGGGCACATTGAATTAGCTGCACCAGTTGCGCATATTTGGTTTTTGAAATCTTTACCTTCTAGAATTTCACTCTTACTAGATATGACTCTCAGAGAAATTGAAAGAATTTTGTATTTCGAATCCTTCGTTGTCACTGATCCTGGGATGACAGATCTTGAAAAAGGTCAAATTTTGGATGAAGAAGAGTATTTCGAGGCTTTAGAAAATTATGGAGAAGAGTTTTCTGCTGGCATGGGAGCTGAATCTGTAAAAATATTACTTTCAGAAATGAACTTAGAAGAAGAAATTTCAGAGGTTTTATCTCAAATTGAGGGTACTAACAGCGAAGCTAAGATAAAAAAATTATCAAAGCGTCTAAAGATTTTGAAAGGGTTTCTTTCTTCTAGTAATAAACCGGAATGGATGATTCTTGATGTTCTACCAGTTTTGCCTCCTGATTTAAGACCATTAGTGCCGTTAGAAGGAGGAAGATTTGCTACTTCAGATTTAAATGACTTATATCGAAGAGTAATTAATAGGAATAATAGACTGAAAAGATTACTTGAATTAAGCGCTCCTGAAATCATCGTTAGAAATGAAAAAAGAATGCTTCAAGAATCTGTTGATGCTTTGCTTGATAATGGAAGAAGGGGTAGAGCAATTACCGGTTCAAATAAAAGACCACTCAAATCTCTGTCAGATATGATTAAAGGTAAGCAGGGAAGATTTAGACAAAATCTTCTCGGAAAAAGAGTCGATTATTCTGGAAGATCAGTAATAGTTGTAGGCCCAACTCTTAAGTTACACCAATGCGGATTACCAAAAAAAATGGCTTTAGAATTATTTAAGCCTTTTGTCTTTGGAAGGCTCCAAAATATGGAATTAGCCACTACCATTAAAGGTGCTAAACGAATGGTAGAACGTGAAGAACCTGTAGTTTGGGATATATTGGCTGAGGTTATCAGAGAGCATCCGATTCTTTTGAATAGAGCTCCTACTCTTCATAGACTGGGTATTCAAGCTTTTGAACCAATTTTAATTGAAGGTAAAGCTATCCAGTTACATCCTCTAGTTTGTAAAGCTTACAATGCAGACTTTGATGGAGATCAAATGGCTGTTCATGTTCCTTTGACCTTAGAATCTCAATTGGAATGTAGAGCTTTGATGATGGCTAGCAACAACATTTTATCTCCTTCTAATGGAAGACCAATAATAGATCCCTCGCAAGACGTAGTGCTTGGTATCTACTACATGACAAAATCTAAACTTAATGCTCTTGGTGAAGGATCAATATTTGCAGATGTCGATGAAGTAAAAAGGGCATATGATTCCAAGCAAGTTGATTTACAAGCAATCATAAAATGCAGAATCACTAATCAGGAAGGCTCAAATGAGCTTATTGAAACCACGGTTGGACGAACAATTCTTTGGGGGGTGGTACCTAAAGAAATTTCTTTTGATCAAGTGAACAAGCCGCTAAATAGCAAAGATATTTCTGATCTGATAAACACTTCCTATAGGTATTCAGGCTTGAAAGCTACAGTAATTTTTTCAGATAAGATTAAAAATCTTGGATACGACTATTCTACAATTTCAGGTTCTTCAATTTGTGTAGAGGATTGTGTAATTCCGGACAACAAAGAATCAATAATTTCTCAAGCTCAAAATGAAGTAAAAGAAATTGAAGCTCAATATTCTTCAGGATTGGTAACGCAAGGAGAAAAATATAATAAAGTGATTGATATTTGGTCTAGGGCAAATGAAGCAGTTGCGAGCTCTCTTATGGAAACTATTTCTAAAGATAAGGTTACGAACTCCCAGGGTGAAGAAGTAGATGAAGATTCTTTCAATTCTGTATTTATGTATTTAGATTCTGGCGCGAGAAGTTCTCCCGCTCAAGTAAGACAGTTAGCTGGAATGAGAGGTTTAATGGCTAAACCTGATGGATCTATTATTGAAACTCCTATCACAGCAAATTTCAGAGAAGGTTTAACTGTTCTTCAATACTTCACATCAACTCATGGAGCAAGGAAGGGTTTAGCTGATACTGCTTTAAAGACCGCGAATTCTGGTTATTTAACTAGAAGACTTGTTGATGTTGCTCAAGATCTTGTTATAAGAGAATTTGATTGTGGAACTGAAGATGGTCTTGAACTCAGAACAATTATTGATGGTGGAGAAGTTGTTCAATCCCTAAGTGAAAGAATTTTAGGAAGAGTTTTAGCTGCAGATATCGAGTCGAAAGATGGAGAGCTCAAAATTGAAAAAGGAACTTTAATAGACGAAGAGTTAGCAGAAAAGATAGAAAATCATAAAATTAATTATGCTTTAGTAAGATCAGCGATCACGTGTGAAACAAGTTTTGGTATTTGTTCTAAGTGTTACGGAAGAGATTTAGGACGAGGCAATTTAGTTGATCCTGGTGAAGCTGTCGGTATTGTCGCAGCTCAATCTATAGGAGAGCCTGGTACACAGTTGACCATGAGAACTTTTCACATAGGAGGTGCAGCATCAAGATCATCTGAAAACGATAAAATTGAGGTTAAATTTGATGGTGTTGTGAAGTATAAAAATATCAGTTCTGTTACCAATAAAGACAAAAACCAAGTATGTATTTCTAGATCAGCTGAGATCTTGTTATTGGATGAAAATGATTTTGAAAAAGAAAGATACAAACTTCCTTATGGAGCAACAATAAATGTTAAGGATGGAGCGAAGGTTAAAGCTGGAGAAATTTTGGCTAGATGGGATCCTCTCAATCATCCGATTATTTCAGAAGTTAAAGGAAAATCTAAACTGATCGACATGGAAAATGGTATATCGGTTAGAGTTGTTCAAGATGAATTGACCGGCTTAAGTAGCATGGAAGTTTTGGACGCCGCTGAAAGAACGTCAGCAGGGAAAGACCTTACACCTACAATATCAATAGTAGATTCAAAAGGAAATGAAGTGATTCTTCCAAATGGAAAAAGACCTGCAAACTATGTCCTTGAACAAAAATCTTTAGTTAATGTGTCAGATGCTCAAGCGATAAATGTAGGAGATATTTTGGCAAGAATACCTAAAGAGTCTTCCAAAACCAGAGACATTACAGGTGGATTACCAAGAGTAGCTGATCTTTTCGAGGCAAGAAAACCAAAAGAAGTTGCTATTCTTGCAGAGTTAAGTGGAGTTGTTTCTTGGGGTAAAGAAACCAAAGGCAAAAGAAGGCTAATAATCACTGGAAAAGATTCTGGAGAAGAAGTTGTAAGTGAAACACTTATTTTAAAAACCAGAAGCATTAACGTTTTTGAAGGAGAGACTGTAAACAAAGGAGATGTTATAAGCGAGGGATCATTGAGCCCTCATGATATTTTGTCTCTTAAAGGAGTTGCTGAATTAACAGATTACGTAGTCAACGAAATCCAAGACGTTTACAGATTACAAGGTGTTGAAATTAGTGATAAACATATTGAATGTATTCTTAGACAGATGTTAAGAAAAGCTGAAATTACTGAGTCAGGAGATTCTGATTTCATTATTGGAGATCAAGTTGAGTTTTCTGAAGTTGTAAATATTAATAAAAAACTTCTAGCAGAAGGCAGTGTCCCTGCTAAATTTAACAGGCTTTTATTAGGTATTACCAAAGCCTCGCTGGCAACTGAATCATTTATATCAGCAGCTTCTTTCCAAGAAACTACAAGAGTTCTTACAGAGGCTGCCGTTACAGGTAAAGTTGATAAGCTTAGAGGGTTAAAAGAAAACGTTGTAATCGGAAGGCTTGTTCCTTCAGGCACTGGTTATAATTCAGATAAAAAAGAGGAGCTAAATGTAGCTGAGCTAGAGTCTGAAATCCTTGATGCAATGAACTCTGACGAAGAGCTCTCAGAATAATCATTAATTTAATTGACCAAACTCAAAAGCATCATTAAAATCGCAACATTTTTATGGCTACTATAAATCAATTGATAAAAAAA
>CENZ01031267.1_pt1 | contig 12959 bp, 14 predicted proteins | sample 361341 | NCBI WGS metagenome assembly CENZ01 (sample SAMEA2619782, study PRJEB7988) | marine metagenome | biome: marine biome (ENVO:00000447); feature: deep chlorophyll maximum layer (ENVO:xxxxxxxx); material: "saline water (ENVO:00002010), including plankton (ENVO:xxxxxxxx)" | depth 50 m
ATAAGTTTGAGCAAGATATTTTCTACGTCTTCCCCTACATAACCGGCTTCGGTAAGTGCTGTTGCGTCAGCTATGGCAAAGGGAACATTGAGCATGCGGGCGAGTGTTTGGGCCATCATGGTTTTACCGCAGCCTGTTGGGCCGATCAGCATGATGTTGGATTTGGCGATTTCGACGTCTGATTCGAGGCTTTGGCCGAATTGAACTCGTTTGTAGTGGTTGTAAACAGCGACTGACAGGATTTTTTTTGTTCGTTCCTGACCGATTATGTATTCGTTGAGAAATTCGAAAATCTCGGAAGGTTTCGGAACTTCGTCGAAACTTACTTCTGTGGTATCTGCGAGTTCTTCTTCAATGATTTCGTTACAGAGGTCGATGCACTCATCGCAGATGTACACCCCAGGACCAGCAATAAGCTTTTTGACTTGCTTCTGAGATTTGCCGCAGAAGGAGCATTTAAGCAGCTCTCCGCCCTCTCCGAATTTCGCCACTTTACCGATACCTCATTCTGGTGGACCGGCCCTAACGAGTCGGTCGCCGTTTGCTAAGGATGGCACAGTCGTGTCAGAACGGGGGGACGTTCTGGGCTAAACGTTGTGCTACCTGACGCATTAGTTGATTGTCTTGGGGTTCCAAATGAGAGTACCGAGTCATTTAGATTGTGAACAGAGGAATTATGAGGCTGCTCGGATTGGTCCATCTTCTGCTAGATCACGGCTATCAATGACGTCGTCAATAATTCCGTACTCTTTAGCTGCATGAGCGTCCATGATGAAGTCTCTATCAGTGTCATTGTGGATGCGTTCAAGATCTTGTCCGGTGTGGCGAGCCAAAATACCCTCTAACAAGCCTCTCATTCGGTCAATTTCTCGGGCAGCTAGTTCAATGTCTGTTGCTTGCCCCATGGCCTGCCCAAACGGTTGGTGAAGCAGAACTCTGGCATGTGGGAGCGCCATTCTTTTGCCTGGGCTACCTGCTGCGAGCAGGACTGCGGCAGCCGAGGCGGCTTGGCCAAGGCAAATGGTTGTGATGTCGTTTCGTATGTATTGGCTGGTGTCGTATATGGCGAACAGGGCGTTGATGTCTCCACCTGGTGAATTGATGTATATGTTGATGTCTCGATCCGGGTTTTCGGATTCAAGGTGAATCATCTGGGCGCAAACTAAGTTGGCGATGGTGTCATCAATCGGGGTTCCGAGGAAGATGATGTTCTCTTTGAGGAGACGGGAATAAAGGTCATACGCGCGTTCTCCTCGGTTGGTCTGCTCTACAACCGTGGGAACTAGGTAATTCTGTGCTTCTAGGCTCACTTTTCGTCATCCTGTTCTTGATTGTCTTCGGTTTGTGGTTGGTCTTGGTCAACCGTAACGCTGTCGCTCGCTTCATCTGATTCGGCTTCGGTCAGGTCCGGAAGTTCCATCTCGCCCCGATCCACGGTGTTGCCTTCTTCGTCGACCAGGTTGACCTCAGCTACTAACCATTCGAGCGCTTTTCTTTTTCCAATTTCTGCTTCGATCGGGCCTAGGCCGTCACCCTCATCATCTATTTGGCGTCTGAGGTCAGGAGCGGTTGTCTGAAATTGTTCTGCCATTCGCTCAAGTTCTTCTTCGATGTCATCGTCGTCTACTTCGATGTTTTCGGTTGTAGCTATGGCACGCAGGGCTAGGTCGACTTTTGCGGATCTTTCTGCCGCTTCTCGTAACTCCAGAGTAAATGATTCTGGGTCCTGTCCAGTCATTTGCATCCAGGTTTCGAGATTCATCCCCTGTCCTTGGAGCCTCATGGCAAGTTGTTGCAACTGTTCAGACATTTCGCCGTTGACCATCGAATCTGGGACCGAGTCTTCGACAAGTTCAGCGAGCGCTGTAGCGGTGTTCTCTCTCATCGCCGCATTCGCTTGGAAGATTCTCATCATTGTCATTCGTTGAATTGTTTCGGATCTGAGTTCTTCAACGGTGTCGTGTTCGGTGTTTTCTTCGACCCATTCGTCGGTTAATTCGGGAAGAACTTCTTCCTTTACTCCTTGAACTTTGATCATAAAGTCGATTGTGACCTCATCTTGCACGGGGTGACTGGCGCTGAAACTCAGCTCGTCTCCGGCTTCTGCCCCTTGAAGTTGTTCGTCGACTTCTTCGACTATGCCTCCGCTGCCAACTGAGTAAAGGTAGTCGTCTGCTGTTAGCCCTGGAAGTGCTTCGCCATCAACGGTGCCTTGAATGTCTATCGATACTTGGTCCCCTAGAGATGCCGGTCTTTCCACGTCGACGAGTTCTGCTGATTGGCGTCGCTGTACGTCGAGCTGTTCTTGCACTTCTTCATCACTGGGAGCGGGTTTGGGCACTTCGACGTCAATGTCGGCGTATCCGGCGACTGAGATGATGGGTCGAGTCTCGACCACGGCTTCGAAAGCTACTGGGCCTTCTTCTTCTCCGCTGGTGAGCGACAGATCAGGTGCCGCTATGACGTCGACTGCTTCAGCGCGGACCGCATCGGCGTAATAGCCAGGAATAGCGTCTTCAAGCGCTTGCGCCCTGGCGTACTCAGTTCCTATGTGAGATTCAAGGACTGGCCTCGGGGCCTTACCTTTTCTGAATCCTGGAACTCTGACATCTTGAGCAATTTTCCGGAATGCTTTTTCGATCGCTTCATCGAACGTTTCTTGGTCGACTTCGACGGTCAGTTTGACTCTCGGACCGAAGATACGTTCTTGCGTTTCTTCATCTCCGTCAGAGGCTTCTAGGTCGTTGCTTTCTTCGACTTCGAGATCTGCGGGATCAACTTCTGTAACGGTGGTCTTCACAAGCGCGAAATTCTATCGGGGTCGGGGTCGGTGTCCCCTGTTGTCTTATGGGGTTCTTGTTGGAGCGGGCGACGAGAATCGAACTCGCATCATCAGCTTGGAAGGCTGGGGTTCTAGCCATTGAACTACGCCCGCAGATTTGCTTAGGTTAGCGGGAGAAAGGCTCAACTACAGATCAAATGGTAAGTCAGCAACTATGGCAGGTCGCCATCCGTCGCTTGTTTCCACCTGCACCTTGGTGCCTGGGAGGTTGTGTGGCACTTCAACAACGGCCAATCCCAGATTTCTCTGGTATTTCCGTGAGTAACACACAATTCTTGTCTGACCTGCGTATGAGCCGTTGGGGTTCCTCAAACCGACCGGGGCTGGATTGGGGTCAACAGGTCCGCCCTCTATTAGTAAACCTTTGAGTTCTCGATCTGGGCCCTCAGCACGTTTGTTCTTCAATGCAGCTTTTCCAATGAAGTCATGTTCGGCTCCCAAATCGACGTAGTTGCCGATTCCTGACTCATAGGGGTCGCAATCACGGCCGGCGTCCGATCCCCAAGAAAACAAGAAGTTCTCCATTCGCTCGACATTATTTGGGCCGCCGGGTCGAATCCCAAACTGTTCCCCAGCATCCCAGATCAAATTCCAAAGTTGTTCTCCTTTGGTTTCGTCTTCGAGGAATAGCTCGAACCCTCCCTGTTTGCTCCAACCTGAACGACATAGAACCAACGGGATTCCTTCGTGCGTGAATCGCCGAAAGTGAAAGAACTTTAGATCTTTTACCCAATCACCAAACACCTGGCTAGCTACATCGTTTGCCTTTGGTCCTTGCAGCGCTAGCGGGCTGACGTCGGGCTCACACACTTCTACTTGGTCTCCTCGTTCGCCAGCTATTGCTCGTATCCACAGCAACACGTCTGAATCAGCGATCGAGAACCAAATGGTTTCTTCATCAACTCTCAAAACCACAGGGTCGTTAATTAAACGTCCCTCGTAGTCGCACAATGGAGCGTATTTTGCTACACCAATTTTTAGGTTTGACAGGTCGCGTGCACTTACATAGGTCGCTAATTTGAGAGCTCCAGGTCCATAAATCTGGACTTGTCGTTGAGCGCCAACGTCCCATAACGCAACCCGTTGCGTAAGAGCCTCGTAATCTTCAGTTGGGTTGTCCGTTGCAACAGGCAACACCATCTTGTTATAGATGCTCGCTACTTGGATCCCTGCTTTTTGGGAACTGCGGTAGAACGGCGAGAAGCGCACCCTGGGGCCCTGTGATAGTTCCATATTTCGCAACTACTACCCGCTATTTTCTCGTTTTCAACGCATATTGAAAAATTTGAGATGTCCCCGATCAACAATCCTCTGCAGGAACTCAGTTTCATAGGCCGATTCAGGGTCTTCTCGGACTAGTTCGTCGATGACCGCTGCGTCGTCACCGACGAGTATTCGCCACCGGTTTTCTAGGATTGCGTTGAGGATAATTTCGGATGCCTGAGCAGCTGTCGTAGGCGCGTTATCTCTAAATCTTTCGCCTTGTAACGTTGCGAGGTTGTTGAGGTCAGCGTCGGTCAGTTGGTCGACGTCAGCGCCTCGTTCTGCGAGGTTTTTGCGCATTCGTTCCAAGTCTGGGCCGCCGTGTGCGGCAGTGCTATTCAGTCCTATTTCTGTTCCTATGTGACCTGGCATGACCACGTGAGCAGTTACGTGCGGTGCATGAAGCCGCAAATCAATATTTAGTGCTTCAGTGAATCCTTTAACAGCGAATTTGGCGGCGCAATATGCAGTGTGAGGCAGGCCTGGTCCAACAGTTGCCCAGAATCCGTTGATGCTGCTGGTATTGACCAGATGTCCTTCTTCGCTGCGCACTAATAACGGGAGAAAGGTTCGACTGCCGTAATACACGCCGTACCAGCAGACGTCGAAGGTTTTCTCCCAAGCCATCCGATCTTCGTCGGTCACGAAGCTTCCTCCGCCTCCAATTCCGGCATTGTTGAAAACGAGGTCTACGGAATCGACCTCGTGCCTGATCATGAGTTCGTCTCGAAAACCCAACATGTCGGCTTCATCGGAAACGTTGCACACATGCGATGTGAGGCGCACAGCGTCGCTTGTTTCAGAGATCGCTAGCTCTTCGGTTTTAGCCATGTTGTCGGGGCTTATGTCGCACATCGCGACGTGGCATCCGTTTGCTGCTAGCTGACGAACTAGCTCTCGTCCCATACCAGTTCCGGCACCGGTAACAACAGCCATCTTTCCATTGAAATCTTCCATCAACTCCTCCTAAGCGTGTTTCATCTTTCCAGTTGTTGGTCTCAGATGCCATCGGACAATTCATGCATCTCGTCGTTTCTGAGAATTTCGTTAAATTTTTAAGAATGAGAGATTTGTGGGGTTTGGTCCCGCAGAATGTCTCCATGACTTGGTTGGGGTTTCGAAGGCTCGCTTGTTTGGCTGCTTCGCTGTTGTTGGTGTGCTGTTCTGACACCGGAGACTCGGTTTCGGATTCGCTGGCAGCGAGTGAAGATTCGGTGGCTTCCGATACAACTATTTTGAAGAGTGAGCCATTGCGTTCCGCAACTACTACAACCGCTCGCGAAGTTGCCGTCTTGCTCGATTCTGATGACCCAACATTGGCTCTGGATCACACTACGAACGCACCGATGTTGGATGCCTTTGCTCCTTCGGTGATGCCTGACCGACCAATAGGTCGCGTCGGTTATACAAGATATGTCTTCACTCAGAGCGGTGATCAAATTATCCCAGCTCTGATTGAAGGACCGAAAGGGAGTCAAACTCGCTGCCAATCTGTTGACTTGCCTTGTTCATTTCAAGATCTGAAAGATCTTGCTGAGTCTGGCAGCGTTATTCCTCCGGAATTAAATATGACATCGGGTGAGCTTGCACTTTTGGTGGAGCAGTTGGCGACGCTCGAGGAAACTATTCGCAAGTTTGGTGATGCGAATGACGCATGTGCTGCTGGGTATAGGCCCGATCGAGCGCAAACCCCAAACATGGGATCTCATTTCACAAATATGGGGCTGGTTCTTGATGGGAAATTCAACCCTGCGGCTCCAGAAATTTTACTTTACGTAGCTGCCGACGATGCCGCTCCCCCATTTGGGGCTCTGGGCCGTTGTAAAGACGGAACCTGGAGAGGAGTGGAGGTTGAAATCGCCGGCGCTGCTTTTTATATGCCTTTCCAAGCTGTGGGAAATGATCACTTCGAGGGCTTTAGCGGACCTTTAGACAATTGGCACGTTCACTACAATTTGTGTCGTCTTGGCGGCCAAGATGTGACCGTACTTCCATCTGTGTGTTCGGGGGAGCAAGATGGTCCGTTGGACCGGCCTCAAGGGGATGCTAGTGAAGGGTGGATGATTCATGCTTGGGCCGACAGAGAACACGACAATCAACTCGGAAGTTTCTCAATGTGGAATCCTTCTCTCTGGCCCGTGGCGGACCCTTCGGCAACGTTGGGTTCTCAGACCACCGAAAACACCAACCTTATTGCCGACTTTGACTACCAAACCGTCGAGGCTGCAGTGCCTGGAAGAATCAGTTTTTTCAATGCAGACCCTGAAGCTCATAGCGTGACCGCAGGCACCCCAGAGAATCCGACTGGTGAATTTGATACAGGGGTTGTCGGTGGGGGAAGCGCCGCCAGTATTGAGATTTCCCGCCCAGGTACTTACGAATTCTTTTGTTCACTTCACACTGGTATGCGGGGAACGATAACTGTTGGTGGCAGCTAATTATTCTGACTCAACTTTCTATTTGAACGTTGAGCAGGTGCTCTCAACGAGCCTTCTCTTTTTCTGAAATTAGATTTTATAGAACCGAGAAAAAGATGGTGAGCATCCCGACCCAGCTAGCCGCGAAGGCGAGGGTACGAACGTAGGAGATACCCAAAATGTGGACGATTGCTTGGACCACGCGAGCCCAGAAGAACAGAGCGGCGCCGCCACCGGCGTCAACGCCGATGAGGTGAGCGATGATCACGAGTGCCGCGAAGGCAGGCAGATTTTCTACAAGGTTGAGGTGTGCGCGTTGGGCTCGTTGGGCCCAAACTGCCGGGGCTGGCGGATTTTCCGGGTAGTTGAGTACTGGTTTAAGTCCTTGGCTTTGAATCCGTTCAAGTACGTACGGCAACCAAAGCACGATGCAAAGGAAAGCGCTCCAAGCTAAGTAGGTCAGTTGAGTGTCCACAATGTCTCCATTAACAATCGAATATCCGCCAAATTAGACGCAGGGGTAGATCGACCTGTTGCATTTGCCTCTTTTATTCCAGAGCAATATCTGGGCAGATTGTTCGTCCTCCCGACGGGTTGTGGATACGAGCCCGTTCAAGCAGCGGGGTGCCATCTTGATTTGTAGTGAGGAAGGTTCGGATCGCCTTCGCTAAGGGCGATGCTACGAGTGGGACATATTCGTCTCCGGCCATGAATGTACCTTCGGATGGGCTTGCCAGGTACGCGATCTCTATGAGTGCGTTGGTGGTTTCGGGTTTTCGAACGAGACTGTAGGCATCTTTACCCTCAGAATTGACTACTCGTAACGCTCCTGCATCCCACCTTGATGTCCATTGAACGCCGTCAATAGTTTTCAGCACGTCAAAGACTTCTTGGTGAAGCAAACCAGCTAGGCGTGCTGATTCGCTGTCTCCGCTTTGGGCGAAAACCTCAGTTCCTGGAGTCTTCGACGCTGCAGCTTTAGGGGCATTGTGGTGAATAGATATGAATGCTGCTGCATTTGCTGCGTCACCAAGCGCAATTCTTTCGTTGAGTGAGATGTAATGGTCGCCTGATCGTGTCAGAAACGTTGAGAAACCCTCCTGTTTCAGTATTTGCGATACTGCGACAGCTACCTCAAGGTTGATTTCACTTTCTGTTAGCCCGGTCGGCCCCCGAGTTCCGGGGTCTTTCCCACCGTGACCTGGGTCAAGCACTACTTCAACATTGTGGATCGGAAAAATTTTTGAAACGGTTTTCGGCTTCCCGCATGGGTCGATGACGGCCCAGCCGTCTTCGTTTGCTTCTGAGACTCTGACCGGAATTCCGTATCTGGTTATCGCAACGGCGGGAATGGAAGTTGTAGTGGTTATGGCAGTGGTTGTGCTGGGAGCTAGCGCTGTTGTGCTTGGAGCTAGCGCTGTTGTGCTCGCGGTGGTTTCGGTGGACGTTGTGGTGGGCGCAACGCTAGTTGGGGCAGCGGAAGCACCTAATCCGGTGGTCGGTGGAGTTTGAGTCGCGGTGGCTGCTGGTCGTGTCGGATTGGGGGTGTTGCTACCGGCTTCGTTTGAGCTACTTACTGCACAGGAGGTCGTTCCCAGCGTGAATACCAGGACAAAGCAGCACCAGTGTTGAAACTTTGAGCGAGGCACGCTGCTGGAAGTTAGCGCCCTTAACTGATTTTCATTGGTTTATCGGATCAATTTGGTCGGCCATATCGGCGACCATTTGTGGGAAATCGGTTGAGGTTGCTCGACCTACGAAGTGGCGAGCCAGTTCTTTGATTGATCTATCCCACGAGACTATGAGGAACGCTGCAGGTAGATCACGGTGCCGGTCAATGACCGCAGCAGCTTCGGTTAGGTCTTCAGGCAGGTCTACTTGAGGTATTTCTTCAGGTGAATGGACTGGGATCGAAGCCTGCGCTGGAGGTGGTGACAAAATGAGACCCTCTGATGGGAGACCGCTTAACAGTGTCGTTACAACTGTTCGGGAACTTGACGGTCCACGAAAAATGATCATGGTTCGTCGTTGAGCGATTTGGTCGAGGACTGATATTTCCTCGGCCAAAGTCGTGGGATGGACATTTTGGCCGTCGATGTCTACTACGACAACGACATGGCTAGTCGCTATTGCTATTGCACTGGCTTCGACGCATTCCCCGCCCTGCAGTCCCGTTACTACGACTCCCCATATGCCGCACTCGTCTGCTTCTCGAGCTAGTTGCTCGCGTTCGGCTGGATTTTTTGTGTTTCGAAGATCGAGCAGGAGTCTCACTGTTTTCCTCTCGAGTTGTTGACTAGTGGTGTTAGCTCGCGTCCAATGCGTTCAATTACTTCGGTTAAAGCGCTTCGTGGCGGTTGGTCATATCCGATTCGACATACAACGAGGTCGACGTCGTAGCCATCTAGTTCTTCTGCTATCTGTTCCGCTGATCCGACCGTGGCTGATTTTTCTACTTCGTCCATCGATGTTTCTATTTCACTCACGAAGTCAACTCCAGTGTTATCTGCTCCCCAACCGAGTCCGGCGTAAACCAAATAACTGGATCGGACCCAATCCAATGCTTGGCGGCGTTCTATTTCTGAATCAACTATCCATAGGTTTCGAAGTAAGCCGACTGGCGGTGGCGAGTCTTCACTGGGATCTGATTTTTCCCATGCGTTTCTATGGGCTCGGATTAGTGTGTTGACCACCTCTTTGGAGAATGCACCTGAGATGAAGAGGCCCAGTCCTCGGCGTCCGGCTCGTTCAGCTGCTTTTTCGCTGCTAATCCCCACCCAGGTGGGTGCTGTTGTGTGGGCTTTGAGTTCATCGAGTCCGGCATTCATGAGTTGGAGTCGTTGACTGATGTTTTGTTGCTTGATTTCGTATTCGATGGGTCGATATCCCATGCCTAGCCCGAGGTGGAATCTGTTCTGTGATCGTTCGTTTAGGAGGTTTGCTGCGTTGGCAACTCTTTGTGGTTCATGCAAGGGCAATAACAGCACCCCGGTCCCGATGTGGATGTTTTGGGTAGCTGCGAGCGCCGCTGACGCAGCTGGCATTAAAGCTGGGCAGTACCCGTCGTAATATCCATGGTGTTCGGATAGCCACAGACTGTGGATTCCGTTAGCTTCCGCTAATTGGGCGTCCCCGGTGAGGTCTTGGTACGCCTGTCCGAACGAGCGTGGGCTGGTTGCGGTTGACTGTAAACACCACAGCCCTATTCCGATGTTCATACAACAGTGTGGCTCGCGAGGGGGTGGTCGTGCTTGAGGCTCACTGTTTGATTGTTTTTAGCAGTTGTCGAATCGTTGCCGAGCTTGTTGTTGTTCATCTGGGTTTGCGGCCATAGCGATGTCGTTAGCAGCGAACAGGAGGCAAGTTTTGGGTTCTCCTTGTTTTATTTTCGCTTCGATTTCGACTGCTAGCGGCGTGCATAGATCTTGTTTTTCGTATCCAGCTTCTCGTCTGCAGGCACGCAGGAAGTTGGTTTTTTGAGATCCGTCCCATTCGGGGTTAGTGGCACAAGATGAGCAGAGAATGATCAGTGTCAGAGTGAGGGCCTTCAAACGCATGAAGTAATTGTTGCAGTCTTGGCCTCAGCTACCAAGCTGGGTCTGTTGGAGTTTTCTGTTACGCCCTAGCAGTGATCAGCAAGAAATCTGAGATCTATGTCTAAGGTTTGTTGAAATAGCGCTGAATCTTCGTGGAGTAATCCGAAGTGTCCACCGTCGATGTCTTCCCAAACTTTGGGTGCTGCGATGGTCTCGAAACATTCTCGAGCTACAGCTGGTGATGCTCCGGCTACTTCATCGTCAGACGCGACGATGTACAAGGTCGGGACAGTTAGTTGAGCTGCGACAACTGGCACCGAGAGTTCTGGTGCTTTCCTTACGACAATTGTGACGTCGTTAGACCACTGCGAGCCGCTTCGCTGCCCGTAGCTTTTTGCGTACTCCAATGCGCCTTCAAAGTTGAGCATCACTGGTGCTTCTGAAGTCGGGAGGTCGGCGAACCGTACCGGTATTTCAGCTGCCGGGTCTTCGGTGAGGTCGCCGTTGGCTGAATAGGCTTTTAGGGCTTCGAAGTCGCTGAGATCTGCTGCAGGCTTCACATAGTTTTCTCCGCACCCAGGGGTGTGAGCTATGACCCCAGTGACTCGGGAGTCGAAGGCTGCGACATACTGCACGTTTGCTCCGCCCATGCTTTCGCCCCACACAACAACCTTTGCTGTTTCCACTCCGTCGAGACCCAGTGCGTGTGTGATGGCATGGCTATAACCACGAACTTGCGTCCATTGATCAAATCCGTATCGCGGTTCACCGTCGCTTGCGCCAAAGTTACGGTGGTCGTATGCGACGACGTGGTAGCCGGCCTCAGCGATACCAGCGGCGTAGGCGTTGACTGACATATGTGCTGTAGCTGAAAACCCGTGCGCTAGAACGACAAGTGGCGATTGAGGACTTGATGCTTTATAGATTCGCCCTCGCAGCGTCGCTCCTTCCGATTGGAATTCAATTTCTTGGTGGTTTGAGCTCATTGCAGTACTTCCTGTGTCGATGGGTTGGTGTGGGTCAGATAGTCACAGCGCCTTGGCTACGTAACTCAAATGCATCTTGGTTACCGGTGTGTCAAAACCGTCGAAAGCCGCGGCTCTTTCCGGTGAGTCGTTGTACTCGGTTAATGCTGTTTCAAAGGCTTCGACATTGCCGGGGTAACTGACGACCCAAACGAATTCGCTGTTTTCGTTGTCGGCGTAGGCCGCCTCGATAGTAAATCCGTATTGATTTCTGACAGCCGCGATTGTCGGGAACCAATCAACTAGTCGGTCCATTCCGTCTGCTTCCACTTCATAGCGCCGCAATTGAACAGTCATTTCTCTCCGATCTCTTCGAAGCATCATTCCACAGAACGAGATCGCACGATTAGGGGACGCTCAGGAACTAGTTTTAGTGCATGTCCTATAACTCTTCGTCAGACGCTTTGGGTCTTCGATCGGCAACAGATTTGCTTGAAATGCTTGCTGCTCGCTCGGTGTCCAGCGCTGAATTGCTCGACCATTTCATTGAAAGGAATACGTTATTAGGCGATGAGATCAACGCAATCGTGACATTAGATCTGGATCGGGCATCGGAACTAGCGAAAGCTTCAGACCAGCGCAGAGCCGGAAATCAGGTTGACGGAATCCTTGACGGGTTGCCGATGACCATCAAAGACGCTATCGCTGTCGAGGGCATCCGGTCGACTGGTGGGGCTGTTGAATTAGCTGAACATGTTCCCTCCAAAGATGCAGAGGCAGTAACAAAGATTAAGGCTGCAGGTGGAATTGTTTTTGGGAAAACGAATCTTCCCCGTTGGTCCGGTGACATACAGGCATTTAATGACATCTTCGGCACAACTAATAATCCGTGGAATCTCAAGTGCGGTCCAGGTGGTTCGTCAGGGGGCGCTTCTGCGGCTGTTGCGGCGGGATTGACCCCTTGGGAAGTCGGGACCGATATTGGTGGATCAGTTCGATTACCAGCTCACTTCGCGGGGGTATGCGGACACAAACCGAGTTTCGGAGTAGTTCCTCAACTTGGATACATAGACCATGTCTCCTACGGGGTTTCCGACGCTGACATCAATGTCTTCGGACCGATAGCAAAAACGGTTGATGACCTTGAACTCCTTTTCGATGTTGTGAGCGGCACTCGAAGTGATCTTCAAAGTAGTTGGCGACTTGATCTTCCTTCGACTCGAGGTTCGGCACGAGATCTGCGGGTCGCATCGTGGTTGGATGATGCTGACTGTCCAGTTAGCGAAGCTGTCGCAAACGTCTTGGAAACTGCCATTTCTGCGATTGAGGCTGATGGTGTGACCGTAAACCGTTCTGCCCGTCCCGACGTCTTGTTTAGCGACGTGCGTTCGGTTGGTTTGCCATTAATTTCAGCAGCTACTTCTCCGGGTCGCACCGAAGAAGAACTCGCTGCTTTGCGGCAGGTCATTGGTGACCCTTCAGCTGATGAGTCGATACGCATGCGCGCAGCGTCGTCGACTATGAGTCATCGTGATTGGCTGTTACTGACCGAAAAGCGAGACAGGAATCGCCGTCTATGGAGCAAATTTTTTGAGGGCTTCGATGTGTTGCTCGCTCCAGTTGCATTCGTTAGCGCGTTCGAACATCAACAAGAAGGCACGCTGTATACCCGTAGCTTAAAAGTGGATGGCCAAACACGGCCCTACTCAGATCTGATTATTTGGACTTCTCAGTTTGGGTACGTGTATTTACCATCAACTGTTGTTCCGGTCGGCTGGACCAACGAGGGTCTACCAGTAGGAATTCAAGTTGTCGGTCCTTATCTGGGTGATCGCACCACTTTGGTATTCGCTAGGTACCTTGAAAAGCTGCTGGGCGGATATCAGATCCCGCCAATTGCCGACATATAGCTGCTTAGGCCCTCATCTTGGAGGTG
>CENZ01394850.1_pt1 | contig 12948 bp, 13 predicted proteins | sample 361341 | NCBI WGS metagenome assembly CENZ01 (sample SAMEA2619782, study PRJEB7988) | marine metagenome | biome: marine biome (ENVO:00000447); feature: deep chlorophyll maximum layer (ENVO:xxxxxxxx); material: "saline water (ENVO:00002010), including plankton (ENVO:xxxxxxxx)" | depth 50 m
CCTTCCCAACGACCCGCATCCGTCGAGCGCATGACGGCAATCGTCTTGATCACCTCCGGGTTCGCCAGGCCCCAGGGCGCTTCGCCGGTCAGTGCGCGGATGATATTTTCCGCCTGACGGATCGGGCATTCCTCCAGGAAGGTCGGTGAGAACCCTGCAAGGTGTGGGGTCACAATCGCGTTCGGGAGCGACAAGAGCGGGTCCTGAGAATCTACAGGCTCCGCTTCAGTCACATCCAACGCCGCCGCTTCAATCGTACCGGCCTGGAGGGCCGACGCCAGTGCGCTACCGTTCACCACTGGCCCTCGTGAAGTATTCACGAGCAACGCTGTCGGCTTCATCAGCTTCAGCGTGTCTTCATTGATGATGTAGCGCGTCTCTTCCGTCAGCGAAGTATGAATCGAGATGTAATCGGACTCTTTCAGCAATTCCTCCAGCGATACCAATTGGACGCCGTACAGGTCTGCAGTGGTCTGGGGAACATATGGATCGTGGGCAATGATGCGTGCAGGCCCAAAGCCTCGCATGCGCATCGCAAATGCCCTACCGATATTGCCAAAACCAATCACACCAACAGTGTGTCCTGCGATGCGTCGTACCGTTCGCATGTATTCGACAGTCAGTTTTCGATCATCTCGCCAGCCACCTGCACGCGTTGTCCGTACGGTGTCGTAAATCCGACGGGTGAGAGCCAGCAACATGGCAGCCGCATGATCTGCGACCTCAGCGGTGTTGACCCCCGGCACATTGCAGGCGAGCACGCCCAGTTCTGTCGCTGCGTCCAGATCAATGGAGTCGACGCCAACGCCCATGCGACTAACGACTTTCAACTTTGGGCATGCTTCGAGAACTTTGCGAGAAGTCAGGGGCATCACACCCACCTGGGCACCATCGGAGTCCTTGAGCAGTTCGATCAAGTCGTCTTCAGATCGACAAACGCCCTCGACCACTTCAAAGCCGGCGGCTTCAAACAAATCAACACGGTTGAACGGCGTAGACTGGAGTGCGACTTTCATGGGATTCCCCTAGAATCAAAAACGCGCAGTATAACGCCGCTGCTTCGATGCGTGGGAGACCCCGGGTTACCCCCTGGTAGGGAGGGCTACCCTCTGACAAGACCTCCAGGTCGTTGACCAGTCGGGACACCATCTTCAAACGTCGTTTTGCCTGACTTGACGGTGTAACGATACCCCGAGACCTTCTGCACCAAACGTCGGCCACCAGTAGGTAGATCAAAGATCGCTTCCGGTCGTTCGAGGCGAAGCTCGTCAAAATTGATGACGTTGAGGTCCGCTAGCATTCCTTCTGCGAGCAATCCACGATCCATCATGCCGTAGGCCTCTGCGGTACGACGAGTCATCGAACGTACGATGAATTCAAGCGGCAGTTTGTCACCACGCTTTCGGTCCCGACCCCAGTGGATCATGTTAAACGTCGGCATCCCCGCATCGGCAATGACACCGCAGTGCGCGCCACCATCGGACAATCCCATCAACACGTTCGGGTGTTGCATCATCCGATGCTGGGCATCCAGGTTGTAGGATGAATAGGCACCGAGTGGTTGATAGAATAGTTCTTTGCCATCTTCTGCAATGAGCAGGTCATACATTACCTCCAGCGCTGACTGACCACGCGCCTTGGCAATGCCCGCGACGCTGTCTTCGAACGTGGGTTCGTAATTGGGCGTATCGCCCAGCGGGAACACCAACGCCATGATCTGTTCCAGGTTCCCCATAACCCCTGCGGCGGCTTCCCCCTCATCAATTCCAAGCAGTTGCTCACGAATTTCCGGTGTTTGCATTGCGACAACCTGTTCCTCAAGCGGCAGATCGGCCAGCTGTTCACGCCACACCGGGTGGCGAACAAACGCGTGGAAACTGCTTTGCAGACCATGCAGGATCCCCGTGGGTCGCCCCGCCATCTGCGGCATGATATTCATATTGGACTGACGCGCCTCCTCAACCATGCGGTACATCTTATTGTCGACATAGGCCGCAGGTGTGGTGGCAATCAGCGTCACCGGACGACCGGTTTCCGCTGCAAAGTCCTTGACCCACTGCCATTCGTCGTCGTCACCAAGATTGTCCGACACCATTTCAAAAATGCCGTGATCCATTCCTTTCATGGCAAGGCCGAGTTGCAACATTTCATGGCTACCGGCAAACGTACCCGGCACATACTCACCATGCACATCGCGATGCAGGAGCGTTCGGCTTGATGAAAACCCCAGCGCACCCGCAGCAACACCATCACGCACCAGCGCCACCATCTGTTCCAGCTCCGCCCCAGTCGGCTCGTTATCACCACTACAGCGGTCACCCATCACATAGGCTCTGACTGCGCCGTGGGGTACCTGCGTGCCGACATCGACGGTTCTTGGCAATGTTTCCAAAGCATCCAGGTATTCCGGAAACGTCTCCCAGTTCCATTGGATACCTTCAGAAAGCGCCGCACCTGGAATGTCCTCCACACCTTCCATCAGTTCGATCAGGAATTTTTCGCCGCCTGGACGCACCGGTGCAAATCCAACACCACAATTACCCATGACGACTGTCGTCACACCATGCCAGCTGCTGGGCCCCATGATCGGGTCCCAGGTCGCCTGGCCATCGTAGTGGGTGTGTACATCCACCCAGCCCGGCGTGACCAGCATGCCGTTCGCATCGATTTCCTGTTTGCCCTGTTCTTTGACGTTGCCGACCGCGACAATGCGATCGTTGTCGATGGCGATGTCACCCTTGAAACGGTCAGTTCCGCTGCCGTCGATAATGGTGCCGTTTCGTATGACGAGGTCGTGCATCTCTCGGTGCCTCTGTGATGGGATTTTGACTGCCTGAATGCACCCTACTTCACAGAGTACTTTTAGCCAAGCATGGTCTGTGTGGAGCTCCTCAGGAAAAGACAAGCCCGAGGAGCTCTCGACCGACCAAAGCAGGTCAGGCGGTATTGTTAACCCGTCTTGTCTTGAACGACCGTCCTTTAATCTTGTTCTTCTGAAGCACGTTCAGCGCTGTACGTGAGACCGACCGATCCACGGCCACGTATGCCGTGAGATCGAGGATATTGATCCGCCCAACCTGATCACCTTCAATACCACCCTCTCGGGTCAACGCCCCCAGCAGGTCACCGGGGCGGATCTTCTGCTTCCTGCCGCCATCAATCTGCAACGTCACCCATTGCGGATCTAATGGCTGGCGACGGTCCATCCCGACAGGACGTTCCATGTGTTCAATCGTCTGCGCTGTGAGATCCGTCAACTGTTCAACACGATGCCTGTCTTGTGGAAGGCACAGAGAACAGGCGATTCCCTGACTCCCCGCCCTGCCCGTACGCCCGATCCTGTGGGTATAAACTTCCGGGTCACGTGGCAGGTGGTAGTTCACCACCAGATCTAGTGATTCGATATCGAGACCTCGTGATGCGACATCAGTCGCCACCAGCACGCTGGTGCTGCCGTTGGCAAATCGCAGCAACCGGGAGTCGCGATCCTTCTGCGCAAACTCACCATGTAAGGCCATCGCAGCAAACCCCCTAGAAATCAGACCGGAAGCCACCTCTTCGGTCATCTGCCGGGTATTGCAGAACACAAGCGTCGATACCGGCTGATGAAACAGCAACACATCGATCAGCATTGTCAGGCGAGCATCTTTTGAAGGTATCTCATACACCAGTTGGCGAATGCTCCCCGCGTCATGTTGCTCGTCCGCAGTCACACGGGAGGGGTTGTTTGTAACCCGCATTGCTAATGATTCGATATCCTCCGGGAAGGTCGCGCTGAAGAGCAGTGTCTGACGTTCCGTGGGCAGCTTACCGACAATCTGCTCAATCACCTCGGTGAATCCCATATCGAGCATTCGGTCTGCTTCATCCAGGACAAGCATCGAGATCTCGTTGACGCGCAGATTGCCCTTTCGAAGATGTTCTTCAATACGACCCGGCGTACCCACGATGATGTGAGCGCCGTGTTCCAACGAACCCTTTTGTGGACCAAAAGGAACGCCGCCACACAACGTCAGCACCTTGATGTTGTGAATCGCCCGGCCGAGTCGCCTGATCTCCTTTGCGACCTGGTCAGCCAGTTCCCGCGTCGGGCACAGCACCAGGGACTGGATGCGAAACCGCTTCACGGTCAATGCCTGTAACAATCCCAGGCCAAAAGCCGCCGTTTTTCCCGAACCGGTCATGGCTTGTCCGATCACATCCTGGCCATCAAGAATCGGACCCAGGCTCAGTGCCTGGATGGGTGTCATTCGAGTGTAGCCAATAGACTCGAGATTGCTGGCCAGGGTCTGCTTCAGGGCCAATTCGGAAAAATCGGGGGTTGCCACGTTACCTGCTCCTGGACTCAGTCTACCCAGCGCTACCAGACCTTCTCCCAGTGACCCGACTTGATAGATCGATACAGCGCCTGCGCGGTGCGGAACTCACCCAGTGAATATTCCGGTGGCGCTGCCATGGTTGTACTGTCGAGCACCACCTCACAAAAGTCCTTGATCTCTGCACCGTAGGAATCCCTCTTGCCTTCGACCGCATTCATGATGGATTCACCCCGCGGATGATCCCTGTTGAACAGCATCAGCTGTCCTTCACGACCACCCGTGATCTGAATTTCGCCTTCCGTGCCCGTCACCCGGAACATGTCCGTCGGACCCGCGGCATGCATCACATTCTGGCAGGTGAGAACACCCACGGTGCCGTTCTCAAACTTCATCAACATGCGCGACCAGGACTCACCTTCCATTCGAGGCACATGGTGACCGGCGACGCCGATGACTTCGTCAACTTCCCCCATCATCATGCGGAGGGGCCTTATCCAATGGGCGCCTCCATCAACCGTGAGACCACCGCCAGAGACCGCCAGACTGTATCGCCAGGGAGGTGGCGCGTCCAGATCAATGGCAACGCGATCATAGAAATTGCCGCTCGCGCTGATGACCTCACCGATGGCCCCTGCATCCATAAGTTCTCTCGCCTTTGCCACGTCGGTCCAATACTGAGCCTGCTCAGCAATCATGAACACTGTATCGACCTTGCTTCCCGCCTCAAGAATGCGCTCAGCACTCTCAATTGAGTGGGCCATCGGCTTCTCCAGCAGGACGTGCTTGCCCACATCGAAACAGGCTGTCGCGGCGGACTCATGCAGATCATGCGGCAGCATGATGTCGACCGCATCAAAGTCGCCGTTCTTGAGGGCATCATCGATATCGGTATACGCCACGGCGCCAGTCTGCTCCGCCATCGCTTTTGCAGCATCAGGGTTGTTGTCGACCACTGCCGTGACATCAACGCGTGTTGCCACCCGTTGGATGCCCTGCCAATGAGCCTGGGCAATACCGCCACATCCGATGAGCGCCATCTTCAGTCTGCTGTCTGTCATGATCCTTCCCTCTAGTTGCGCGCGACCGTAGCACCGCGTGCAATGGTTGTCGAACAATCAGGTTCGATCGCCGAGTCCATTGCTCAACGGTTACCTTATGCCATGATGGCGGCCACAATCGGAGACACATATGGCAGCTTCGCTGAAAGAACTGATGGCACGCCTGCCCCAGACTGGCAGGGTCGAGTGGATCGGCGCACGTCCCGATACCCGAACGCCCATGCAGGTGGTCACAGAGGTGGAAGCCCGACAGGGTGCCGGACTGACGGGTGACCGATTCAAAGCCATGCGCAAAACGCGGGAGGTCAGCCTGATTCAGCAGGAACACATCGACGCGGTCGCCGGCTTCATGGGGCTGGACGTCATCGACCCCTCCGTTCTACGCCGGAATATCGTTGTAAGTGGCATCAATCTGCTGGCGCTCAAGAACAAGGAATTCTACGTCGGTGAAGTGCGTATGGCCTGGACGGACCTAGCGCAACCCTGCTCGAAGATGGAGGCCGCCCTCGGTGAAGGAGGCTACAACGCCATGCGAGGACACGGTGGTGTACTCGCACGATTGCTGTCCACCGGGATCATTCGGGTCGGCGACAAGGTGCGGGTTGGAGAGAACGCTCCGGTCGACTGATTCGGTTAAAGGTCGAGCACCATATACACGTTGGCGCGCTGATAGTCCGAATCGAAAGGAAAGGGCCGTTGCTCAAAACCGAGTTTGTGATAAAGCCTCAAAGCCGGTTTCAGCACATCATTGGTCTCAAGGTACATTTCCCCATAACCGGCTTTGCGCGCAATATCGATCGCCGCAGATCCCACAATCTCGCCAATGCCACGCCCACGTGCCTCAGGCGACACCGCCATCTTGGCAAGCTCGCACACCTGCTTTGAGTGATGTACCACGGCACAGGTCCCCAGAACGACATCGGTCGACGACTCAGCTACAAAGACAATTTCACCACCGTTCGCCAGAATGTAGTTCTCTGGATCTTCGAGAGCACGACGGTCCGCGTACTCCATTCTGAAGTACTCATTGATCCACTGTTCGTTCAAAACCCCGAATGCATCAGCATATTTTGGTAAGTAAGTGATCACTTTTAGGTCGTTTTTCATTTCTTCATCAGCGTACTGCGAGCGGGATCATACCGCTATCGACGGCAGTCACCCCGTTCGCTTCGAAAGCGACTGTTCAAGGTCAGGCAGCAGGTCCGCAATTGGGATACCTGCGTCTTCAAAGATCGAAGCCACCAGTGCATTCGTCTCCGCCTTGAAGACCCGGTAATCCTCACCCAATTGTTTACCGGACGCAGACAATGCCAGTACGCGCTTCCTCCTGTCTTTGGGATCTCTATAGCTGGCAATCAGTCCACCATCAATCATTTCCTGGGCGAATTGTAGAACTGCCGGATGAGAAAGCCCCGTCGCCAAAGCGATACCCATCACCGGGTGTGGTCCGTTGTCCAGCAGATAATCATAGATTGGCAACCATCGCTGGCGCAGAAGCGAGCCACGGGATGAGAGTCTTTTTCCACACTCCGAATGAAGCCGGTCAGCCAATCTACGGAGCCTGATACTGAGGTTCATCGAGATATTATAATTAAAGTACTTACGTAAGTACTTTATATTATTCAGAAACGCTTCGCATCCTCATACCCCACGCACCAGCAAAGGTTGCAACACGCATGTCGATCTTCCCTGAAGAATAGTGCGGTACCCCAGCAGGTTTGCTATAAACCTGCCGTGGCCGCGCAGAAGCAAATTCTTTTCGAGATCTACAAGTGGGGCGTGGTTGTTCCGCTGCTCGTGTTGTCCACATTCCTGATTGGCGGCCTATCCATCATCGTGTCATTGCTCGGTGGCGGACAATGGAGCGCCCGCAACCTGGGCAGCCTATGGGCACGCGTCAATGCCTTTGTCAGCCTGATGAATATCGATATTGAAGGGCTGGAGCATCTGGATCACAGCCAATCCTACGTTGTCGTCGCCAATCATCAGAGCCTGCTCGACATCTACGCCCTGTATGGATTTCTACCGATCGACATCAAGTGGGTCATGAAACAGGAATTGCGTCGAATCCCTGTCCTGGGTCTGGTCTGTGAACTGATGGGCCACATTTATATTGATCGCAGCAGAACCCAATCCGCAGTCGCATCCATCACTGCCGCCGCGGACAAGCTGACAGACGGCCAGTCAATTGTCTTCTTCCCAGAGGGGACGCGCTCCATCGACGGCGAGCTACTGCCCTTCAAGAAAGGGGCGTTCAGGTTTGCCGCCCAGACAGGATTACCGTTACTGCCTATCGCATTGGTCGATACCCACTACCGATTACCGTCAGGCACCACGGACCTGAGCGCTGGATCAGCCACAATAGTGATACATCCTGCAGTCGACACATCGGATTCGGAGAACATCACCGCACTATCAAACCAGTGCCGCGATACCATCTCATCGACGCTTAACGAACGCCAGCTTGCGGAAGGTGTCACCCGCGTCAATCAGTCCTGGTAGTGGAAAACGCCCTCAACGCGCCCAGGGGATGACTCGAGCCACATAGTCGTAGAAGAGACTCCAGAATGGCTCGATATAAAGATCCGATGGAATCTCGTCCTGTATTTCCTTATGAAGGCGGGGCAACTGAGACCAGTGGACCCCCTGTCGATAGTGGTGCGCCGTGTGATAGCCAAGGTTCCCCGTGATCGCGTTGAACAACGGGCTGGTGATGTTGTAGCTGGCCTTGAACGGGTCTTCTGATACATCCAGGCCTGCATGGTGGTCATAGGTTGCCCAGGCCGTCACGAACAACGTCACAACCATCGGTAGAACAAACAGAATCAAACCCTGCACAGGCTGAAACCAGACCAGGGTTGCGACAAAAGCCAGCGTCAGTAACGTGTAACACAGGTGGATTCGATAGATAGCCGGGAACCGTCGCCCCACAAGGTAGCCGCGGTAGTAGGCTGTAATCGCGACCGACCATGTGTATTCGAAGACCCCCATCTTCGAACCATCCTTCCTCTGCCAGCGCGACTCGTCTTGCGATTGATCAAGATAGTTATGGTGGTGGCCAAGAACGTGGTGCAGGAGCCAGAGATTGGTGGTGACACCGGTGTGTAAGGCGTACAGTACTTCCAGGAAACGGTTGGGGACGGTCCAATGAAAAGTCCGCGTATGTTGATGGTGGTGATTCCAGGCCGCGATACAGGCTTTTGGAATGATCATGACCAGAAAATAGAGGAGTAGCCACAACACCTGGTCCACCAACAGGTAAAGACCAAAATCGAAGATACTCAGCGTCACAATCAACAGCACTGGCCACGTATCCGCCCGGTTTCGAATCATCTGTTGGAAATTCCAAGGTAGTACTAAAATAAGACCGGGAGACTAACCCAAGCGACAGATAAAGTCTGTCAAACATCTCGCCTGCTATCTTGTAGCAGGTTATCGGACAGGCGAGGGTCAGGTTTAGGGAAATCAACACTCGCTTAACAGAAGATTAATGACCGTCGACCAAACTGCGCGGATGCAAATGTCGGTACTGCAAAAAATTCATCAATGGGATGTGGATACGTTTCTCGGTGTCGCCAGTCATCTGCATGAACGTATTGTCCGCACCGCCTACTTCGCTTCAAAAACCGGAGACGGATGGCTCTACCCGGTAATTCCATTCGCCATTCTGTGGAGCGGCTTCGCGGATGAGTGGTTTCTGCTGACGTGCGCTTCAGCGTTTGCAATAGAACGACTGGTTTACTTTGCGGCAAAGAACTCTTTCAAGCGGCGGCGACCGGGGAACATCGTGCCGGGGTATTCCAGCCACATCATCGCTTCCGATGAATTCAGCTTCCCCAGCGGCCATACCTCTGCCTCGTTTCTGATGGTGACACTGATCGTCATCGAGTTCGGTATTTTCGCCACGCCTCTGTATCTCTGGGCACTGGTCGTCTGCGTCTCACGCATTATCCTGGGTGTACACTTCCCCACCGACATCATGGTGGGGTGTTTGATGGGGTCCGGAATCGCGCTCGCGACCTATACCTACCTGATCTACTGACAAAGAGCTCGTATCAGCTCGAAACGAGGTGCCGGTCCGCTATTCGGGTGCCCGCATGAAGCTCGCTTCGCATTCTGCAACCAGTTCGTTTGTATCCGTGCGGATCATCATCCCCTGCATCTGGAACAGGCGACCGCGTTCACGCGCACAGCGTCCCTCAAGTTTCGTATGTGTCCCCACCGGCAACGCGCCCTTATATCGAATATCACATCGTGCTGTGTAGGCACGGACACCCTTCAGGAACATCCAGTTCGCCATCACGTCGTCGAGCGCACTGTAGATCAAACCGCCATGGGTCACGCCATCATATCCACAGTGATTGGCGAGCGGCGTGAATTCAGATCGACAGACCTCACCATCCATAACAAACTCAAGCTGAAGCCCGATGGGATTGGTGGGTCCACACACAAAACAGTGGTTGGCATCATCGCGGAGAGAGGACACGGCACTATTCCTTGGTAAATGTCTTTCTTGATCTTATAGAGGCTGGCTCGCATTGCCCAAATGCTCACACACCTCCTCGATAAACAGACGTCGATAATCTTCAAAGATGGCCGATGAATGCGGTGTGACAAACACGCCCTCATGCGACCAAAACAGTGAGTCCTGTGGCAGCGGTTCCTCTTCGGTGACATCCAGAAACGCGCCGCCGAGGTGAACGAGCGCCGGTATCAGATCTTTCTCAACCAGCGAGTTACCCCGCCCAAAGTTGTAAATGAACCCGCCAGGTTTCATGAGTGAAAGACGGTCCGCGTTCATGAACCGATCTGTCGCGGCGCCTCCGGGCAACAACATCACCACATGATCCGACCTGGGCAGAAGCTCCGGTAACTCTGACATTGAACGTACCGGGATCGGCGCTCCATTTGACAGAGAAGGATCACGTCTCACACCGATCACTTCCCGCACATGCGGCGAGATAACTCGCGCACAGCGTTCACCGATGTGTCCGTAACCAACAATCAAAACCGACTGCCCGGACAACAGTCGGCTTTTGCCCTGGGTCACCCGATCCCACCCACGTCGGTCATGATTCCGGATCATCTGTGGCATCCGGTGATTCATGAACAGGAGCGCACTCAAAACAGATTCGCTCATCAGTTCACCATGATAACTGCCGTGTGACACCGGCACCCGATCCGATGGATCCGGTCTGGCCCAGTCATCACCAGCCGCTGGCGTAAAAACGCATCGCAACCTCGGGAAACGCTGGTACCAGGTAGCCTCAAAATCCCAGGTCAGGACGTATTCGACCTGCGGACCTGCAGACAACAGCGAATCGGCAGAGTCGTGTTCAACAACTGTAAACCCCATATCCTCAAGCGGTTTGTAATCAACCGTGTGTAATACGAATGCCGGAACATCGTTCACCATCAACGTATGGATTTCAGCCATGAAGAAGCCAGTGAATGGAAAGCGCTGATTGTATAAGTGCTGTCAGGGTGGTGCCAGCAACGTGAATCGCTACGGGATCTCGATACCCGTGTTTTTCCAGCAGTGGGATTGGTAGCATTCCGGGCTCAACTTCCGGAGACGTCATATGCTGACCATCTACCATGTGCCCGGCACCCGTGGCATGCGGGCCATCTGGACGTGTGAGGAACTCGGTCACCCCTACCAGATCGTTCCGGTCGATTTCTCTGTGGAATACCGGGCCAGCCAGGAGTGGCGCAAAATGAATCCAACCGGCAAGGTGCCGGTCATGACCGATGGCGACCTGAAAATTTTCGAATCGGGTGCGATGGTGCACTACATTCTTGATCGTTATGGCAACGGCCGCCTGCAGCCATCACCCGGCACAGAAGAACACGCCACGTTCCTCCAATGGAGCTGGTTTGCCGAGGCTACATTCGCAAGACCTATCGGAGAGATCGTCAATCACCGTCGCGTATTTGGCGATAATGCCCGCGAAGACGCTATTGAAGAAATGCAGTCCCGCGCCCATCTTTGCGTGGACGCCATTGCTCAGGAGCTGGCGGACGGTCGCGAACATCTGTGTGGCAACGAGTTCAACGCTGCAGACATCATGATTGCGTACTCCCTGCATCTCCAGCAACGTCTGGCGCCAAGGGAGTATCCGGAACAACTCCAGTCGTATTGGGACAGGGTTTCGTCACGTCCTGCGTTTGGACCGGCTTCTTCCTGAGAGGCCATTCCCGAGGTTTTTGAAAGACCCACTCCGATCTGATCGAGACGGGCCATCTTTGTCGTTTGTGTCGCTTCAGGTCCCTTGACACGGTGTGTTAGCGTACTCGCACGCCTGATCCAACGGGAGTCCCCATGCCTATCCAACTGCGCCAGATCTGCCTGGTTGCCGAAGAACTTGCTCCTGTCATTGATGATCTCACATCAATACTGGGTGTGAATTCCGTCTACATCGATCCCGGTGTCGGCAAATTTGGCCTGGAAAACAACCTGCTAGCGATCGGCCGGAACTTCCTCGAAGTCGTGGCACCCATTGAAGAGGGAACCGCTGGTGGCAGGTACCTGGAACGTCGAGGAGGCAATGGCGGATATATGGTCATCACCCAGGCGGACAGCCGCGAAACCTACGACGCCATGCGGGAACGAGCAGCCGGCCACAACGTTCGCGTCGCGTTCGAGTCCGAACGTGGCAACTGGAACCTCACCCAATTACATCCGCGTGACATGGTCGCAGCCTTCCTTGAGGTCGAATGTGACGCAGACAACGACTTCAACGGCAGCTGGCACCCGGTGGGTGGTCTGGGTTGGGAAGACAAGGTCAGCCAGGATGTGACTGTCGGCTACCTCGGTATGGAAATACAGAGCGACAATCCCCTCGAACTCGCGACCCTATGGGGGAACGTCATCGGCACGCCCTGCGAACGGGACGGCGAACAATTCACGGTGTCACTCAACAATGTCACACTGCGATTTGTCACCGATACCGATGGCCGCGGCCCGGGACTTGGTGGGCTGGACATCGCAGTCGCAGACCGCAGCGCGGTTCTCGCTGAAGCAAAAAAGCGCGACTGTTACGTCAGTGATGACCAAGTTCTGATCTGCGGCACTAGGTTCTACCTGCACGACGCGTGAGCGCAGTCGGCGGGTTGAAGCCACTGATGTCAACTGGCATCAGCCGGCTCTTCACCTCTCGACGTTTTCCACGTCTCAACAGCTTTTAACATCCCAACAAATAAGGGGGGATTGTTATGGGTGCATTCGAACACGCCATCGTACTCGGCATTGGTACGGCAGGCCTGGTCAGCGCTCGCGTGCTGTCCGAACATTTCGATCGCGTGATGGTTTACGAAAAGGATCCTGACCCGCAGGGGCCGGGCTTCCGCAACGGCATTCCCCAGGGGCGCCATTTCCATGCGTTGATTCCCGGGGGACTCGTCATCATGGCGGAACTGTTCCCCGGTCTGCAGGAAGATCTGAAAACCGCCGGCTCGATACTGCCCAAACCAGACGAGTTCTATTTTTACACCCCCATGGGCAAATCCTATGCGATTGGTGCTTTTGTGCCAGAGCCGCCACCTGATACAGGGGCGCAGGTCTTTTTTTT
>CENZ01034785.1_pt1 | contig 12929 bp, 2 predicted proteins | sample 361341 | NCBI WGS metagenome assembly CENZ01 (sample SAMEA2619782, study PRJEB7988) | marine metagenome | biome: marine biome (ENVO:00000447); feature: deep chlorophyll maximum layer (ENVO:xxxxxxxx); material: "saline water (ENVO:00002010), including plankton (ENVO:xxxxxxxx)" | depth 50 m
CTTTGATGACGGAGGTAGACCAACCCCTGAGCTGTTAAATTATGCAGCCACTTTCAATAGACCAATTGAATTATTTCATGCAGAAGACATGGATGGCACAGGATATGGAGAACCTGTAGTTTTAGAACCAAGCTATGGTGACGAGTTTTGGTCGGAAGCAGGAATGTTCATGCGTGGAATTCCATTTCTTCCTTCTGAAACCATAGATTTAGAAGATCCTAGTATGTATAATTTGCAGGATAATGATGAAGGTAAAAGGTATTTTTTCAATGATCCTAATGCTGATCCTGATGATAATAAATTTATGATGTTTGATCAGGATAATGATGAAGGCTTTTATCGAGATGAATCAGGTACAATACAATTTAGTGGAGAATATAACTTAGATGACAATCCTCAGCATTTGGGATCTTCATGGTATGAAGACGATTTCTATGAAAATTATTGGCAGTCTCCAGAGAACAATTGGAGATACGATGTAGAAAACGGATGGATGTATGCGAGTGGTGAAGAGTCAAATGGTGGTGAGTGGATGTGGAGGCAAGATATAGGTGGTTGGACATGGAATCATGAAGATGAAAATGGAAACAAATGGTTGTATGGAAACGATTCACAAAAATGGGTAAGCTACGACAATGCAAAGCAAGGTAATTGGAATTGGTTGGGTACTGAAAGTGAAAACAAAGATGTTCAGACAACTGACATTATGGATGTTGTTGCTGATAAAACATCTGATATGCATCAAAACATTGCCGATAAAGCACAGACACAAATTGATACAAAACTTGATGGTCTTACTGATAATGTAACTGAGAAAATTGAATTTGGTCCACTGGAAGAAGTTACGGATAAAGTCGATGACAAGACTGCACAGCTTGAAGCTAAAAGAGACGCTTTGATGGATAGAATTAGGGATAGATTTGGATGAACATTTACAAAGAAATTAAAAGATGAATATACAATCAAGCTCAGGCTCAGGAGGTGGATCCTCAGGAACAAGTATAAATGTCGGAGGTTACTCAAAGAAAGTAAAAGACCTTTACGCAAGACTTCAGGGTCTTGATATGATGTCTCAATTTGATGAATACGAGCGAGTCCTTGATGAACTAGAATTGGCTATGCAGGAAGAAGATGCCAATGCACCTTCTCCTGATGGTGGAAATCCTGATGATACTCCAACCACTACACCAACAACTACGCCCCCCCAAGACGGTTCAGGCATAAGGCATGAATTGGGAAATGGATATTCTTATGAATTCGACTCTTCAGGATATACTAATGGTGCAGATGTCCGGCTTTATGGTCCCGATGGTGAATTAATTAACGAGCAAAAAGCTGTTAATACAGATAGCTTTCCTAATTTACAGGACGATTTAAAAACTTGGTACACAGGGCAATTAGATACGCAGTTTGAAGGATGGAATGATCCTACATCTGATTTAAATAGAACTAATTATCCTGAGCAGTTCCCAACACCTGAGACAGAGACTTCTACTGAAACTCCTACTGAAACACCAAGCACTAGCGTGACTTTGCCTGATGGAAGTGAATATAATTTTGGTCTTGGTACGCAGAATCAATCTTACAATGATTTAGATACTAAACTTGATGACCTGATTGATGATTATTCTGACGCTGAAGGTGACGAAAAAGATAAGCTTTTAGATAATTTACAGCAGACAGAAAAGACACTCGTTAAGTCAGCAGAAAATTTGACTGATTTGTCGAATCAAATGGCAAAGAAACTCAGTGAGGAAATTGCTTTAAATAAAGATTTGTATGATGAATCTGTTTCTGATTCCACATCAGAAGAGCGTAAAAATGAAATTGCAGGACTATTAGCTTCTTCAAATCAGAAGATTGAAGGTCTCCGTAATAATTATACGAGGGCAACTGAGTTGGCAGATAACTTTAATAACGATCTAGCCACAAAGATTGATAAAGCAGTAAATGGAGAAGATGATGGTGGTGACATATTGGAAGATGCTAAATCATTTTTAACCTGGACTGCCTTAGGTACTGTTGCACTTCAAGCAGGAACAGATTTATTCCAAACTTGGTTTGGTGATGATGACTCGATTGACACAAAATCTTCTGCGGAAATTATGACCGAGAATGTTCAGGCAATTAAAGACATCATGCCTACTGTTCTTGAAACGCAAAAACAATTTCAGCCTGAAATTACTGAGCTAGAAAATCAAAGCACTTATGGCAAATTGTTTGGTACGAACCCACTGACCGATCTGTACAATAGTAACGATAGTTACAAGCAACAATATCAACAATATTTAAATGGTCCCGATGGTGTTCCTAACAGCGGAGACGAGCCGACTGAGCCGTTAAGTGAAACCGATTGGATGCAGTCCCAAATTGATGCCGATCCAAATGGAGAGATCGCACAAAGTTATGCCGATTCAATTTCTCAAGTTGGAGCAAGCGAGAAATTACTGCAAAGAAACATGACCAATGCTTCCAATGTCTATAAACCAATTGAAGAAGGTGGTATGGGCTTTGAGGAAGATATGTTTCGTACAGAAGCTCAGAAAAAGACGATGTCATTGGCAAATGAGCTAATTGATAGTCCTGTTAATAAAATGCTTGAGGACAGTATTACTACGGAGTTGGGCAAAGGTGGTGATATGGGACAGGAATATTACTCAAATCAAAAAAATAATATCTTGGGGGGCATGGCTCCAAGCTTGGCAAAACAAGGATCTCTGTTGTCAGGAGGTGTTCAGCGATTGGCTAGGGAAATGACAGGAGATTATCAAAGAACTTTGAATAATCGTCAAAATCAAGCCATGCAGTTTCAGAATAATCAACAGAATCAATTAACTAGCTTCAGTAATTTAGCGAATGCCAACACGCTTTCACCTACTGGTCTGTTTGGTTTAGGCTCAGGATCACAACAAGTTGGGCAAAACTACGCACAAGCTTCACAGCCTTCAGGCTCACAATTTCTTGCTGATCCTACTTCTGCTTATGCAGGAGCCGCAGGACAGCAAAGTCTAATGCAAGATTTGATGAATTATGCAAACCAACAGTCTTTTAGCGAAAAATTACAGAACACCACAAATTCTTCTAATGCCCTTTTTGATGTGTTGGAACGGATTCAGAACATTGACAAAGAGGATTAAGATATGGCTTTACAAGGATTAAGAGGACAAGGGTTTAGCCCTGTTTCGCCCGCTCCGTTTCAGCAAATGAGAAACAATCGGGAACAGAACGCTCAGCGTATTATGGAAGCACGTGACGCAAGAAATGAGCGAAAGAAGGAAAAGGACAAGGAGAATAAAGAAGCAGATCGTAAGCTAAAAGAAGAATTCGATAAAGCTAAACAGGAAGCTGTTCTGCTTGGTATGTCTCAAGGGCAAGCTACAAGCATGAGCTTGGGAGCGTTAAAGGGATGGGTGTCGGCATCAAGAGAGCAAAAGGTAAATGCTGAGAAAATGCAGAGAATGCAGATAGAATATGAAAATCATAAAGCTAACATGGAGGAGCGAGCTACTGAGCAAAAACGAAAAAAGAATTTTGATGCAGGAGCACAGCAAGCATTAAAAAGACCTAACGCACCTTCAAATTCGGTACAGCCTATTTTTCAGAATGTTGAGCAATTAAAAGGATTTCAGAATACGCAAGCTCAAATGAGATCAGGGGGTCCATTACGCATTGACCAAGTCACTCCAACAACACCAAAAGGCCAACCGCCACAACCTCCTGTTAATGTCATGCAAGGATTGGGAATGAAACCGTCAGTTATGCAAGGTATGGGGGGGGATAATCGTCCAAGACCTTTTGACATTAATAACCCGAACAATCCTAACCCCAAAAATCCAACAGGTGTTTACACTAAAACAGGTGCTTATCATGCAAACCCAAGGCTGAATAAAAAGCCTCCTACATTCCAACAATTTGATCCCACTAAAGACACTTACGAAGTAGATGAAGAAGGTACAAGGAGATTGATACAAAAAGGTCAAACAACAGGGGGCGTGTATTCACCGGAAGAACTTGAAATAATGAAAACACAATATCAGCGATTAATGGACGAGCTAAACGAAGGACCGCCTGATGATGTTCAAGTCCATCAAAGAGGCAATTGGGCAGACAGGAAGACGAAGCTTATGACTGAAATAGGAGACACTTTGCAAAGAGCTAAAGCCTCTGCCCGAAGCTCACAAGCACCACAAACAATGCAGTCAAACACCATGAGTTCGCCACAGGAATTATTTGATCAGTATTTTGATTCTAATGGTGAGACAAACCAAGCGTACATGAATGAGGCTTTAAAAGGAAGACGGCAAAAAGCTGAACTGATTCAATTATTTGTCAGTAGGGGTCTTGTTACACCTCAGCAAGGCACAAAAATGCTAAGCGATCCTCCTTATGGAAAGTAAAAATGATTTTCAAAATGCTTTAAATAGCTATCTTGCTGAGGATGAAGATTCATCCGATGTAGGGACAAGTTATGAAGGTAATGTATACAATAATGCTACTACGGATCAAGAAACATTTGACACGGCACTGGAAGAATACCTACAACCTACTAGCTTTGAAACTGCTTTAGCTGAATACTATACTCCTGCTGAGGTTGAAGATCCATATCAACCAAGAACTCATGCAAGTGAAGTAACTGCCCAAAGTTATATTCAGCGGTTATTTGATAGCGATGAATCTCCTGAAGCTCAGGCAGTATATGCTTATATAAGTGGCTATGGTTTAGATAGTTTTTCTGATGAAACCGCTTTGAAAGCATCAGAGTGGGCAAAGCAAAAAGCACAGGAGTTGGATGATTTTAAGCAACCTGAGTATGAAGGAACAGGTCATTTTGATAAAACTTTACAAAACTTAGAAGGAGAGGGATTTGGTGAGCGATCAAAATTTCCTGAGCAGACAAGAGTTGAGTTAAAGGGTATGTTTGAAATGGCATCCAAGAATTTCAAAATGGATCCTGAATATGTGGATGCTTATGAAAAGGAAGCTGCTAAATATTACTCAATGGCAATAGATGCTTGGAATCAATTTGATGCACATAAGGAAGATCCTGAAAATGTAGAATTTCCTGAGTTGCATAAAGCAGGGGTTGGGGAAGCATATGGAATAATACCGCAAGGCATTTTATCAGGATTTAAAGACAATCTTGTAAATGCAGGAATACAAAAAGTTGCTGAGTTGATGCCAATGGCATCACCTGTCATGCGTGGTACAGATGAAGTTAATGAGCTAAGTTCGTTAGATAAAAGGAATCGAGCACAATATGCCTCTTACATACCTATGTATGATTATTTGGCAGGAATACAGCGACCACCGGGTCAGGGAGATCCAGGTTGGGATGAAACAGTAGCTCGAACAGCAGGAATGATTCTACAATTTGTGGCTGTACCTTTTAAGGGAGGTAAGGCTTACTTGCCTGAGGCTCTAGCATGGGAGGCAGGAAAGCGAGGAATGCAAGGTGTGATGTCCAAGCTAGGTGTTAGGCAATTGTCTACGCAAAGATTTACGCCAAGGTTTACATTAAAAGACCCTGTGAAAGAAATGGGGAAAAGGTTTAGTAATCGAGCTATGCAAGTTGGTGCAGGAGCCACAGGCTACAGTCTTGCACGAATGGAAAAAGGATTAGTTGGTCCTGAGCGTGTGGATGAAAACTATTTGGTTGATAGTTTTGTTAAGGAAGCAAAAATGCTTGCGATTGAAGTACCTGTCGCTGTTGCTTTTGGGGAAGTAATACATCAGGGAGCCAAGGCTGTAAGACCTCTTTTTTATAAGGCAAATGCTGAAATGGCTAGTAACTTCGGTACGCCTGAAAAATTTCAGCAAGCGTTTCTGAAAATTAACGAAAGAGCCAGTAGGGGTGTTGCGGATGATTCTGAAAAGTTTTTTATGCAAACTGTTGCATCTACTGCAAGGGATTTAGGTGTTCCATTAGAAGCCATTGCAGTTGGTCAAAAAGGTTTTATTATGAAAGCTTTGAGTCCTCGCAAATGGACTGAAATTCTTCCTGCTTTACGACAAAGGCTATCAAATCGTTACCTTGTCATGTCAAAGGCAAAACCTCCTGTACAGCCTAAGAAAGCTCCAAAAGATGCAGAAGCTGAGGTCAGGGATCCGCAACCTAAGCCGACTGAAATGGAAAGGCTTGCAACGCAAACAGGAGATGACATCTCTGCGATGAATAAACCTCAAGCACCACCACAAAAGCCAATTGACAAGGTAGATGATGGTTTTAATTTTGTGTCAGGTTTAGAACGAAGTCCTGCTGATGCAACTTCTGCGATTGCAGGAGGAGGGCAAATAGGGGTTAGAATTAACCAAAATTTATCTAAGCCGACAATAGACAAAATCGTTGATCTTACCAAGCTAGGGCAAAATATATTCATTGAGCACGGCTTGTATAAGTCTGGTGAAATGAAAGAAGCTGAAGGTGATTCATTTTACGATCTAACAATGCGATTAAGAGAATTATACGAAAGGGGTGCTGATCCAACTAAGTTGTATGTAGTTCTACCTGACTCTCTTGATAGTGCTTTGCGTACAAGCGAACTCGCAACTGAAGCTTATTTTCAATTTAGTGGAAGGTTGCCCCACGAAGATATTAATTTTATTTATCCAATGCAAAGAATGGGTGCAGGGGGATCTTTTACTTCAGAGAGTACACCATTATTTAATGATAGTTTTAGTAATGAAAATATAACTATCGGAATTCCTGCTAATTTTAGTCGAGTTGATCCGGCAGAATTGAGATCTCTTTTTCAAAAAGGTATTTTATCAGACTTCAAAAAATTTCATCTACTTGGTGTAGACCCTTCTTCTCAACGAGGCATTGATTTAATCAAAGTTATACGAGAAGAAAGTCCTGATGCTATAGTTTCGGCTGACACTGCACTTGGTAGGACTTCAGTTAATGCAGTAGCGAAAGAGAACATGAAAAGAGCCGCCGATGATTTAGGGCTAAATGAGGGCATAGAGGAGCATCCTGATTGGACAGATTGGGTAAGTGAAATTTGGGGAACACAGCCAGTTACGCAGGGTTGGACTGAAAAACAAATGGGAGTGGTAAGCCAAGAGGTTACATATGGGGAGAAAGAAGCGACTGAGGTATTTAATTTATTTAAAGAAAATAAAAGCCTAGAGGAAATAGAAGACATTCTTGGAATTAGTCTTGCGGATGATATGCATGGGGGTATCAACAAGCAAGCTTTCCGCAGGATACTTGAAACTATTTATCCTAAAACGACTAGGGGAGATTGGATACAGGAACAGGTTGCCAAAGCTTCAGAGCCTCAAGCCCCTGTAGCTCCACCTGAGGAGCCTACGGAGCCTGAATCTGAACCACCTCCACCTGAGGAGCCTACGGAGCCTGAAGCACCACCTAAGGAGCCTGAAGCGGAAACACCTCCTGCTGAACCTGAAGATCCTGAGGATATTGATGGGGGATCTAGGGAAGCACCAATGCATTACACTGAAGTTACTTATAATAATTTGGATAAAGCTACACCCTTACAACTTTATGATGCACTTAGGTTGGCAAACATTCAGCACGAAGCAGGAAATTATGAATTAGAGGATTACGGTTTCCCGATGTATTACGACATTGAAAAGGAAATAGATCGCAGGGTTGATTCAGAAGAATCGTTAGACGAATTTGTTAAAGAAATTGGATGGGACAATAGCCCTGATGCTGAATACAAAGATTTTTTCGATGGTGATGAATTTACTTACGAAAACGCAAAAAAACAACTTATGCGGATTCCTAGTGGTAGGGGTCCAGGCACTCAATTTATAAAACAATTCAGGCAAAATCTTGGTACGAATATAATTCTTTTAGAGAAAGTTGAGAATGGAATTGATTGGTTGCAAGGTTGGAGAAAGAAACATCCACGCAAAAAGGCAGGATGGAAATCCTTGGTTTGGACTGAAAAAAATAAAGTGGGTGGAGGTGAGTCAATACATATGCTTTCTGAAAAAATCTATGTGCCTGAGAATTTTAGTTCTAATCATGGCGAGAAAATAAGAAAAGCCATGAATAGCAAAACAGGTGCGACCTATGAAATGTTCATGGATGTGCATCTTGAAGTCTATGAGCGAATTACAGGTAAGCCTTACCCAAGGGATGAGCAGAGAATTGTAGATGTATATAAAGATCCTGAAACTGGCAAAGAACAAGATGTAGTTCTTACTAGCAAGTCAATACAAGGCATAGCTTCTAAAGCGTATTACGAGTTTAGAAAATTGCTTGCAGAAAGGAAGACAAGTCCAAGCCCAATTGATGATCTCCTTGACCTAGTGGATGGTGATCATCCTGACACTAATTCCATAGTGAGGGAGCATATTTTACAATCATTGCAAAGATTCAAGGAAGGTGTAGAAAGTTATCCAACCACTGCAAATAAGTTGGAATTTTTTCTTGAGGATGTAGAAAAAGGAGTTCCCGATCCAAAAAGCAAAAATGCAGGATATGGTGATTCTGATAAATTTAAGCCATATCCCGCAGTCCAATTAAAAGAAATTGTAGAAAATGTGAGCACTGGGAAGGCCAATCATGCATATGGAATAAAAGGTTTGTTTTACGGCACGAAGAGTGCGGATGAATACAGAAGGCGTTTTTCATTAGTTGGAAAGATGGCTTTAAAAGCTGAAGAATACCGAGGTGCGTATGGTAAAAAGGAAGAAGAGCCGTACCTTGGAGATAAAAGAGAAAATCATGAACCTTTAATTAAAGAGGTAGAGAAATACCTGTCTTATAAAAACAATATAGCTAAAAAACATAAAGTTCCTCTCAAAGAAGCTTATGAAAGAATTGAAGATGGCAAAGTGTGGGCTGTAGAACTGCAAGGACAGCTAGACATTTACAAACAGCATTACCAAGCTGAGAAAGAACAAGCTCATGGAATGCCAAAAGATCCTGATCTAGGTTCTTCTGAAAGAGCAAGAAAAGGAAACCCATTGGATGAGGCATTCCAAAGAGCACAGGCAAAGGTTAAAGCGGAATCAAGAAATATAAAATCTAGTGAGAAGTTGGATGCAATTAAAACAAAAGCTGCTCGAAATTACATTACTGAAAAATTAGACGAAGCAATTAAGGAAGCACCTACCGATCCATATACAAAACTTGAAACCAAGGATTTGGATGACTTAACAAATCTCAAAAAAGATGCAAGCAGTGGAATAAACAAAAGACCTAATGACAGGACAGCGGAAGATCGGATTGCGTTAGAAAAATATCTTTCTTTTCTCAATGAATTAATCGCTACAAACAAACTTCCATACATCGAGCTGAATGTGCCGTATGACGGTGTGTTTAGAATTGTTAATTCCAAGGATACTCTAAAGGAATTTCAGAAGAAGATAGGTAAGGGAGCTTCAAAAATAAAAGCGTCTCATACAGCATCAATATCGGGCAGGAAATTTACAACTGCACCAACCTCATTACCAAAAAAAGCTTTTAGTCCTGTGGATGCAGGGGCATTGTTTACTGCAAGGGGAAAGCTAAAGGATGACCGACCTATGCTTACCAATGTTGTAAAGATGTTTAATACAATAGTTGCAACAGATGGTCGCAGAATAATTTTTATATCCGGGGATTTAAGTACAAAAGGTAAGAAAGTTATTGAGCTTGGGGGTGATCGAAAATTACCTGATGGTACAACCTACCCAAATGTTGAAGCAGTTATACCAAAGGAAGTTGGTGATGGTAGAACATTTATGGGGCTGAACCCACAATTCAGTGAACCTATGGAAATGAATCAAGTCCATGTGAACGATTTATTTGAATGGGTGAAAGCCACAAATATAAAACCTGATCACATTGATGATTCTCATCGAAAAGTAGTTTTTCATAGGGGAACTGATGGTATGCTTGCAGTTAGATATTCTTCGGAAGGGCTAAGTTATGCAACGAGTAACCATAATAAAAATGAATTAGACTATTTTGGAATTCAGCCCAAGCATCTTAAAGACCTACATGAAACTGCTAGGTATTTAGAATGTGATTATGTACAATTTCAATTAGCAAGTGAGAAGAATCACCTGAGTCCAGTTATTGTCACATTTCGAGGTGGTAAATTAGGTTTTCCTAAGGCATGGGCATTGCAAATGCAAATTCGTGCTGATGATCCTGATCACACTACAAGTGGTTATGCGGTTGAGGAAGGCTTTCAGGAGCCAACTTTACCCCAACTTGCTAGACAATTTATTAGAAGGCACAATGTGCGAAAAGCAATCGAGGCAGTTTATGGACAGAAAGAACCATTACACAGTTCTGCGAGGAAGACGCTTGAGGATGCCAAAAAGTACAAATGGATTGATTACGAGGTTGGGCTAACCACCGAGGAAATGGATGATCTGTTGGAAGCTTATATTCTTGGTTTGTATGAGGAGCACGGAATTTTAAATCCATTACCTGAAGGAGCTGTCAGACACGAATGGGTAAAAATGCGGAATCTTATGATTCAGTCATATGTGAGTATGCGTCAAAAACAGACAGACGCAGAAATAAGATCATTAGTTGAAGCTGAAAGGCTGAGGGAAAACGCAAGGCAGACTGACAATGGTATTTTAGCAGGAGGTTTGATAAGTAAATTATCTGATCCTAACGCACACGCATTAGAGGGTAAAAAATTAGATCCCACTAAGATTGAAGATTTTATTGCTGAAGCACAGGTCTTACGAAATCCCAATTTTGAATATGGTCATTTTGTGGGAATTATTAATGGGAAAATTGAAAAGATATTTACGCATACTTACCGCAATGTGGGAATGGCTCCAATAGGACCGTATAACACTAATGCGATGAATGATGCATGGATGGTTGATCAGTCCAAAAAATTCGATCAAGTAGTTTTTGTTCATAATCATCCTTCAGGAAATCCAGCACCTAGTGTTGAAGATGTCCGTTTTACTAAACACGCATCAAAGTTGATGCCTAATTTTGCAGGACATTTAATTATAGATCACGGAGAATATGCTTTCATTGATGGAACTGGCAAAGGCACTTTAAATGCTCGTAGCAGTATCGTCACACAACTTGATTTGTTGTCTGTTCCAAATAAAGATGATGGCATAATTGGTCAGTTGTTCCAACCTGAGACTGCCGGAATTATAATCGACAATTATATGATGCGTTTGAATGGCACAAAGCCAGGAAATGCTATGGAAGCAGGATATTTTGGTTTCTATTTAGATAAAGATTACAGAGTCAAAGGAGTGGCTCGACATCTTATAAAAAATGGAATGTCAAAAAATGAAATCCTTTCAGAATTTCAAAGCACAGGAAAGTCATTAGGGGCGTGGAATACTATAATTTACGAACCTTCCGCTGTTAATGCGAGTGAGGCAGAAAAACAGAGAGTAATAAGTGATTCAATTAATGAACTTATGCTTGGGGGTGAAGATAAGGCAGGGGTTTTGCAATTCATACGAGGTGGATCTGAATGGATTGAGCCTAGCGATGTTCAGGCTCTTTCTGATAAAAAGATTAAAGAGACAACAACAAATATTCAGCCCATTCAGGTAATGGAGCCGCAGGATAAAGCTTATAATAAAAATGTAAATGAGCTTGGTGCTTCTAGTTCTGAACCTGTGCAGTCAGTCTTCGAGTATGTTGATAAAAATGGAAATGTTGTAAAACAGGAATTTAATTTAGAGGCAATACCTCCGATCAAGTTTCCTGAAATGGTAAAGTTTTACGAATCTTTAAAAGGTGAAGCTGTACAGTTACGGAAATTAGGAAGAAGCACTTTGGGTCATCTTATGCCTGATCCTGCGGATTGGCACGTGGCATTGAACCGAGATGTTTTTAAAATGCCGAAGGATCAGGCAATTAAAACTCTAATGCATGAAATTGGACACCTGATTGATTTCCTAGATGATATGCCCAACAATATCAATCGAGGTAATATTCTCGGTCGGATGGCAAGTAAGCGTGATTATAAAGAGAAATCTTTGCCTGCGTTTATGGGTATGCCAGTGAAAAACTTCACTATGGATCCGAAAGAAAGAAGGAAGATTCGTTCAAATGCAGATAAGCAAATCAAAGAGGAAATGCTGAATGAATGGTTAGCTATTGCAAAAAATGCAGGGTTGGCAGAAGAGCAAATTTACAAAAACCCGAAGCGTCAAAGTGGATTCATGGAAATGTACGCAGAGTATTTAGCTTTAGAAGAAGCTAATGGTGTAAAGATGAATGCTCAAAGGACAAAGCATGAAGGTAAACTTCAGGAAGAGCATAAGCAAAGGTCGAAGCAAAGATACATGAAAATGCTAACTGACAGATTTGCAGAAGGTGGAATGATTTCCCAATCAGCACTTCATGCTGAATTGATTGATCTTATGGATTGGTGGAAGCCTATTGGTAAGAACGCATCTAAGTCATTTAAGGCTTACAGACAAAGTAGTGTAGAGCTGTATGCAGATGCCATGAGTGTTTTGTTTAATGCACCAAATGAATTGCAAGTTCGTGCTCCTCTGTTTTGGCAGTCATTTTTTGCTTACCTTGATACTAAGCCAAGTTTATCAAAAAAATTAAGGAAGCTATGGGAATTTACTAGCAACCAAAAACCTGTAGGAATAATTAGGAAAAGGTTAGAAAGACAGCGTAAGCAATTTAAATCTATTGAGCACCAAGTTATACAAGAAGACATTGACCGCAGACTGCCTTATAAGCCTAATATTGGGTGGTGGAGGACCATGCAAATAAATCATTATGATTATGCATATGGTGTGACAAGTAGAGCTAGGAAAGCGAAACAAGAACAGGGTGCAAAATATGATTGGTCAGAAGATCCTGAAGCTTTGTGGGATATGCATCCTTTTAGTAATAATGAGCCATTTCTGTATACAGATAAAATTCAAAAATCTATTGTGACCCCACTGCAAACGCATGGATTAACCATAGAAGATTTTGGTCAGTATTTGTTTAACACAAGAATTCT
>CENZ01017950.1_pt1 | contig 12861 bp, 12 predicted proteins | sample 361341 | NCBI WGS metagenome assembly CENZ01 (sample SAMEA2619782, study PRJEB7988) | marine metagenome | biome: marine biome (ENVO:00000447); feature: deep chlorophyll maximum layer (ENVO:xxxxxxxx); material: "saline water (ENVO:00002010), including plankton (ENVO:xxxxxxxx)" | depth 50 m
ACCCGCATCAACAATGCGTGGCAACACGCCAGGGCTCAGATTCGGCGGTGCCTGAATGTTCATTGACGGGCCGAAGATGAGCCGCGCCATGCCAATGGTCCACAACAGTTCATCCAGATCCGGTTCAGGCGCGTTGACCATCAGGGTGCCTTCCTTTGCCCGGAAGTTCTGAACAATGATCTCCTGAATATGCCCGTGGGGTTCGTTGGCGGTTCTGAGCGCGAGCAGGGATTCGATCCTCTCCTGCCGTGTCTCACCAATCCCTATCAGCAGACCTGATGTAAAAGGAACCCGCGCCTCACCCGCAAGTGCAATAGTTTCAAGCCTACGGGCGGGCACTTTGTCCGGTGACCCATAATGTGGCATCCCCTTCTCACCGAGCCGATCAGACGCCGACTCCAGCATGATACCCATGGAGATGGATACCGTGCGCAACTCTGCCAACTCGTCAGCATTCATCAAACCTGGATTCAGGTGCGGAAACAGACCAGTCTCGTTGAACACCAGCTCCGCCATGTCACGCAGATAGGACAGCGTCGATTCCTGGCCCAGTTCCTTCAGACCATCACGCGCTGCTTTGTAGCGTAGTTCGGGTTTGTCTCCCAGTGTAAAGAGTGCCTCCTTACAACCGGCTTTGGCGCCGTCAGCTGCAATCTGCAACACCTCATCAGGTGTCAGGTACGGCGCTTTCAGTTTTCTCGGAACCTGTGCAAAAGTGCAGTAGTGACACACGTCGCGACAAAGATGAGTGAGAGGGATGAAGACCTTCCGTGAATAGGAAACGGCACCCGCGTGCCCCTGGTCCCTGAGGGATGTGGCGACCGGAAGTATGTCGTTCATGGCAGCGCGATCGGCGATTGCCAGCAGTTCTTCATCGGTCGCTGTATAGCCATCGGCCACATCTGCCAGCAACTGGTTCATGTCATGACTCATGGTGTTCGCTCGCCGCCTCATGCGCGGATTGTCGTTCAAAATGCGGTGTCATCATGGCTATTGGTCCACAACCCGGTTCATGGGTTCAAAACCTGGTTCCGCGCCAATGGTCCTCAGAAATCTGTAGCTGTGTGTATCCATGCCATCGTTCCCCAGATACTCGACCAGGGCATCCAGGTCATGCGGCTCATCAACGTCGAGTCCAATCGAAGCCAGCATCATGGTCTGGTGGTGCACTCCCACCGCTTCCGCAAGTTTCTCGTGGCGACGATAACTATCGACACCAAAGCCAAACGTCATTGCGTTCGGTGGCGCGACCAACAGGCAGTTGGTACCACCCAGGTCCTCAGCAGGGACAATAATCATCTGGGGGTCTTCAGAAGCAGGCAAGAGCCCGTCCGCAACCATCTCCAGATCCTCCACCGAAACCAGCGGCACGTCTCCCGGCAGAAACAGCATGGCTCGAACGCCCTCCTCGGCAAGAGCCTCTCCAGTCGCCGTTACTGCAGGTATCAACCCTGAAATCTCAGGTTCAGGCCTGACTTCAACACCATAATAGTGTGCAAGCTCTGAGACTTCTTCATCACTGGTCACCACGATGGCTCGATCAATGGAAGGACAGACGGTCACAGCTTCCAGTACGTCCTGCACCATTGCCTTGAACAATCCACGCCGTTGCTCGTCACTGAGCACACCGCGCAACCGTTGCTTGGCATTGGCCAGTTGCTTGATCGGCAAAACGGCAACAACAGACATGTAGTGACCTGGTTTAAGAACGTAGCGTTGCGGCGAAAGACAACACGTCCTCTGCCAGCTGAATCCGGTCGGCCAACGTTACCATGACGGTGTTGGTCACGATAGTCGGGATCCCCGACTGCTCGATCATTGGCTGGAGTTCTGCATCGACGGTGTCAATCACAAAACCATCAATCAGATTGCCGTAATAATTCGCCACACTCATCGCCGATTGTTCGATGCCCAACTCTGCCATCATTTTGGCCGCGGGACCCTTAAGCGCTTCCCCCCCAACTATGGGCGAGACTGCGATCACCGGACGATGACTGTCGACCATGGTGGTTCTAACGCCGGGCAATGCCAGCATCGGCTCAACACTGACAAACGGGTTGGAAGGACAGATTACGATCGGACCATCATCACCCTCAGCCCTATCCACCAGTGCGGCCTGGAATCCGGGGGATGGCCGGGCCTGCTCGATCCCTTCAAATTCGAACCCCGTCACCTTAGGTTCACAGCGTTCCCTCACGAAGTAATGCTGGAACGAAAACCGTCCCATTTCGGTATCAACCTGGGTAGACACGGACTGGTCCGCCATGGGAACAAGCTGATGTTGAATGTTCAGTTGCTCGCACAGGTATTCCGTCAAGTGAGAGAGGGTTTGACCATCCCCCAGACGTTCCGTACGCACGAGATGTGTTGCAAGATCCCGGTCACCCAGGCGGAACCAGCTCTCGGCGCCTAGATCAGAGAGCGCACCAAGACACTGCCAGGTTTCATCCTGCTGTCCCCATCCCACTTCCGGATTGCTGATTTCAGCAAGGGTATACATCACCGTATCGAGGTCCGGACAGATACGGAGCCCAAGGTGCGTAAAGTCGTCGGCAGTGTTCGCGACTATCGTTAACTCATCAGGTGCAAGACATCGGGACAGCCCGAGCGCAAGCTTCGCACCACCAACGCCACCGGATAACGCAAGGACATTCATCGGAACAGGTCAACATCCTTGTCACGAATCAGCGGTTGCACGCCCTGCAACGCTGAATCCTCAGGTTCCCTGGGCTTGTAACCACGCACCAGCACAACCGGTGTCTTCTCACTCGTCTGCCCCATTACCAGCGACGCTGCCGCTGCCATTTCGTCAGCCGCGGCCACCGCAGTCACCACCAGTTCGCGGCCATAGATGTCAGTCTCACCAACGTAGTTTTCGAGAGCAGTAAATCCCGCGACGCCAATGGCAAGTCCCAGCGTGCCATTTCGCCAGGCCCGGCCCAGGCTATCGTTGATGACGACGCCAACCGTGACACCGGTCCTCCTCTTGATCTCATCTCGCAGTGCCCGCGCACTTGCATCCGAATCAATCGGCAGGAGCAGGCAAAGGTTGTCCTCGTCGTCGTCCTCATGCGAGATATTCGACTGATCAATACCTGCATTCGCCTGGACAAACCCAAGCCTGTGTTCAACGATCAGGACACCCTCTCGCTTGCGCACCACCTCATTCGATTCGTCAAGAATTGCCTGCACCTTGCGCGGATCCTTGTCGACTTCAGCAGCCAAACGGCAGGCTTCCTCTGTCGGCACGACTGTCCGCAGATCGAGATAGCGATCTTCCGCTTTTGAGACAACTTTCTGGGCAAGAACGATGACATCATCATCCACCAGCTCTTCACCCGTCTGCGTCAGCGCACCTAGAATCAGATCTGCCAGGTCATCCCCTGGCTGGACCATTGGGATGCCTTCAACACCAACAAGATTCAATCTCATTCCGCGTCTGACGCCGGTTCCCCGGTAATCACAATACCCGCGCCTTCGATCTTGTGGTGACGGTTGATAGTGATCAATACCGAGGTCAGGGCTTCGGCCGCTGCGGCATTGGCCAATGGTCCTGCGTGCCATCCACGCAGGCCAACCGCTTCTACAAGTCTGATGACTGTATCTCGCGCGGCACGCTTGTTGCCGGCCACCAAGACGTCGCAGGCAATCTGATGGTCCTCACGGAGGTGCATCGCACCCACGTTCTGGAACGCAGAGACCACCTGGGTATCCTCACCAAGAACCGCCTGAGCCCTTTGGGCAGCACAGCCTCCTTCTGGTAATTGAACAGTACCTACCTTGGGTGGTACCAACGGCACCGTGGTATCGACCAGAATCTTGCCCACCAATGCTTCCCTGACCGACTCGAGCGTACTCGCCTGGTGCTCAAACGGTACTGTCATGACAACCACATCGGCTTTGGACGCTGCTTCCGCATTCTCATGTCCAGTGACGTTGAGATCCGGAAACTCATCGACAAGCGCCTTCGCAGCGGTTTCTCCCTTTTCCAGCGTCCGCGAGCCAATCAGAACCTGGTAGCCCGCCCGGGACCATTGTCGGGCCAGCCCCCATCCCAGGTCACCGGTACCTCCCAGAATGGCAATGGATTTCACTTCTTCAGTCATATCGGCTCCTCAAATGATCTGCGCTCTGAATCAGGCGGCGGATTATGCCAGTCCTTACCGAAGGGGGCTACGGTCGAACTCGTTGTGAATCAACGTGATGCAATGGGCCGTTTGAAGCATCCTCGGCCCTACCGAAAGTGGTGCATATCCTCGACGAATCAGCGATTTCGCGATCTTCCGTGGCATTGGTACATGATCGCTCATCACGAACACCCCGCCGGCCGCCGTATCAAGCTCCCGAATGTCTGTCCCATCCGGTTGCAACAGAAAACGGGGTCTGTCCTGCACGCCCTCCTTTCCGGCCCCGCCTATCAGCCCTGAAGGGTCTCCCAATGCTCTCAGGGCCGGTTCAAAGGCGAGAACGCTCACAATAATGCCTGTCGAAAGAGCGACGGATTCGCCCTGAACTAGGTTAGTCGTCTGATCCAGCGCATCAGCCAGCGAACGGATAATCCCCGTCTCAGTCAGCTCACCCAGGTCCCCAATGACATCACCATCGAGTGTGAGTGTCCGTGGAATACCCGTACCCGCTTCCAGGACGATATGAAGTCGCGTTCCGGTACGATGAGACTGGGATGCAAAGAGTGCGCTCTTGATACTGTCTGACAGGTACTCGGCGTGATGTGCCTGACCAACGCCATGCCGGAATCGAGTGGCTTCTACCGGCGTTGTTCTCGCCAGAATCACCAGATCCATGATTGTCATCTCGCTGTCCCGCCGTTCATCAGGCCGACCACGTGATTGGACACTGACCATTTACTCCTCAGGCTGGATATGTTCACGATCTGGCAGAGACCCTGTGGATAACTCTTTTGATAAGTCATTGGGAAAACCTCAGCAAACACCACGCTTCAGGCTCCTACACACCTGTTCAAATATTGATCAATCGATCATATTTACTTATAAGTCAACTAGATAGGACAGTAAAGTGACTCATTTTGCCATTTCAACACGATTCAAGGTCACGATCCGGCCCAATGTGCATAACTTTCGTGACCTGACCCGCCCGGTTGACGCGAATATACGCTGTTAGCACGTGAAAAACCGATGGAAACAACCTTGTTTGGGGGATGAGTCGACGTCTGACCCTAAACCGACAGGTTCGAAGCCCCACCTGCAGGGCCTGGGGAAGGATACAACTCTGACAATTCAAACTGTGGTGGCATCATAAAAACTATACGACCCGGAGGCGTACCACGTTTAGAAAAGCAGGTGCCAGTTTGTGAATTCCAACACCTCCGATGTCGCGGGCTGGTGCAACATCCCGGTATTTCTCGTATGATCGCGAGCGCTTCTAACACCTGCATGAGGGCGAGACATGGGTGGATTTGCAAACGTAGTTGGTGATCTCAAAGTCCTTTATACAGCCCTGACGAAAAAACCTGTTGATCCATCAGCATCAGGTTCCGTCGCCCAACTGGTTCAACGCCAGGCGACAGAATATCCCAATGGCGTCGCCATTCTTTGTGAGGGTCAAACACTGACCTGGTCGGAGTTGAACAAAGAAGCAAATCGGATTGCAGGGCAACTGAAAGCCCAGGGTGTCGGGCCTTCTGACTGCATCAGTCTGTTCATGCAGAATCGAGTCGGGTTTATCACAACGATGCTGGCCATCGGTAAACTGGGCGCCATTGCAGGCATGATCAACACGAACCTGACCAAACAACCCCTGATCCACTGCATCAACCTTATCAACAGTACCAAATGTATTTTCGGCGAAGAGCTCACGGGTGCGTTGGAGGAGATTCGTGCTGAACTCGAATTGGAAGATGGCAGGGACTATCTCTATGTCGCGGACCAGGGGCAATCGCCACCCCCTAACTGGGCAATCACACTCGATCCAACCGATGCTTCAAGAGGAGAGTCCGATCCCGCGGAATCCAGAGAGGTCACCCTGGCAGACAAGGCGTTCTATATCTTCACGTCGGGTACGACGGGTTTACCCAAAGCAGCCATCGTGTCGTCAAAGCGCATCATCCCGAACGCACGGATCGGCGCTGAATCACTCCTTCGAATCAAGCGCACCGATCGGATGTACAACTGCTTGCCTCTTTATCATGGCACTGGCCTCATATTGGGCCTTGCAACCGCATTTACTGTCGGCGCTTCCTCGGTTATCAAACGTCGCTTGTCCATTACAAGCTTCTGGGATGACATCCGGCGCAACAACTGTACATCTTTCGTCTACATCGGTGAGTTCATTCGTTACCTGATGAGTGCACCGGCCAGCCACACGGACGCGGACAATCCAATTCGCACGATCGTGGGCAATGGTCTACGACCAGACATCTGGCACGATTTCAAAGAGCGTTTCAACATTGAGAGAATCGGTGAGTTTTATGCGGCGAGCGAGGGTAACGGCGGGTTCGCCAATGTATTCAACAAGGACTGCACTGTCGGCGTCTCTGTCGCTCCTGTAAAACTCATCGCATACGACATCGCGAACGACGAGATCATCCGTGGCGAAGACGGCTTCTGCCAGGAGGTTCCCGCCGGAGAACCTGGCCTGTTACTCATTCAGGTCACCGCGCGATCCCAATACGAGGGATACACAAACCAGGAAGCCAGCGAAAAGAAGCTGCTGAGGGACGTGATTGAGGAAGGTGATCTCTACTTCAATTCTGGTGATCTGATGAAGACCATCGATGTGGGATTCGCCTGGTTTCGCCCCCACTACCAATTTGTTGATCGCATCGGCGATACGTTTCGCTGGAAGAGCGAGAACGTCTCGACAACCGAAGTCAGCGACATTGTCAGCCAACATCCTGACGTCGACTTCTGCGTTGTCTACGGAGTGGAAATCCCGGGAACAGATGGTCGAGCGGGCATGGCTGCGATTGTGCCCTCAGAGGGACGTTCGCTGTCCAATATGGACCTTGCCGGGTTGTCCGCTCATATCAGGACCAATTTACCCCTGTATGCACAACCCATCTTTATACGCATATTGAAAGAGTTGCCTACCACCACCACGCACAAGTTACAGAAAAACCAATTGCAGGAAGATGCGTTCCATCTCGACCAGGTGCCTGATGATCTGCTTGTATTGAAACCAAAAACTGAACAGTACGCACTCATGGACGCTGATTTCTATGATGAGATCGTGGCGCGGGGTGTACGTTTCTGACGACAATGGCAGCATCAGAACCCCGCACTGCACCCACCTCGCACACCTACTACTCAGAGCGACTGCGACTTCACTATCTGGACTGGGGAAATCCGGAGGCACCCCCCGTACTTCTGATTCACGGTGTACAGGACCATTGCCATTCGTGGGACTGGGTCTGTGATGCACTCCATCAGGACTATCATCTGATTGTTCCGGACCTGCGGGGACACGGCGACTCCGAATGGAACCATGGTGCTCCCTACAGCACTCTCGACTACATCTACGACATACACCAGTTGATCGCTCAGCGTGACCTTGCACCTCTACAAATCGTCGCTCACTCGATGGGCGGGAACATCGCCTGCCTGTTCGCCGGGATCTACCCTGAGCTTGTCAGCTCACTGACATCAATTGAGGGTATTGGCGCCATCCCTCACTGGTACCCTGACGGCGCGTCCCCGGTCAAACGGATACGGCAGTGGGTCCAGGATGTTCACGGCCTCTCTAGTCGAGCACCCCGCCGGTACAACACGTTGCACGAGGCATGGCAACGGATGCAACAGTCCAATCCGCATCTGAGCGAAGAACAGGCTCGACACCTGACCATCCATGGCAGCAACCAGAACGAGGATGGCACCTACTCGTGGAAGTTCGATAACTACACCCACTCCAGGCCACCATTTTCAATGGGCTACCAGGAACTGGTCGCGACTTGGGAGAACATCACCTGCTCGACGCTGCTTGTTAACGCACGTCAGGGTTATAGCCATCGAACGGGTCAGGCCGGATCACTGAAACACTTCAAGAACGCGCACCTTGTTGATATCGACAAGGCAGGCCATTGGCTGCATCACGACCAACTGGAGGAATTTCTGAGCCACCTCAAACCCCACCTCGCCAGACACGCCCAGAAAAGCAGATCAACGTAACGTCACGAGTTTCCTCCGAAGCACCATCAGGAGTATTCTGCGTCCACCTTTCTCATTCAGAGCTGCACACTAGGGGGTAATCGTGGGCAAAACCATCGGTGGCATCGTCGCGACAGCGATCGTGCTTTACGTTTTTAGCTTCATTTTCTGGGGTGTAGCGACGGTACCCTATCAATCCCTGCAACCCGTACAGGACAGTGTCGGGGCACAAGCCGCGCTCGCCGAACACTTCTCGGCGGTTGGTACCTATATGATCCCCGGTTCGCCTGCTGACTCTGAGAATGCTGAGGCAATTGCAGCGCAGTTTGAGTCCGGACCTGTCGCGATGGTTCACATCACCAGCGAAGGACGTCCTCAGTATGACACTTCAATCATGATCACCGGTTTTGTCCTGAACCTTCTGATCGTTGCGGCACTCGCTTCCCTGTTCAAGGTCGCCGGCGCCTCAGAGTTTCGCGACTTTGCGAGGCTATCGCTGGTCGCAGCCGTGCTGGCGGTCATCCTCGTTGACGGCGGGGACATGATCTGGTGGCAGGAACCTGTGAGCTGGGCAATATGGCCTGCGATCTACAATCTGCTCGCCATCATCCTCGCCGGGCACATTCTCGGCCTGTTCATGAAAGAGAGCAGTCCGCGAGCATCGGAACTCTAGAATATCGCCAACAATTCTTCGAAGGCGACAATCTGATTGCCATTCGCTGAGGACGGCACAAGAATCGGGGTCTTTATTCCTGCATCAAACCAGGCCTCCAGGCCATCGCGCACCTGGGTTGCCGACCCGAACAATGTGGTGTCCGCCAACCACTGGTCGGTCAGGAGTTGCGGCACCCGTTCCGGCTGTGCGTCCGCAATAGTCTGCTCAATAGCGGTCATTTCCTCGACATATCCTGCTTCCTTCCAGTAATTTCGATAGTTGGGAAGCATCGCGTAGGACGTCAGTGTGCGCCTGTTAACAGCTTTTGCTGCTTCTATATCCTCGTTGACACAAGTGGGAATCATGTTGCCGATGAAGAAGTCCCCCGATCGGGTTTCGTCGGAGAGAACCGACAATGACGCAGACATGTGCGACCTCGCACCATTGGCAAACACCATCCCTGAGGAAATCTCTTCAGACAGGAGAATCATCTTCTTGCGCAACGTCGCCAAAACGATCGGTGCCTTCTCACCCGTTCTCGGTGCCGCCTCGTAGTCACTGACAAAGGATCGAATATCCGAAAGAGGTTTACCACCTGAGATACCTCGCGCGGCCAGGGCCGGTGCATGGCTTACACCGATCCCAAAACGAAAGCGTCCCCCAGACATCTCGTGGATAAACGAAGCCGTGGCTGCATAATCTTCGGTCTGACGAAAGTAGATGGGGGCAATACTGGTCCCGAATGAAATCTCGTTGGTCGCCATGGCCAACGCCTGACAGAACGCCAGTGAATCACCGGCAACGCTGGGTGTGTAGATTCCAGTAAACCCACGACGTTCAATATCCTGTGCAAGTTCGATGGTCCACTTCCGACGCCCCGGAACCGCCGCAACCGATAGTGCTGGCATCCTGTCCATATTTTTCACCTTGGGAACTCAACTAGTACCGCTATACTCCACCGGGACTGACACTATAATCAAGTCAGACGCCAACCTGGGGAAACACTATGGCAAGACTCAAAAACGCGACCTTCCTGAGATGGCAGAAGTTCGCAGTGATCGGATTCGCTGTGATCGTCATTGCTGGATTTGGCTGGCTGATGACCCTCGTGCTCACAGAACAGGTGTCAGGTGAGTTTATTGAAGGTGAAGATTATCTTGTACTCGAACAACAACGCCGGGTTCGAGGAGATTCTATCGAGGTCATGGAGTTCTTCTCCTATGGCTGTATCCACTGCTACAACCTCGACCCGAAACTGGATGATTGGGTAGAAGACCACGGTGACACAATCCGATTCGTTCGGACCCCCGTGGTAGCCAACGAATATTGGCGCCGACTCGGTGCTGTCTATTTCGCACTACGTGAAACCGGACAAGTTCGTGATCTCCACACGCCGTTCTTTGATGCGATTCATGTCGCCCAGCTGCACTTCCCTGATGACGACAGCGTCGCCGACTGGATCGACAATCAAGGTGCCGATGGTGCCGCCTTTGTCGACGTCATGACCGGAAGCAATGTACAACGACGTGTTGCGGGGGCCGACCGGCTGGCGCGCACAGCGCGAGTCGCCAGTGTCCCAGCGCTGCTGGTTCACGGAAAATACGTCGTTCGACCCACGAGGGATGTCAGTATACAGAGAATGTTGCAGGTCGCAGATCACCTGATCGAACGAGAAACCAGACCGCCAGAGACGCCCGCGGGGACGGCACCCTAGGGCACCTCAACGCCCGCAGGCAGCAAACCCGACACGTGACTTGTTCCGCGACGTCAGTTTCCTGTGAATTTGGGTGGACGTTTCTCAAGGAATGATGCGCGTTGTTCCTTGTTGTCTTCGGGAGATTTTGCTGCAAAGGAGAGCCCGAACATCTCGTTTCGGAGTGCTCGATGGAAATCGAGATCCATATTGCCCTGAAAAACCCGCTTACCAGACCGTAACGCCATGGGTGGCAACGCCGCCATTTGTGCAGCAACCTCTTGCGCACTGTGGAGTTCCTCGCCGGGTTCAACCATGCGATCGAGCAGACCCAGCCGATAGGCTTCATCACCATCAATCGCCCGCGATGTGAAGAACAGGTCGACGGCGCGACTATATCCAATGATCCTTGGCAGAAAGTATGACATGCCGGTATCCGGTGAGAGCGCGCGCTCCGCGAAAACCGTCTTGAACCGTGAGCGGGAACTTCCAATGCGCATGTCGCAGGCCAGCGACACACTCATACCAGCCCCCGCCGCTACACCGTTGACTGCGGCAATAGTAGGCTTGTTAAGCTCATAGACAGTGCTGGACAATTGTCCAACCCAACCCATATCGTCGAGACGTTGATTCTGGGAAGGAGGCCCATCGCGTCCCGGACCACCTCCTGTCAGGTCCGCACCACTGCAGAATCCTCTACCTTCTCCGGTGATCAGCACCACGCGAACATCATCATCAGCCATCGCCTGGTCGCATGCACCATAGATATCCTGCCTCAATCCCTCACTGAGGGCATTGAGTTTTTCCGGCCGATTCAGCGTGATGGTTGCAACCTGATCCGTCACATCCCACTTCAGGAATTCGTATGCCATTAGTGCCCCCTCAATAATTCGTTAGCGACCAACCAGGCTTCGGGCAATCACTTCCTTCATGATTTCTGACGTACCGCCGTAAATGCGCTGGACCCTCGCATCCACGTATGCCCGGGAGATCTTGTATTCGCTCATGTATCCATAGCCACCGAATAACTGGACACAGCGGTCCGCAACCCGCCCCTGCATTTCACTGGATGCCAGCTTGCACATGGCCGCCTCCTCCGTCGATAGATCACCATCCATATAGCGACCCACATATTTCTCCACCAATGCCCGATTCAGTTCGATATCAGTTTTCATATCGGCGAATGCAAACCGGGTGTTCTGGTATTTTGCCACCGGTTCACCGAACGTTCGGCGTTCCATTGTGTACTCGATGGTCCAGTCCAGCATACCATCTGATGCAGCAACACAGCCGACTGCCATGATGAGGCGTTCCCGTGGCAGCTCATCCATCAGCGCGGCAAATCCGTTTCCGAGACCGCCCAATATGGAATATGCAGGTACATGAAGATCATTGAAAAAGAGCTCAGAAGTATCTCCGGAATGAAGTCCCATTTTCTCCAGGTTACGGCCCCGCTCGAATCCCGGCAGACCGGTGTCGACGGTGAATAGAGTGACACCACGCGCGCCTTGTTTCGGATCTGTCTTTGTAGCCAAAATCAGAAGGTCACAGTGTTGTCCGTTCGTAATGAACGTCTTTTGACCGTTGATGACGTAGTCATCGCCGTCGCGAATGGCACTGGTTTTTATGTTCTGAAGGTCACTGCCTGCTCCCGGCTCAGTCATGCCGATGGCACCCACCGCATCACCGGTCGCGAGCCTCGATATCCAGTGATGCTTCTGCTCCTCAGTGCCCATGTGCAGGACGTAGGGGGCCACGATATCTGAATGAACACAGACCGCCGAAGACAAGGCTCCGTAACCGGCTCTCGAGACCTCTTCCACGACAACACAACTCAGATCAAACGGCGCGCCGGTACCACCGTATTCGGCAGGCATATCTACACACAGGAAGCCGTTTTCACCCATGTTGCGCCAGAGGTCGCGGGGCCAGATGCCAGCACGCTCCCAGTCGTTGTAATAGGGCTCAACCTCCTTCTCGAGAAAGCTCCGTACACTGTCCCGAAACAACGTGACATCGGCGTCATCCAGCTTCATCACTGATTCCGCTGTATTTTGGGTAGATTCGCTCACCAGCACCCGTCCAAAGTGGGTTTGAGGCGCCATTCTAAGGAGTTCCCTGCGGCAGGTCGACCAATCGGCGTGAACATACTATGAATTTCGAGTGTGCTAGACACGGCGAAGTCGGCATTGACAGAATTATCTGGGCTCAACCAACCTGATTCCATCGAGTTAGGGGGGGTGGCTCGAAGATGAACCAACACGTTCGCATTCAGATTTCCGTTACTGGTCGTTCTATACTCACTTTCTGCGAGGCCTTAACTCGAGAAGACAAGATATTTCTCAGTAATTCAGATAGATAGCGACCACAGCAGCGTCTGGCACGATAGTTGT
>CENZ01186456.1_pt1 | contig 12849 bp, 16 predicted proteins | sample 361341 | NCBI WGS metagenome assembly CENZ01 (sample SAMEA2619782, study PRJEB7988) | marine metagenome | biome: marine biome (ENVO:00000447); feature: deep chlorophyll maximum layer (ENVO:xxxxxxxx); material: "saline water (ENVO:00002010), including plankton (ENVO:xxxxxxxx)" | depth 50 m
ATGATCCGGATTGCTATCTCGCCTCGGTTTGCTACTAACAACTTCATCAGAAATCCTTTTTCACAAGGCGGGTTAGATTGTCTGAGCCATGTGATTTCTTGTGCTTTATTTGTCTATCTTGCGTCTCGCGGGAGCCAGGAGTATGTCATTACACGTACCCTGGGGTCATCTTGCCGGTGGTGGGGTCCGAGTGTCTCAATGATGACTGCGGAGTATGATGCAGAGGGCGCCCACAAATGGAGCAGAGCCCAGTGGAAGAAATACTGAAATTACAGCGACGATCCTGGCTGGAGGAAGGCGTGGTTACCGCAGAGACGCGCAAAGATCGCCTGCAGCGGTTGCTCTCAATCCTCGACGAATATGGAAGGTCTTTCTGCGAGGCGATGGCTGAAGACTTCGGTCATCGATCAATGCAACAGTCCCGCATGACGGACATATCGGGTTCCCAGGGCCCCATCAAGCACGCCATCAGCAACGTCAAACGATGGATGCGTCCCGAGAAGAGAAAGGCTTCCTTCCCGATGGGAGGATTGCTCGGTGGTCGTGCACGCCTCGAGTATCAGCCTTTGGGTGTGGTTGGATGCATCAGTCCATGGAACTTTCCGGTGCAGCTGACGTTTGCACCCCTGGGAGGTGTCCTCGCGGCGGGTAACCGCACCATGATTAAACCGTCAGAGTTCACGCCTGCGACTTCAGAGTTGATGGCAGAGGCATTTGCATCGCGATTTGATGAATCGGAGATTGCCCTGGTCCTTGGTGGTGCTGAAAAAGGTGAAGCCTTCAGCAGATTGCCGTTTGATCATTTGTTGTTCACGGGAGCGACGTCAATTGCCAAACATGTGATGCGTGCGGCTGCAGACAACCTGGTACCGGTCACGCTGGAACTGGGTGGCAAGTCTCCGGTCATCATCGGGCGGAGCGCCGATCTGTCTCTGACCGCCAGAAACGTCATGTTTGGCAAAACCATAAACGCGGGACAGATCTGCCTGGCCCCTGATTATGTGATGTTGCCGACCGAGGACCGTGATCAGTTCGTTTCCGAGTTGACTGCCGCGGTGAGCGACCTTTATCCCCGTATCAAGGACAACGAAGACTACACGTCGATCGTTAACAAGCGACACTATGATCGTCTTAATGGCTATATTGAGGATGCGGAAACCAAGGGAGCGACAGTGGTTCCGATCAATCCAGCTGATGAGGATTTTACGCAGCAGGAACATCACAAGATTCCGCCCACGCTGATTCTGGATCCGACGGACGACATGGCCGTCATGCAGGATGAGATCTTTGGCCCACTACTGCCGGTGAAGACCTACGATCACGTTGGTGAGACGATTGACTATGTCAATGACCACGACCGTCCCCTTGGTCTTTATTACTTTGGTGCCGATGGATCAGAGAAGGAACAGGTGCTCTCTCACACCACGTCAGGTGGTGTCACGGTCAATGATGTGATCATGCACATCGCCCATGAGGACCTGCCATTCGGAGGTGTCGGACCCAGTGGTATGGGTGCCTACCATGGCTTTGATGGATTCAAAACCTTCAGTCACGCGAAGGCGGTCTATGAACAATCCAGCCTGGTTTCCAGGCTGGCAAAAACAATGCAGCCACCGTACAAGAGCAACTGACCAGGCCCTCAAAACGGCATGCCACCGGTCAGTTGAGTAAAAGTCTCGTGATTTTATTCATAGTCATTCTACAAAGATCATGTAATACGTTGAAGTAAAAAGATATATGTTGTTTTTGAATGTAAACGTAAGTATGGAGATATCTTCACAATTGCTCACCTTTGTGTACAATGGGCCGCATGAAACGTTTCGGGATCATTGTTTCCACTCTGTTACTGATGGGCGTCCAGTCCAATCAGCAGGATGCGGCATTCCATCAGCAACCGGCCCTGGAAGACACAGAGTCGTCTGACCGCTCGACTACTGTTGTCGTTGTTGATGAGAGGCCACTAGCGGACGATGAAACGGCACTCGAAGAAGGCGTAAGCCCTGAGGCCGCAACGGCCAACGTTTTTGCGGCGAATCTGACGGAGCACAGTTTTGAACAGGTTCCTGATTTCAGGTCGATGACGGTGGTTTCCGATAAAAAGAGAGCCTTCCTCGAATTTCTGGCTCCGAAGGTTCATGCATCGAACGAGTCGATCCAGGCAGACCGGATCCAGTTGTTGTCGGTGGTTGCACGTTTGTACATCGGCTTGACCGATGCTGATCTTGAACAGGTGAATGCGCTAGCCAGGCGTTACAAAGTCCCCATGACCGCGAAGACAACAGTCCGGCAGGCGATCCATGAGCTTTTGCTCAGGGTAGACCAGATTCCCGTGTCTCTCGTTCTTGCACAGGGCGCCACCGAGTCAGGTTGGGGCACCTCTCGCTTCGCGAGGGACGCCAACAACTATTTTGGAATCTGGTGTTTTACTGCGGGCTGCGGTCTGACACCTCTGGCCCGTGATGAAGGGCGTTCTCATCAGGTCGCACACTTTGAGACTGTGGACGCTGGTGTCCGCTACTACATGAACAACATCAATACTCATCGTGCCTATGCAAAGTTCAGGCAGTTGCGTGCCGCACTCGATCCGTCGGATCAGGCGGGACTGGTACTGGCTGATGGGCTCGCTCACTATTCAGAGCGTGGTGAGGAATATGTACAGGACATCAAAGGGATGATCCGGTACAACCAGTTGGCGAGATTCAATCCCTGAATCATTGAGCCGCGTGACGGTGCGTTTTAATACCAATCCCGTTGACACATGGTTACAGTGACGCGCCATGGCTAAGCTCTATTTCTATTACTCGTCGATGAATGCGGGTAAGACCACGACCCTTCTGCAATCTAGCTACAACTATCGCGAGCGGGGGATGAATACTCTGCTGCTGACGCCCGCGCGAGACGATCGTTATGGTGAAGCCCAAATCACATCGCGAATTGGCCTAACGGCGGAGGCGTATCTGTTCCATGAGACAGGCGATCTGTTTGACGTCATCCGGACAACCAACGAGCGTGAAGTCATCCATTGTGTCATGGTCGACGAGGCGCAGTTCCTGACACGTGATCAGGTGATGCAATTGGGTGACGTCTGTGATCGCCTCGACATACCTGTTCTGGCTTTTGGGATTCGTACGGATTTTCAGGGAGAGCCCTTTGAAGGTAGCCGTTATTTGCTGGCCTGGGCTGATAATCTCCGTGAGATCAAGGCGATCTGTGTCTGTGGACGGAAGGCCACGATGGTACTCCGGGTCGATGCTGATGGCAGGGTTGTGAGGGAAGGTGCGCAGGTTGAAATCGGGGGTAACGACCGGTACGTCTCAGTGTGCAGGGAGCACTTTCGTGAGGCCTTTGAGACGGGTGCCCTTGATAGTCCCTGATGTTTTCGGTCGCTTACGCGGTGCTCGCTGCGAGTGAGTGATATTTTTAAGGGGAAGGAATCCGAGACTCGGGCGCTGGCATTTTCTACCTTCCGCTATTACCTTGGCGCCCGATTCCTCACGACCCTTGCAGTACAAATGCAAAGCGTCGCGATCGGATGGCAGGTTTACGGAATCACCGGTGACCCACTTGATCTCGGATTGATCGGCCTCGCCCAGTTCCTCCCTTTTGTTGTACTGGTGTTACCCGCGGGCCAGGTCGCCGACCGCTTCAACCGGCGGACCATCCTGGCGCTGTGTTATGTGGCGGAGATGATCTGCGCGTTACTGTTGCTGGGATTCACCCTGTTTGGTGGCACTGAGGTCTGGCCGGTGTTTACGGTCCTTGTGCTGTTTGGCGCAGCGCGGGCTTTCGCGATGCCGAGTAGTCAAGCGATCACGCCGAACCTGGTACCACGAGCCGCGTTTCCCAATGCGGTTGCCATCAATTCGTCATCCAGCCATATCGCGACCATCGGTGGTCCTGCACTTGGGGGCGCGCTCTACGTTTTGAGCCCCGAGGTTGTCTATGCCTCTGTGTCTGTCACGCTGATGTTGTCTGTTCTGCTGATGTTCCTGGTCCGTCTGCCCGTCATGCCTCGATCTGATGAGCCGGCCAACTGGCAAACGCTGATGGAGGGACTGCGCTTTGTTCGTAGTCGACCGATTGTTCTTGGTGCGATTTCTCTCGATTTGTTTGCGGTCTTGTTTGGTGGTGCCGTTGCACTTCTGCCTGCATATGCGGCGGATATCCTTCATGTGGGGCCAGAGGGTTTGGGTTTGCTGCGTACCGCGCCGGCGATTGGCGCTGCCCTGATTGCTATCGGGCTTGCGTTTTACCCCATCACTCGACATGTCGGCGTATGGTTGTTCGCCGGGGTGTTTGTCTTTGGCCTCGCGATTATCGTCTTCGGCCTCTCGACGTGGTTTTACCTGTCACTTGCGGCGCTGGTTGTGATGGGTGCCGGTGACATGGTGAGCGTCTACATCCGTCACATGCTGGTACAGCTCGAAACCCCGGATGAAATTCGTGGGCGCGTGAGTGCGGTCAACGCCGTATTTATTGGCGCGTCAAACGAGCTGGGGGAGTTTGAGTCAGGTGTCACGGCCGCCTGGCTCGGACTGGTTCCTGCCGTTGTGATTGGCGGTACGGCGACTATCGCTGTTGCGGGTTTGTGGACCCGGCTGTTTCCGCAGCTGGCGAAATCTGATCGTCTTCCGGGAGAGACGCCCCCCCGTTGATCTCCAGTTCCCTGAGCTTCGCGTATTTGGCAAAGCTGTTGAAACAACCAATGGCGATATGGAACAGGCCAGGGATACCGTCCAGGAAACCCAGCCTGAAAATGTAGAACTTGATAAAGCGAACAGTCGGCGAGGAAGCGAGTTTCAGGAGGCTGGACCTTCGACCCGATTCCCACATAATGTGTGCCTGCAGCGATGTGTACATATTTTGTTTGTGGAAGTAGTCGTCCAGCGATTCCTGGGAATGATGGTCCAGATCACCCCTGATGCGACCGATACGCCCGATAAGTTCCACCCTTTCATGGACCGGGTCCTGGCTCCATCGGGCTCGCTGACGGTGGAATAAGCGCAACAACCAGTCTGGATAGCCTTCACCATGTGCCAGTGGGCGTCCCATAAAATGATTGCGTCTGTTGACCTGATAGCCATCCCGATCAGTGCCGTTGGCGAATAGCTGTTCGATGGCGCGACGAAGTTCATCGGACACACGTTCATCGGCATCGATGGAAAACACCCACTCGTTGGCAGCATTTTCGGTCGCGAATTGTCGCTGTCGGCCGAACCCGGGCCAGGGGTTTACCATCACCCGGGCACCCAGTTGTTCAGCTTTTGCGACGGTGTCGTCGATGCTGCCCGAATCCACCACAAGTATCTCGTCAAAAAACGAGACGCTGTTGATGCACTCTACGATATTGCTTGATTCGTTTCGGACGATAATCGTTGCGGTAGCAGGGACCGTGCTCATTCAACGATAGATCTTGATGAATGTCGCGAGAGTATAGCAACATGCGGTACGTTGCCCAAAACCCGGCTTGCTAATGAGCTTGATAGGTATAATCAACGCCACTTGAGGGGAGTGTTTTTGCATCACCATGGGACTCTGGCACCCACGTTATTGGCCTAGTTGGCTGCTGTATGGCTTCATGTGGTGCATCGCCCGTTGTCCACATTCCGCTCGTCAGTCTTTTGGCAGACTGTTGGGAAGACTCGCGTATCGAATTGGTGGCCGTCGTCGCCGTGTCGTGGAGGTCAATCTTGCCCAGTGTTTCCCTGAGATGTCCGATGATGATCGGCGTCATCTGGCAAGAGATGTATTTCTGTCGGGTGGGATGAGTATGGTTGAAATTTCCACATCCTGGCTGGGAGATATTGATCGGATTTCATCCAGGGTTCGCTACGTGGGACTGGATCACCTGCTCGATGCCATTGAGCAGGGTAAGGGCGTCATCCTCCTGGGGATGCATATGGCGACCCTGGATATTGTGGGAGCTTTCCTGTCGCGCAGAATTCCAAAGCTCGAGGTGATGTATCGCGCCAATGACAACCCAGTCATTGAAGCCGCAATGTACAGTGGTCGAGACCGTCACTTTCAGAAAACCATCCGACGGGATGACATTCGAGCGGTCATCAGAAGTCTGAAAGCCGGGCAGGTGGTCTGGTACGGCCCTGATCAGGACTATGGTCGCAGAAACGCGGTCTTTGTACCCTTCTTCGATATACCGGCAGCAACGATGACGGCTGTCAGCCGAATTGCCCAGATGACGGATTGTCTGGTTGTTCCCCTGACACACTTCAGAATTGATGACGGGCAGGCGTATGAGTTGCATTTCCAGAAACCGCTTTGCGGATTTCCGTCAGATTCTCTCGAGGTGGATGCCCGGACGATCAACACACTTGTCGAGGATGCAGTCAGGCGGCAACCAGATCAGTACTGGTGGTTCCATCGTCGGTTCAAGACACGACCAGAGGGTGAAGATCCGCTCTACTAGAATGGACTCGAGTCTATGATGAGAGTTGGTTTGGACCTGGCTTGGTGGTGGAAGGATCTGGTGATACCCGCAGGGTGGTGCTGGGTTCGTTTACTTGCATGATCTTCTCAATGGCGGTGACTGCTGCAACTGGTAGTGAGTAGATATCCGCCGTTTCAGCAAAGTCACGACCATTTCCGCGCCATTTACGGTCATTGCTGGACAGCAACATATTGGTCAGTTTCTGGTTGAGTTCCTCCTGGTAGAACGGCCTGCTGACCAATGCACCCATGTCTGCTTCGACCACATAGTGGCCGTACCCACAGACATCGGTGGCCAACACGGGTAACCCGGCAACCATTGCTTCGAGAAGGACCATTCCAGCGTTTTCGTCACTGGCCGGATGTAGCAGCAAGTTGCCGGCAAGCAGATATTGCGGAACGTCTGCCCGTCCCCCGAGGAGTTCGATATGGTCGCTCAAACCGAGTCGCTTGATCATGCGTTCGAAGGGCCGGGCACGATCTTCGCCGATGACAAGCATTCGCGTGCGTGTCAGAAGCTGTTCCGGCAGTGACGCGATGGCCAGGATCGCACGGCTGAGCCCTTTTTTGATAAATCCGGAGCCCACAAACAGGATGATGTTCTCGTCGGGTTCGATACCGAGAGACTCTCGAACCCTGCGCCTGAGATCGTCGGCGTCGAGGGGCGCGATCCTGTCCCTTGAGATCCCGGGGGGCAGAAGCTGCATTCGGTTTTGTCGAGTGCCATAGTGTTTCAGAAAATAGGGCATCTGTGCGTTGGAGATCATCAGTATCTTGGTACTGCTGCGCGCGCCGAAAACCGCATCCTCATACGCCGAAAAGTGGTGATAGCGTGGAAGTAGTCGATATGGCCATGGACGTTGAGACCGCGCCTTTTCTTCGTAACACGAATCCGCTGCGTAGTAGATGTCGAGACCAGGCATCTTGTTGAAACCGACGACGCAGTCGACCGGGTCGACGGCCAATGCGTTCCGCACCCAATCTGTGAACCTCTGGTACTTGACGTGGTTGAACAAGGCGTCCACGGGGACGACTGTGACATCGAGATCATTCGGCATGTCGCCATCCCAGGTCAGAGTATAGACCCGTACCTGGTGTCCACGACGCTGGCACTCCCGGGTGATGCGAAGGAAATCCCTTTGCAGGCCACCGTAGGGGAAGTACTTGTAGAGGAGAAAAACGAAGGTCAAAATAATACCGGCTGACTGCTTGAACTGACTGAAATATTAGCGCAACACTTCCCGGGAGACACTGAAAAACGGTTCAACGGTGCGTTTAGCTGCGTGTCCTGGGGTTCATTTGCCACCAAGGTAGAGTGATAGTCGCAATCCTGTCAGTCTGCCGGGTCCCGCTATGCTGTATCGACTTAGGCCGATGGGCTGAGCCCCAGGGTTGATTCGCCCTGAGCGGAGCACATCCGTATCTCTGAGTTCGGTGATCTGGTTCAGATTACGCTTGTTATTGGCGTTTCTTATGAACAGGTCGAGAGACCAGTTCGGCCGTTTATAACGGGCCTGCAGATCCCATAACGTGAAGCTCTCAATACGGGCTTCATCAATCAGTGGATCGCTCCAGTAGCTGCTGACATACCGATACCCGGTGGCAAGGGTGAGATGCATGCCAGGTACTGGGAGCTGTGCACGGATGGCAATATTGTCTGAGGGTGAGCGTTCTGGTACGACCGCAGACAGATGTGTGACAGGCTCGCTACCAGCCAGAGTTGGCGTGCTGAAACGAAGATAGTCCGCTGCGAGGTGCGTATGCTGAAGCTCGAGATGGAGGTCCGGAAGCGGCTTTTATTGCAGCGTGAATTCACTCCCCCGAACCTCAACACGGGCGCGATTTGCCAGCGTTGGAACAAGCTGACCCTGTTGAACGACAAGAACATGTTCTGGCTTGTCACGATGATTGTGCTGGAACAGCCGTAGCGTCATCAGCATGCGTCCCTGCCACCATCGGTTTTTGATTCCAGCTTCAAACGAGTCAAGATGTTCGGTGTCGAAAGTGATTCCGTTCCCCGGAACGGCGGTGTCCAGATCAGCGGGCCTGAACCGCTCGCTATCCGTGCGTACAGGTTTGCGTCCTCGTCTACGCTGTATCGCAGTTCGAATTCTCCGAGGATGGCATCCGACGACAATGAGGTTTGGCGTTGGAGGATTTGTTCTGGTTGCATGAAGTCTACTGGAATGCTGTCTGGCGATCGATGTCGGAGCTGGCATCGCTGATACGCGTGTTGATGGCGATGTCCCAGGCGTTGCCGAGATTCCAGTGGGTCAAGAGAACCAGGGAGTCGATGCTTGCTGCGCGCTCATTGGTCGTCTGAAGATTCTGGCCTGTGGTATCAATCGCGAGAAGCCCGGCATCATTCAGCTGATTCATGACGTGAAAACGAGCGCGTTCGAACATCCGATTGATCTCTATACGGTCCAGCATCAGTTTGTATCGGCCGAGGTGGTGGTTCTTACCTAACGATATTGATAAGGTGCATTGTATTACGATGTCACGGACATACTCGGAAAGGAAGTTGATTTGACTCGTGTCAGTGTCAAGAGACGAGACATGCCGGTTCTCCGCGTCGGTGACGGATACTCGAAGCTCATGCCCGGCGATGGTTGCCCTGAGTGTCAGGCTCTGTGTATCGGATTGAAGCTGGTGTCCACCACTGTCGTCGGGACGTTCAGCAAAGGGCAGCGCGTTTTGACTGACGTCGTCAAACGACTCGGTCTCAGGAACAGGGCCGCGTCCACTCTATGAACAACGTCCGAGACGGTTACACAACAGATCTGACTGAGGGCTCAGGTTGAGCAGGGATGGACCAAAACGTGCGAGGTTGAGATGGGCAAACCGTTAGTCAGCGGTCAGAAAACGGTTCTGCCACCTTAATTTGAATGTCCCCTGCTTGGTGTTGGCTGTGTTCGTGTCCTCATCGAGGTGCTGGTTATAGGCAACGTCCCGACCACCTTCTGCAGACAACAGGGCGAAACGGGTTCGGACCTGCCGAGTGATGGGAGCGTTTATCGCGAGTTCTGTCGCCCGTGAGTCGGCCAGCCCCTGGTTTGAAATATCCGCAGCACTGAGCGACAAATGGGTTGACCACTTTTCGTGGGTTTGGTGTTCTACTAGGCGATGACGCCACCGAGATGTGGGGCTGCAAATGTAACGCCAGGTGTGGCTGCGGTGACAACGTGATCACCGTCCAGCAGCGTCACATTCTGCCCCACGTGAGTGCTCAGGTAGATGTCATCCAGATAGACGGCAACAGCCGGGTACAGTGCGTTCCCGGTGTTGAAGCGTGACCCAATTCCGCGAAGGCCCAACGTGGCTGAATGTGGACCGACGGCCTGTTCGTCCGCGATCAACCCTGGGATGTAGCTTTGCAGGTCAGTCAGGCGGTTCATGGGCAGCGGGTTATCGAGGAGCGTGCCTGTCGTACTGTCAACAACGCCCCCGCCGTTATCAGGCGGTGATGTTTCGAGCACGTTTGCAGAAACCGGGTCGAATCGTTTTCCGATGGGTCGGAAACCTGTTCTGCCTGTGCGCCACTGGTGAAAGCGCCCGAGACGAGTAAGACAAGTGCCGCGAACGTCGCAGCCGGGCGTTGCATAATGAGCGTACGCACGCGACTCAGAACAATATCCCCGACAGGGAGTTCAGGAAAAGTGCCATCAGAAGGAACACCAGCGTGGCGTGGATGATCGCTGCCCGACTCAACAGGTCCCGCCGAGAGGGCTCACTGTCGCCGCGTAATGCGAGGCACATCAGCAGGTCAAACAACAGGACGACGATCACGAGTGGCGTCGTGGCGGGTAACACGCCACCCCAGAACAGTTCTGATGTTGTTTCGAGCACCCGCTTTGGTGTGGAGAACGGGGTCAGCAGAATATAGATGAAGGCGGTAACGTGAAGTGCATTGCGTAACGTCCCCATTTTCTTCCAGCTGTAGACCCATTCCCTCACTGTAGTGCCTCCTTGATCTCTTTGGCCTGGGTGTCTGTCAGTTCAGTTGTGAAATGTATCACTCGTGCCATGACGGTGTCGGTGGTGGTTAAAAACACCGTTGAGCAGCCCAAGTGTATGTTGCCGCTTGGATTGAAAGCACCCTCCTCAAAGTATTCCAGGCGCAGACGCCAGGTGGCTTTCTCTATGGCTTCCTTACGGTGTCGGCAACGGGTACGGCCACTGGGTGCAAGCTCAGCTTCCGCGATCCGTTGCAGCCGAGGCGCCTCAATGCCAATCCTGCACAATTCCGTCAGGTTCTCACTGCACTCTCCGTCTTCCGGGGGGGATTCAGAGAGGAGGTCGTGCAGTGGCTCCGGCCTTCGGTATGCGGCGCACAACAGGTGGAACCACAACGTCATGTCACCATCTGCGAAGGGATTGGGCAGCTGTTCACCAAATGGCAAATCCCCCTTCGCGATGTTCTGTTTACATCCGCGGCCCTTTGAGCGCCCGGATGACGCAGGTTCGATGACGTTCATGGCCTTGCAGACCTATATGCCGTCAGTGACAGCGCCGTCGGATGCTGAACTCACCAGGCGCGCGTATTTCGCTAGGATACCGCGGTCAGCATAGGGTGCTGGTTGTTTCCACGCGGATCTGCGCGCGGCCATCGTGGCGTCGTCAATGTGCAGCGACATCGTGGCTGCTTCAGCATCAATCGTGATCTGGTCTCCGTCTTCGATTAACGCAATCGGACCACCATCGAACGCTTCAGGGGTTACATGTCCGATGACAAAGCCGTGCGAGCCACCGGAGAAGCGGCCATCCGTAATGAGTGCGACATCAGCGGACAGGTCGCGACCATTAATGGCACTGGTAGGTGATAACATTTCCCGCATACCTGGTCCGCCCCGGGGACCTTCATACCGAACCACTACGACGTCACCTTTTTGAACCGTCCCGTCGAGGATGGCTGTCATGGCCGCCTCCTCACCATGAAAACATCGCGCAGTTCCTCTGAAGGTCAGACCTTCGTGGCCAGTGATCTTGGCAACGGCCCCATTCGGGGCAAGGTTTCCTCTGAGGATGACGAGGTGACTGTCCTTCTTGATGGGGTCACTGAGCGGACGGATGATTTTTTGCGATGCGGGGTACGGATCGACGTCAGCCAGGTTCTCCGCGAGCGTTTTGCCTGTAACGGTCATGCAGTCGCCATGCAAGAGACCCTCTGCGAGGAGGGTTTTCATCAGAGGCTCGATACCACCAATTTCGATCAGCTCACTCATGGCGTACTGTCCAGCAGGACGCATGTCAGCGAGTACCGGAACACGTTTGCCAATCCTTGTGAAGTCGTCAATCGATAGTAGGATACGGGCGGCATGCGCGATGGCAAGCAGATGCAGCACCGCGTTGGTAGAGCCCTCGAGTGCGATTGACACTGTGATGGCGTTCTCAAACGCTTCCCGGGACAGGATGTCGGACGGTTTGATGCCGCGTTCCAGAAGGTTCATGACAGCTTCACCGGCTCGATAGGAATCCGTTCGTTTGTTCTCGGATACTGCTTCCTGGGCAGAGGAATTGGGTAGGGAAAGCCCCATGGCCTCAATGGCAGAGGCCATGGTATTGGCGGTATACATGCCGCCACACGAGCCCGGTCCAGGTATGGCCGTGGCCTCGATCTCTTTCAATTCGATGTCGGAGATCTTGTTGGCGGCTCGTTGCCCCACTGCTTCAAAAACAGAAACGACGTCACGCCGTTCTTTGCCAGGCTGAATTGTGCCGCCATAGACAAACACTGCCGGCCGATTGAGACGCGCGATGGCCATGGCACAACCGGGCATGTTCTTGTCACAGCCGCCAATGGCGACAAACCCATCAAAACCCTCGGCGCCGACGACGGTTTCAATGGAGTCGGCGATCACTTCCCGGGACACCAGTGAGTACCGCATACCCGGCGATCCCATGGAGATCCCATCAGAAACCGTGATGGTGTTGAAAGTCACCGCTTTCCCACCGGATTCATCGGCGCCCATGGCAGCAGCATCAGCGAGATCATTGATGTGCATGTTGCAGGGCGTCAGATTGCTCCAGGTGGACGCGATGCCCACCTGGGGCTTCTCGAAATCCTGGTCTGTGAAACCGACCGCATGCAGCATGGCGCGTGCGGCAGCCTTGTCCATCCCATCTACGACGAGTGATGAGTATTTGCGGCGATCATCGTTATCGGCCATCTGTTCTCCCAAGAACGAACCTGCAGTTCTGTATCGAGCGGAACTTACACGATTCGAGCAATGTCCGCATTAGCACTTGAGGCGGCGTTGGGTTATGGCGCAGCGTCAGGTGCTGCGAGTCAGCCGGGTAGCGATACCGGCGAGTCGTCTCATCAACCAGCGGGGCTGATGCTGCGTGGCGGCGACGGCAGCCGCATGTACTTTATCTGGTATACAGATGATTTCGTCCGACATC
>CENZ01124098.1_pt1 | contig 12798 bp, 20 predicted proteins | sample 361341 | NCBI WGS metagenome assembly CENZ01 (sample SAMEA2619782, study PRJEB7988) | marine metagenome | biome: marine biome (ENVO:00000447); feature: deep chlorophyll maximum layer (ENVO:xxxxxxxx); material: "saline water (ENVO:00002010), including plankton (ENVO:xxxxxxxx)" | depth 50 m
CTTTAAAGTCAGCTTGAAATTCAACTTCTTGGTCTTGGTTACTAGCTAGAAAACCCTCTTCTTCACCAAACGTAATTCCATCATTACTGTCACCAGATACTGGATTAATAATTTGAACTTTTGTTAGGTGTAGAGAAATACCAATATTTCCCCCAGCCGAATAAGGTGAAATGTATCCACCTAATTTTAGGGTACTTCCACCCCAAATTTTTGGAATACTGCCTGTCATTATTTGACCAGAGGCATCACAAAACTTTGGTTGAAACTTACTTTTAGTCACAATAATTGCGTGACCAGTTTCATCATCAGTTTTAAAAGGTAGTCGGACATTTTTAGCTTTATCTCCAAACTCCTCTTTTACCACTTTATCGACTTGCTTACGCAGTTCTTTTGTATGATCCTCTGGGAGTATTAAATTACACTTATAAACTCCATCAGCATCAAACTGCGTGTCTGGTTGGTTAAGCCAAGGATACATTGCTGTACCCTTGTTAGTTACGAAAATGGTCTTTTGATTTGCCATTATCGAATTCTCCTTCTGTTGTTATTTTAGGTTCATCTAGGATTTCTAGATCAACTCCTAGCTCGTCTGCTTGAGCTAAAAGTATTAAGGGTATAGGCAAGCCTCTCTGTTGATACAGCTTGACCTTTCCCAAGAGCTTTTCTCTTGGATGCATAATTGTCTCCGATGATTTTAAGATAAAATGTGAGGGTCAAAATATGACCCCCACAACTGAAAGATTAATTAGGCAAAGCAGTAGTTGCTTTTTAAAATACCCTTTAAATCTAGGTCTCCTTTTGTAGGAAGGTCTGGGAAATCCAGCTCTTCGGCATTGTCGAGATTTCGAGCAGTATGATCTAAAACTGATTGATACAAATCAAAATTCTCGTACATCTCCACGAAACTTTCCCTTACAACTCGAAACAGAATATCTGTTTGAGATGGAGTAGTGGCAAAGCTATCGTGAATTAGGAAAAAGTCCTTCACATTATTTTCAAGTCCTTTAAGAACAGTACTAAGTAAGTGTGATGCATCCATACTATGAATAATATTAGGTGCAATAGCCGACTTAGCTTTAGACTTCATAATCGTATGTGTTGGCTTTTCCTTTAAGGTTACTTGCTGTCTAGTAAGGCATTTTGCCTCTCTGTCGTGCAAGTAAATCTTAATTTTTTTAACTTTCCATTCAGAATATTTATGAATGACAGGAAAACCTAATGGAGTTTTCCAGATCATTGGCTTAGACTGATGGGAAGTTAGACCAGCCAAGTCTTTAAAAAATGACATTCCAATAGATGCACTTTCTATAACTTGGTTGATGGCGATCCAGTTTTTCTTAGCAAGATAATTTGATGCTTGAAAACCTTCGTCAGTTCCAAATGGATGACTTTCGATTTCATTAGTTAAAACTTTATCCGAAAGACCTCTCATAGTGTCTTCCATTATTTGATTTTTAAAACCAAATTGTTGGGAAGAGTAACCATAAGTCATAGTATTTCGTTTAACAATTTTTCTAGTGATACCAAATTTCAGCCACATATTCGCTAATGGACAGTCGTTTTTCGCATCCAGTTTGACTTGCTCAAGAACTTTATCGGCAACAGCTTGATAGATATCTTGAGGTTTATCAGACGGAGTTAGATTAACTAACTGCCCATCAGCCTTACTTCTTGCTGATGCACTATAGTGCTGTACTCCACTATTTGAGCCATCAAGGGCAATGGGAAGTCCACAAACATAGTCATCTCCCCTGTAGAGATATTCCACAAAGTGAATGCAACTAGCAAGAAACTGAAAAGGTTTGTCAGCTGTAGACCAATAATCAAAAGTGTCTTCATAAGAATTGGCAACACTTTCAATTATCTTTTGATTATCTAAGACCCATTGAATTCGATCATCAAATGATTTCTTGGAACATTTATCAAAGTCACCGACAGTTGCTAAATGAATAGCTAACCATTTTGCTCCGTCTATTCCAAGTTTTTTACCATTTGAAAACTCAAACATTGCTTTGATATGATCGTCTCGATGATGAGAAAAATGAGGAATAGGATAAACTCTACCTCTAAAATCTAAATTATGAGGTAACCAAAATTTATCATACTCCTGTAATTCTCTGGCTGTTGATAAATCTTGAGACATAACAGCTCTAAGTCCGTCTATCTCTCGATTTTTTATAACAACCTTCTTCGATTGAAATCTCCAGCCATTTTGCTCGGCTTTTGACATATCATCCCAATTGTCAGGTTTTTTCTTGGCTTCAATATGCTTTCTTCGTGGAAATTTTCCGAAGGATTTATCACTTTTCCAACACCACTCAACAGCATCCACGATGGTTTTATTAATTGTGAATTCAGTTCGTTGTATAGCATTTAAAGCATAAATCGTAGGAAGAATACTGCGATCTTTAAAAGCCTTGTCAATTTCCATTTTATGCTCAGAAGTAGGTGATCTAACTAAAGTAACTTCGGATGATAATGCTGGTTCTAAGTAGCAACCAGTATTATAACTTTCCCAATCTTTAGGTTGAACAACCATTGGAGCTTTCATTGGTTCTTTCCAAGAGGCTACAAAGTCTAGTTCAGCAAGTCTTTCGGATGCAACGTCAGTTAAGCCAATTCTTTTTATTGTCCTATTATTTTTATACTGCTCCCAAATTAAAAAGATTTCAGAACATTCTAAGACAGCATTAAAAATTGGTGTTGCAACCTTAACTCTTTTTTCTTCCAGCCAAAAATCAAATTCAAAGCCATTCTTTTCTGCAATTCGTTTAACAGCTTTTTCTTTTTCTCTAACTGATGATGAGTGACCCTTTGAAACTATATGTAATGCTCTTTTGCTTAAGTCATTATTGAATTCCTTAAAGTCTAAAGCATATATTTCCCACATCACTCGATTACCAATTGATGATAAGGTTTTTGTAGTACTAGACTTAAGTGTAACACCATCCATTAAAGTTGTAAGTCCTATGTAGCCAAGTATATCTGGATCTAACCTACTAAGGTCTTTATACCAAAAAGATTGGCTACCAGAAAAAGTACCATCGGCTTTTTTAATAACTTTGTTTTTTTCAGAGTTTAAAACAGACGTTAATTTCTCAGACACTCTATACAGACTATCCGTAACCAACTTATGTGGGTTCTTTTGAACTGACGTTGACTTAAGTTTTTCTAACCGATTGTGGTAACGATCTCTTCCATCAGAGACCATTCTCTTTTCTCGATTTATTTCATTAAGAACATTATTGTTTTTCATAACCACTACTCCCCATTATCGCTTTCGTAAGGCTTAGGGTGGACACTCGGTGAAATGCCCAGAAAAGTAGTGTTGTTGATGGTAAAAGTGAAAACAAGTTATTGAACCATTTATTCCAAAGTAAATAAACTAGTTCTGTTTTAAATTCGCTGTTAGTTGGTTTAATTAAAAGTGGTGGAGCAACTGCCCTTATAGGTAGGGAACGTAACCACCCTCGATGATTCGCTATTTTCATTTTAAGAACACATACGAATTCATTGCATAACATCCCATTACCAGCTCTTGAAATGTAATTTCGACTATCTTTAAACCACTTCAATAGTCGAATAAATTGTGTGGTATTATCCTCAAGGAAAAATAAATTAGAATGATCATAAGAAAACTCGGTCTCATAAAGTTCCATATATCTTGTGCCGATATAGTCGGACTTTGGTGGTGAGTTATTCCAAAAGACTTTTTTATGACCAATAGAGCCTCGTGGTGCAGTATCTTTTCTTTTAAAGGCTACTACTACCTTTTGATTAGCTTTGATTTGTGTACCCATTATAATCTCCTTTATAAGTTAATAGGTTAAGGGTGGAACAGATTTGATTTAATCAATACTACTATGACAAAACTGAATATTACTAACTGTGTTTGCATAGCAGTTATGCGTAAAACTGCATTAAGTACCTGATTGATATAATCCGAGTGTCCACCCTTAAGATTAAACATTTATTACATTGCCTCATCTAATTGGTCAGCAATGCTACATAAGTTATCAATATCTGCGTGGACATATCTCGCAGTAGTTGACTGCGATTTATGACCTAAGATTGTACCAATTATGAGAGTATTGACCTTCATCTCATTTGCCATCTTAGTAGCACAAGTGTGTCGGCTAACGTGAAAGACAAAAGGGTCATCTTTACCCTTGCCAATACGTTTTTTAGCCTCTCTCCATAGGGCATAGAATTGTTTTTCCTTATACTTATCTTTAACTTTTCCAAGCCTCTGTAGAGCCTCTAAAGAGGATTTATTGAGAGGAACTTTTCGGTCACTCCCATTCTTAGTTTTTGGAAGGTAGTAGTACTTCTGGCATTGAGAAATAAAAGCAGTATCCCCAGCTTGAAGTATTTCCCCTAGTCTCATTCCAGTATGAAGACCAACAGTAAACATATCGACCATCCATTGCTTTCTGGAGTTTTTAAATAGCCAATAGATTTTCGATATTTCTTCAGCAGTAAAAAAACGAATTCTACCCCCCTTTTCCTTCTTCCAGTTAAACTTTGGTGCGTGAGGAATTACTTCTTCTTTTACTGCGTGTTTAAAGACTAGAGAGATGGCTGAGGCATATCTATTACAAGTACCCTTAGATAAACCCAAGTCATCCTCTAAAAAGTTTAAAAAACGATTAATGTCTCTTCCTTTAAAGTCACCTAAGTAACGATGACCATATCTCTCAAAGTCAAAAAACTTATCTAACTTAGACATTGTGTCTCTAATGTGTCTTTCTGATGACCCATCAAAGATATTTCGTTTTTCATTTAAAGTAAAATGTCGAATTGTTTCTTCAACCATTAGGCAGTCTCCACATAATACGTTTTATATTTGTTTTTCAATTTCATTTGCTTCATCGAAATTGGTAGCCATTGTCTTCTGGCAAAGTTAATCCCAGCTTTAATCTCACGATCAGAAAATCGTATGCTGAGTTTATTCCTAAGTTTACCGAAGGTGTTTGAACCAGACATAACTGCAATGTTGACCTCAATTGCAATCCTTTCCTTATAAAGGTTTGTTAGTGGTCGATTTGACATTGCTACAGTAATGTATGGTTTTTTATTCTGTTCCAAAAACTCATTGATTGGATGAGCTTGTCTTCTGAGGAACTCAGGTATTTCTAAAGTCGGCATTTGCATCTCCATTGCAGTTAAAGTTTACAAAAGCCTACTGGTGCTATACCCTCGATAAATAGTGGTGGTACAGCGAGTTAAAGGATTGCTAATCCGTCAACCTGTAACAGTAGACCTTTGTTAGACATAATTACTAATGTAATTAATTCAAGTTTTCAAGTCATTATTTTTAGTATGGAATTATCCTTAGTTAGTTTTCCTGAGTTTTGAAGTTCCTCTTTTTTCTTATTTGCCTCTTCATAAGTATCAAATAAAAGAGTACCATCTATGCTTATATCACTCATAATTCCAAGACCATTTACATTTTCATATTTGTAAATTCGATATTTCTTTTGTTTAGTAAAAGTCATTTAATTCTCCATTGTTGTTATTGTTGAATTCTTCTGTTTGAAGGTATCTTACTTCATATTGTAAATCTTCAAGTAAAGATAAAACCTTATCTCCACTCACTCCATTGTTTGATGCAATAGTATTAATTAGACTATCAACACCTTCCTTTACTACTTTGCTTAACTCTTCATATCTATTATTCATTTAGTCTCTCCCTTCTGTTGTTGAATAACAAATTCTTCGGCTTTCTTTTTAGTTGGAAATTTATCGATGACCTTCCCCTTATAACTGGCAACCCAGTTCCAAGAGCTAGACCACTCACTCTTATATACTTCCCAATTATTATTATTCATTATAGTCTCCAGTATCATTATAGCTAGTCCATTCTCCAACTCGGCTAGGTTTAGGGTTAATTAAAAATTGCTCATCAGAGCTGGGTGCTACTAAGCGAAAGCACCCATCTCCGTTTTGACCTAACAACTGCCTTAAGTCGTTTGGTTTATCTTGATAAGTATACATTAAACTCCTCTAAGTAGTTTCAATTTGTTCGACATCTTGTCGATAGTTTTTATAAAGATAGTCACATACTTTTTCCCAAGTATTTAATTTCTCGCCATCAATATCTCCAGCACAACCATCAAAGTCTGGATTATCACAAGCGATTTCAAAGTTACTATCGTCTTTGATTTCTCCATAGCAATATGTAGTGCCACCATTTGGTCTTTTATAAATATAATCTGTATAATCTTTAGTCATTTTGTTTTCCTTATTTTGTTAAGTGAGAATATCTCAAGACAGGAGCAAGATGCCCCTGTTTCGTTCTTACGAACTCGTCAGTTGAGAATTAGTTTTGATCTGTTTATATAGTTTTGCGTGATCTACTACTGAAGAAATGTCAGACTTAATTAAATCAATAATCATATCACTAATTTTTGGTGATGCTCTTCTGCTACAGTCTTTACCATCTTTAAGTTTAGATTGCCAAAAATGAGATTGTTTATGAGAAAATGCAAAGCCATTAGGATCTATATTTTCCCATCCATCAGTAAAATACCATCCTTGGTATTCAGCTCCATCTTTAGAAGAACATTTAATACCAACCATTAATGGACAACCATCAAATATTTGCCCCATAGTTCTGGCATCCCACATATCAAATTTTTCCATTTGGTTATGCTCCCTTTCTAGTTAAATACTTTTGTATTGCATTTTCAAATGCTTCAAATGGATGACTACCTGATGCAGTATACTCTTTATAATCGTCTTCATCTTGTTCACCAGATGGATTAAATATATCAGGCAAATTAAAAGTGCATCTTACTTCGTCACCATCAAAAGCAGTTACACAACCAACTACTTCATAGTCATAACCATTATGTGTATGCTTAACATTCCAGATTGGTCTTTCTGTATGATAATCAAAAGCACCAGTACCCTCTCTCTCAAAAAGAAAGTATGATGATTTATCTGAACCTTTTACATTTACATAATTGCCCCAACGAACAGCTGGTGTACCTCGTAACTTTGTTTTAAATTCTTTTGGATAAGCATAATTCATAATTTATAGCCCCCTCATCTGTACTATTTTATCTTCTAAACTTTCTAGTTCGTCTCTTTTGTCTTTCCAGTATCTTATTTGATCAAAACGAACTTGGCTTTTACCTTCACCACCATTTCTCCAGTAATCCATTTCTTCTTTTATTAAATGATTATAATGAATAATTTGATGTTTGATTACTTCCAGTATGTCTAAGTTATATGTAGTCATAGTGTTTTCCTTATTTTGTTAAGTGATAGTCTGAGGTGATCCTTTCGTTCTTTTGAACTCCTCAGTAGGAACTACATTCCTAGAGGATCACTCTTGTCTCGGCTTATCGTTTTGGATCGTTTTTACAGCGACTTACTATTTCATAGTGTTTAAAGAGACTTTGGGAAGTTTTTGATCAAGAAGGGAGTTAAGACTCTTGCCTCTCGAAACTATTTGAATGAGATACCTCTAAACTCATTTTTGCTAATTTTATCTGGGTTATTAAATTCTCCTATTTTGTTGCCCCTACACACAATATAATAACGAAATAACATTCTACAAGGGCAACAAGGTAAAAAAATATAAAAAAAGTGAAATTAATTAGTATTAGTCACTTTTGACCAGACATTAGTCCAAGTTCATAGAAATAGAATGTGGTGGATGGAATTTAAGGCTCTAGGAGAGTCAGGAGAGAGTCAAAGAGGATGGCAGTAGTATGATTATGAGTCAAACATATTACTGGTGACTCTAGAGTCTTTATATGGCGATTGAGAGTCATTGGCAGAGGGGATGGGATTTGAACCCACGAAAGACATTACTGCCTTTGACGAATTAGCAATCCGTTGCTTTCAACCACTCAGCCACCCCTCTCCATTAAATTTGAGAGGTGCAGAAGACTAAGGAATTAACCTTCTGCACCATCACTTAACAAATTGAGCTTGTGGGCATCCACTTGTAAAATATCAGCAACCCATATCAGTCTGTTCCACCCATATCTCGGCTAATGGGGATTACTCCTCAAGCTCAATACCATTATATAATCTCACTTTCACCGAATGTCTACCCTTAAGAGAATAACTTAAAACGTGAAAGGAATACTTGGGTAATGCCAGATGGATGGGAATGGTGGCTACTAGCTATGATTACGATAAATACAGTCTTTAATGTCTTTAGATACTTTGAGGTAAGACTTAGGAAGAGACGAATGAATAAGAATACAAAGGTCAGCAATGATGTTGATTATATGTCTAGTAAGATAGACGAAGAGGATAGACGAAGGTGGATGAAGGATCGATACATAGTCCGACAAGAGAGTGAACGTAGGTTTAATGACTATAGTGGAGACGGAGGTGGAGACTTGGGTCACAATGCATTCTCTAAGTTTGGCTAAGGTATAAATCCCAATTTTTATCAACACTTATTGACCCCTCGCCAATAATTTTCAGAATAATAATCCTAATGTCTAATGTCTTAGGATTTTATATTTGTCTTTCCAACGGATGACATATCCGTTGCCAAAGAAACCTAGGAAAACCAAGGATTACAGAAGAATAAGCTGGAATTTTTAGTTACATACTAGGAAAAATGACCCCCTATGGGTCTAAATACAATCAATTTCAAAAAAGTTGTTAAACCTTGTTGTTATTGTTGTTGTTGTCTCACCCTTTTAACTACGGAGTAAATTTATGGAACTACCTAACGATGTCGAAGAAATGTCTGACGATCAAATTAGAGAACAAATTAAACTCGCTCAAACTGAGCTAGATACCCTTTATAGTGAACTCTCGAAACGTGAGGAAAAAATCATTGCCGAGGCTCAAACTCGTTTTCAAAGAGCAAGAGATGAACTTCAGAAAGTTTATCAAGACAGCTCACAATCAAATAGCCTGAGAAGAGTATTCCATTTGATGGATACAGGATATTAATAAAGGATAAGTAATGGCTCTAGAAACTGGAACATATATTGACAGCTTGAATGCATCAAACCCTACTGCTACGGATGCCCTCGCACAAGCTGATGACCACCTAAGATTAATCAAGAGTACAATCAAAGCTACACTCCCAAATGTTTCTGGAGCTGTTACCCCTACGCACACCGAATTAAACTATTTGGATATTACAACACTAGGAACTTCAGAAGCCAGTAAGGCACTCACAGCTGATGCCAGTGGTAATATCCTAATCCCTGATAGTGACATTATTAAAATTGGTACTGGTGGCTCAGATTTGACCCTATACCACGACAGTAACAACAGTTACATTACCAATGGTACTGGGGCATTAAACGTTGCCACAACAGCCTCTGGTATCGCTGTTAACATTGGTCACACAACATCCGAGACAACCATAAATGACAACCTGACTGTTACTGGTAATCTCTCGGTTTCTGGTACGAATAATATTGTGTCTTTTACGTCTGGAATGGTGATGCCTTATGCTGGTGCATCTGCTCCAACTGGTTGGCTACTGTGTGATGGTAGCGAAGTCTCTGCCAGTACATATGCCGATTTAAAGACAGTAGTCACAACAACCTATGGCTCTTACACGGATGGGTCTGGTGGAACTGGAACGTCACACTTTCGCATTCCTGATTTACGAGGTCGTGTCATTGCTGGTCAAGACGATATGGGTGGAGCAAGTGCAAACCGATTAACCTCACCAATTGATGGTGATACGTTGGGAGCGAGTGGTGGTAGTGAGTCTCATCAACTAACCATCGCAGAAATGCCAAGTCACACGCACAGCTATAGTGCTGGTACTGCTTCCGTCAGCTCCGTGGCATCAACTGGAGTATCAACAGCTCCAGTATCACAAACAACAGGGGCAACTGGTGGTGGTGGCTCACATAATAACGTACAGCCAACCATTATTTTAAACTATATTATTAAGACGTAAATTATGCCTAACTTTCCAATTAGAAACTTAGGTCAAGTTGGAGTTATTACGGATGTATCCCCCTATAACCTTCCAGTAAATGCCTTTACGTCTGGATTTAATGTTCGATTTGACGAAGGAAAAGTCAGACGTTCACCAATCTTTAGAACAGTCAAAGACAGCCTTGGATTTAACCCAAGATACAGCTTTGGAATATTAAATACGTCTTCCTTTGATACTGTCTTACTTGTCTCAGACAGCTGGGTTATAAATGAATACTCAAGTGGAACAGTAACTGACCGATCTGGATCAGTCTCTGGGTCGAGTGATCCAAGGGCATACACAGGAACAAATTTAAGTAACATTGTCTACATTAACAGACCAGACCGAATTCCAGTTTATCGGCTGTCTACAGGCACGAACTTTGCTGACCTCACAAACTGGACTGCCGATTGGAGAGCTGTGTCTCTTCGATCCTATAAGAATTTTTTGATTGCCCTTAATATGACTGAGGGGGCAACATCCTATCCCACAAGAGTGCGATGGTCGAATACAACAACAGCCAATTCAATTCCAGACAGCTGGGATGAGACGGACACAACAAAGTCAGCTGGGTTTAATGACCTTGCTGAAATCACAACGGAAATTGTTGATGGAATGTCTCTTGGGGCTAACTTTATAATCTACGCATCAAATAGTGTATGGCTAATGGAGTTCGTAGGTGGAACGTTTATTTTTAACTTTCGTAAGCTGTTCACGGATACTGGAGTTATTAATCAAAATTGTGTAGTCGAAGTGGATGGAAAACATTTTGTTTTTGGCTCTTTTGATATCTATATGCACGATGGAACAACCAAGCAATCCATATCGGATGAGCGAGTAAAACGATTTATTTTCGATAATTTAAATAAACAAAATTCAGATAGATGCTTTGTTCAGCATAATCCAGATTTAAATGAAATATATTTTTGTTATCAGTCTGGTGATAACGACTCAAATTTTCCGAATTCGACACGATGCAATAGATCAGCAGTTTACAACTACAATAATAATACTTGGACATTTATGGATATTCCAAATGTCAGCTCTGGCACACTTGCCAATATTAATACCATAACAACCTATGCCAATGCTGGATCATTAAATTACTCAACAATTGGTGGGTCGTATTATGACCAAGAGGATAGTTATAATCGCCATACCTTAATGGCTGGTGAGGATAATTCTACGGATGGAATTACTTCCGATAAACTTTATGGATTAGACGTAGCTGATGGTGGATCACTTGCCTTTAACTTGGATACCGAAGCCACAAAAACCCCAATTATTGAGCGAGTCGGCATTGACTTGGATGAGGCTGATACAGCCTTAAGCCAATACAAAGTCATCACAAAATTATATCCTCAAGTTAATACAAATAATGTTAACGATAAAAATGTAACTTTTCAATTTGGAGCGAGTGACGTTCCGAATGCTACACCAACGTACTCAAACTCAACATCATTCAATACCGAAACTCAGTATAAAATTGATAGTCGTGTATCTGGAAGATACTTGTCTTATAAGATGACTGTCTCCGATAACAAGGACTTTGAATTTTCTGGTTTTGATATGGATGTTGAAACAACTGGAAGACGATAATCTTATGCCAAATACTTTTAAGTTAAAAACAAATACGAATATGCCATCCTCGGCTGGAAGCCCAGATACTCTGTATACAGTTCCATCGTCAACACAAACAATTATTGTTGGACTAGTTTTATGTAACCTCGATACATCATCACGAACAGCATCCGTTTTTATTGATAGATCATCCTCAGAAGACGTTTTTCTATTAAAGAATGTTCCAATTGTTGCTGGTTCAAGTTTAGAAGTTTTGTCTGGTGGTAAAGTTGTTTTAGAAACTACTGACGTTTTAAAAATTGACTGTGACGTAGCTGACAAAATTGGTGCATCGTTATCGATTTTAGAGATTTCATAAATGGGCTACATTGGATCAAGACCAGCTAATGCGTATACAACGTTTTCTAAGCAAGACCTAACTGGAACAACTTGCTCGGCTGGTGCATCCGTAACTTTAAATAATTCTGCTACAACAGCATCAGATATCCGATTAGTTATAAATAATGTTATTCAAGAGCCAGACACAAGTTACACTTGCTCAGGCAATCAACTGACAATTTTAAATACTCCAGTTGTTGCTAGTGACGATTGGTATGTTGTGTTTTTATCAAAGGCTTTACAAAGTGTAAATCCACCAGATAATAGTGTTGGTTCGGCTCAAATAGCAAGTTCTGCCGTTGATTTAACTAGCAACAAAGTAACTGGAGTTTTACCAGTTGCCAATGGTGGTAGTGCGTTAGTTAAATTATATACTGAAACTATTGGAAGTGTTGCTACATACGATACTATAAATTCAACATACATTAATACAAGTTACGATAAATATAAAATTTATTATTACTTGAAACCAGCATCAGATAATGCCGATTTACGAATGCGATTTTATGTTGGTGGTTCTATTATTGATGCATCAAATACTTACAGTTATGAAACTGCCTCTATGAATGGAGAAAGTCAATCTAATGAAGGTGTTGATCATATGCAAGTTAACTATGAAGGTATTGGCAATGATACAGGAGAAGGCATATCAGGTTTTATGGAACTGCAAAATGTAAATAATACTTTGTTTGCTTGTGGTTATACAGGGATGGCAAGTATGTATAGAAATAGCACACATTATCATATGTGGATGGGTGGGATTTTTAAATCAGCAAATTATGCAAGTGCCGTAAATGGTCTTAGGCTTTATATGTCATCTGGAAATATTGCCGAAGGTACAATTCAAGTTTATGGAGTTGCTGAATGACAAGATCAGTAATTTTACCAGCTTCTTTGCCAAGTGGAAGTGTACTTCA
>CENZ01044442.1_pt1 | contig 12750 bp, 11 predicted proteins | sample 361341 | NCBI WGS metagenome assembly CENZ01 (sample SAMEA2619782, study PRJEB7988) | marine metagenome | biome: marine biome (ENVO:00000447); feature: deep chlorophyll maximum layer (ENVO:xxxxxxxx); material: "saline water (ENVO:00002010), including plankton (ENVO:xxxxxxxx)" | depth 50 m
GTATAAAATTGCATCTTTTCCTTTATCTCTAGGAGGATTTAGAAGACAATTTTTTCAAAAAGAAAATATTTTGTTAGGGAAATTTGCGAAAGAGTTCATTTTTAATTTGCCGAAAAATTTAAAGACAAAAAAAAATCCGAACCCAACTGCCAGTATGGTGCCAAATGGATATCTACTAATGTTTGGACCAGATAGAGCCGAAGAGCAATATAAAGCTTTAGAAAACCATAAAGAATGTGATGCAGGAACTAAAAACATTAAAGGTTCCGAACTACCAGAATTTTTTCCATATATAAATAATGATGGAATAGAAACTGCAACTTACACAGATAATGAAACTGAAGGGTGGATAGATCCATTCTTATTTCATGGAGCCTTAAAAAGTAAAGCCGAGGAATTAGGCGCTATATTTATTAAAGGTGATATTAAAAACATTTCTGAAATAAATGCTAAAACGATTGTTTCTGCTGCTGGTTGCTGGACAAAAGAATTATTGGGAGACATACCAGTTGTACCACAAAAGCACACAGTATTTAGAGTTAAATGTCCAAAGTATATTAAAGAAATGCCTCTTACTGGAGATCTAACAACAGGCGTGTACTGGAGACCTGAAGGAGGCGAGTATTTGGCAGGATCACCTATATCTACATTTGATGCAAAAGATCTAGAACCTGATTGGAGTCATTTCGACGAACTTGTTTGGCCAGCGCTTGCTAAAAGAGTTCCAATTTTTGAAGAACTAAAACTAACAGGTGCATGGGCAGGTTATTATGATTGTAATAAACTAGATAATAATGCGGTTGTTGGCAAACATCCTAAATACGAAAATGTTTATATGGCATCTGGATTTACAGGTAGAGGTCTAATGCAGGCCCCTGGCATTGGTAGAGCTTTGACCGAACTTATAACCACAGGTAAATATCAAACAATTGATATTAGCGTCTTCGGTGTGGACAGGGTTCTTAATAGTGAAGCCCGACCAGAGCCTTATGTTTTATAGCTTTTTAATATAAATACCTAAAACACCATTGAATAAAGATATGCCTATGATTAATAACTGGCCTTTTAAAGAGTAGAAATTAAATGAAGGATAAAAACTTATTGCCACAGAAAAAAATAAGTAAGTCAACACAAAAGGCTTTATAAATTTTTTTAAAGACTCCAAATTCTTTTCAATACCTCCTCACGTCCACAAGCTTTTTTATACATTAAATAATTTAAAAAATATTCTTGGTAATAATCTTGATGTTTATCTTCAGCTTTATAAAAAATTTTAAATTCCCGAACATAGGTTACAACCTTTTTGTCTAATCTTTGTTCAATATCAGAAATAGCTTTATTAATAAGTTTTTTTTGAACTTCATTTTGATAAAAAGCAACAGATCTATAACTATAACCTTTATCACAAAACTGTCCAAAAGCATCAAATGGATCTATATTTAGCCAGAAGTTATTTAATAAAGTTTCATATGAAATTACTTTTTTATCATAAATTATTTCAATAACTTCAAAGTGACCAGTATTTTCATTAGTTACTTCTTTATATGTTGGATTTGAAGTTGTTCCACCTGAGTAACCTGATATCACTTCTTTAACACCATCTAATTTTTCAAACGACTCCTCCATACACCAAAAACATCCTCCAGCAAAATATGCTTTACTCATATTTTCTGAATAAGCTGAGTTTATTGGTATTAGAAAAAAAAGTATAATTTTTAATAATCTCACTCTCTAAGAGTATAAGAATTCAAAAATTTGTTAATGATATAAAAGGTAGCTACTTTTTATGTAGCTACCTTGTATTAATTAATTAGGCTTTTTTATATTTAGCAGCTTCCTCTGAACCGCTTGTTGCAGATCCTTTGCTGTATGAATGAGCACCCATACCTGCTAATTGTCCATCTTTTACAATCAGATATTGATTTCTAATTTCTGTACCATCAAAAAAGCATTCTAAAATTTCTCTTACACCGTCTGCATATCTTGCTTGAGCAGTCAAAGAAGTTCCAGATGTATGTGGAGTCATACCGTGATTAGGCATAGTTCTCCATACGTGATCATTTGGTGCTGGCTGTGGAAACCAAACATCTCCTGCATAGCCGCTTAGCTGACCACTTTTTAAAGCTTTTGCAATTGCATCTTTATTACAAATTTTTCCTCTAGCAGTGTTTACAATGTAAGCACCTTTTTTCATTTTACTTATCATTGTATCGTCAAATAAATTTTCTGTTTCTGGATGAAGAGGGCAATTTATTGTAACAACATCACAAACTTTTACCATTGACTCAACTGACTCATGAAACGTCAAGTTCAATTCTTTTTCAACACTTTCTGGTAGCTTGTGTCTGTCAAAATAATGCAAGTGAACATCAAATGGTTTCATTTTTCTTAGTGCATCTAAGCCAATTCTTCCTGCAGCGACTGTTCCAATATGCATTCCTTCAACATCATATGATCTTTGAACTGCATCAGCTATGTTCCATCCACCTTCATTTACAATTCTGTGTTGGTTATGATAATCTCTTACCATTGAAACAATCATCATAACTATATGTTCGGCCACTGATCTTGAGTTACAAAATGTTACTTCTACTACATCAATTTTGTTATCCATAGCAGCTTGTAAATCCACATGATCAGAGCCAATTCCAGCTGTAATAGCCATTTTAAGGTTTTTTGCTTTAGCAATTCTTTCCTTAGTTAAATAGTATGGAAAAAAAGGTTGAGATATAACAATATCTGCATCAACAATATGCTTATCTGCTTCGCATCCATCTCCATCTTTACTGTTAGTAACAATTAGTTCGTGTCCATTACTTTCTAAAAATTTTCTCAATCCAAGTTCACCAGAAACACACCCTAGCAGTTGACCAGGTACATAATCTCTTCCTTTCGGTGAGGGTAATGTCATTCCATCTGGATATTTTTCTAATTTTGGAAGACTAGACAAAGGGTATGTTTTTGGCATTCCACCTTTAGGGTCATCATATAATATACAAAGTACTTTCATTTTATTATCTCCTTTTTGATAAATTCTTATTAAATCTACTTTCTTAATTTATGTAAGAAAGTCTAGCATATATAAAATTGTCTGCAAATTATTTTTAATTTAAATGAAAGCTATTTTTTTGGGTATTCTTTACGTAAAATAAATCTATTTAGAACCACTCCAAATACAATGACTATTAAACTTCCAATAATAACCGGACTAATAATATAGCTAAACGAAGAAGACCCTATAATAACAATGATCGGATTTCCACCTGCTGGAGGGTGAGTTACATTAAGCAGTATCATCAAAAAAACTCCCAAACCAACAGCGGCTGGTATCATTAGATAAATTGGTAGTGGAATATAATTAACAAAAATTATACCAGTAGTTGCTGTCAATAAGTGACCAAAAAAAATATTTTTAGGTTGCGCAAAGGGACTATCGGGATATCCATATAAAATTACCATCGTTGAGCCAAATGAAGCTATTAAAAAAATGCCAAAATCAGTTTTATAAGTTAATAGGGTTAAAAAACCAATTGTTATAAAAGAAAAAAAACCAGCTAAAAATGATTTTATTATATTATTTTTATTCATAGTTTTTTATTAGTTTAGATAATACACTGAATGGCAACATTATACATTCTTTACGTGAAAGATTATTTTTATTAACTATTTCTACAAATTTATGCCATTCATTTGGTAATTTAATACTTGGATTTTCAAAGAAATTTTCAGTATTTTTTATTAGACTTTTAATTTTAATAATTGATTTTTTTTTACATTGATGTGAAAGCATACTTGCCGCAGCCTCACAATATATACATGATTTACTTTGGTAACCAAAATCTATAATTTTATGATTTTTAATCTTCAGTGAAATTTCTATTTCGTCACCACAAAATGAACTTTTATTTTTAAGTTTTTCAGTGTAATCATTTAATATTCTATTATTTTCAATATTTGAAGCAATTTTAATTATTTTTAAGTCCATTAATTTAATTTATTCTACATTTGTTTTTTAAAATTTAAAGAATTAATAAGTTATTTATTATAATTTATTTTTTATTTATTAATTTAATTTTGTTGTTAAAAAAGAAATTTAGTATTAAAAATTGTTTATGGTACAACTTAAAAATCCCAAAGCAGCAATTCCATTAGTTTTAATAGCTGGGATATTATGGTCTTTTGGACCATATGTTGTTAGAAATATTGATAATCCACAGCTTGTACCTTGGCAATATCTTTTCACAAGAGGAATTGTAATTTTTATACTTTTAAACTTTTTTCTTTTTTTAGAAGAAGGAAAAAGCTTTCTTAAAAACTATTTGAAAATGGGGGTTTCAGGCCTTATTGGTGGGGCGGGTCTTGGAGCCGCAATGATAACTTTTATATGGTCAATCACAAATACATCGGCAGCAATAACTTTATTATGTTTAGCATCTATGCCATTTATAACTGCACTCTTAGGATTTCTTTTTTTAAAAGAAAAAGTTTCTGTAAATACCTGGATATCAATTGTAATTGCATCAATTGGAATTACTATAATGGCTTTAGGATCTAAAAATATAGGAAACATTATTGGTTTAATGTTTGGGTTAACATCAGCACTTGGGTTTGCAATATTTTCAACAACCCTTAGATGGAGAAAAGAAACTCCTAAATTTACAACTGTAGCATTAGCTGGCTTGATATGTTGTATATTTTCTTCTGTAATGATCACTGCATCAGATATGAATTTTTTATCGAGTGGCAAAAATGAAACTTTATTCGCTATACATGGTACATTAGTTTGTTTTGGTCTAATACTTTATTCAATTGGTTCAAAGAGTATTCCAGCTGCAGACTTGACTTTGTTATCTCTTACTGAAGTTATAGGGGGCATTTTTTGGGTATGGCTGCCATGGCTAGGGATTAATGAAATACCTTCTACAAATACAATAGTTGGTGGATTTTTAATATTTATTTCCATTTTTTATTATAGTTTCTTGATACAAAATAATAAGAGATTTATTGGGTTAAATTAGATAATATAAATTTGATGGATAAAACAATTGTTAATAGCTGGAATGAGTGGGACCCGCTGAAGCACGTAATTGTTGGAAGAGCTGACAATTGTTGTATTCCAGCTCCTGAACCAGCGGTAGATGTAAAAATTCCAGCCGACTCTGACATGAAGGGAACGCACGGTAGAAGAACACAAGAGACCATCGATAGAGCAAATGAACTTTTAGATAAATTTTCTAAAACACTAGAAAGCAGAGGAGTAAGAGTTGATAGACCATCTCCACTAAAGTTTGATGCAGAGATTGGAACTCCAGATTGGAAAGTGGAAAATATGTTTGGCTGTATGCCTCCACGAGATGTAATAATTACAGTTGGAAAAGAAATGTTAGAAGCAACAATGAGTTTTCGTTCACGTTTCTTCGAATATTTGGCTTATAGACCATTATTACAAAAGTATTTCATGGAAGACCCTAATATGAAACATGAGTCAGCACCAAAACCAAGGTTAACAGATAAAGACTATCATAAAAATTATTTATCTGAGGATGTAAGTATTGAGCAAAGATTAGAGTGGGCGGAGAAAAAATATTTTGTAACAACAGAAGAAGAACCTTTATTTGATGCTGCAGATATATTACGTTTTGGAAAAGATTTAATTATTCAACATGGTTTTACAACAAATTTGAAGGGGATCGACTGGTTAAAAAGACATTTTCCTGATCATCGTGTTCATACAGTTAATTTTCCAGGAGATCCATATCCTATTCATATAGATGCTACATTTACACCAATAAAACCAGGTTTAATTCTTAACAACCCTCAAAGAAAACTTCCCAAAGATCAACGGAAACTTTTTGAGAAGAATGGATGGGAAATAGTCTATGCAGCTCAACCAGCCCATAATACTCCACCGCCATTATGTTATTCTTCAGTTTGGCTATCAATGAATGTACTTGTTTTAGATCCAAAAACAGTTTGTGTTGAAAAAAGTGAGGTATATCAAGCAGAACAACTTGATAAGTTAGGAATGGAAGTTTTACCTATAGATTTAAGAGATGTATATGCCTTTGGTGGTGGTCTTCATTGTGGAACTACTGACGTTTATAGAGAAGGAAAATGTGAAGACTATTTTCCAAAACAATGAGTAAGAATTTATTAAATTAAATTTCTTTAGTTTTCAGTACTTTTTTCTATATTAAAACTATCGAGTCTTGTTGTATTTTCACTTTCTATCGTTTGATCCTCTAATCCTCTTAATCTTAATTGTTCCAATTCTTTTTGTCTCAATTTTATCTCTTTTAGCTGCTCTTTTTCTTCAAGTAACTTTTGTTCTCTTTCAAACTTTTCTTCCCATTCTTTAATTTTGATTGACTCCTGATCTCTATCTAATTTTTTTTGTTGATCCATAATTTTTTGTTTTCTATATCTTCTTTTATTTTCTCTTTGTTCTTTTCTTCTTTGATCTTCTTCTCTAACTTTAAGATCAATATCTTTTCTTTTTTGTTCCTCTTCTTTTGTTTTAAGATCTCTATCCATCTTTTTTTGTTCAATATCCAAAATCTTTAACTCATTTTCTTTCTTAATAAGATTTTCTTCTTTTAATTTTAACTCATTTTCTTTTAATGTTTGTTCTTTTTTTACAATTTTTTGCTCTTTTTCTCCTAGAGCCAGATTTTGCTCTTTAGATTTAAGTCTATCCTTCTCTTGATTTTGTTCAACATCAACTGATTTTTGTTCTTTTTCTTTTAGTTTAATTAATTCTTCTAATCTTAATAATTCTTTCTCTTTTAATTTAATTTCCTTATCTTTTTGCTTAATCTTTTCTAATTCTTTTTTTATTCTATCTTCTCTTTGTTTAATTTCTTTTTTTTCTTTACTTTTTTGATTACTTTTAAAATCTTGGTAAAGATTATTCAAAATTCCAGAATTTTTTTTTCTTGCTTGATACTTTTTTCTCATGAGATTATTAAAGCAAAATATTTCCTAATGTACAAGATGGAGAGATAAATAAATTTTTTTAATACAACCTGAGATAGATTGTTAATGATGCTACAAAAGCCTTTCTAAATTTGAATAATATTAATCCTTTTTATAGGTAACACCTTTTCTGTCCAACATTTTTTTGACTTTTTCAGTGTATGGTTCTTCAATATGCTCAGTTGTAGGATTTAATTCCATACCTAATGGAGTTATAGTTTGTGGCATTGGAGTAAATTGTGAATCTGGATTTTCCACAGAATCTCTAACTTTCATTCTGTAGATTGCAAATAAACCTATTAAAGTATGAAAGAAAATTAAAAAAATAAAATAACCATTTGGTCCAACTAAATTCATAAAGCTTGCACATAAGAATGGACCTGACATAGCTCCTAATCCGAATGAAAATTGTAGTCCTGCTCCAGCAGATACAAACTTTTCTTTCGGTATAAAATCATTTGTGTGAGCAAATATAATTGCAAACATTGGTAAGCTACAAAATGAAAATAAAACTAAAAAAATATAAAACCAAAATTTAGTAGTTGCTAATTCTCCAGGCAAATACATTTGGCCAGATGATAATATTGCACAAAATGCAAAGAATGCAGAGCCGAAAGTTGTATAACTAATAATTCTTCTTCTGTCGAAATTATCAGACAGTTTTCCAACTGGCCACTGAGCAACTGCTCCCGATATTGCTAAAAGGAAAGTTACTAATGATATTTCAAATATACTGAAGTTCATTGAGGCTGCATAAACTGCTAAAAGAGAAAAAAGTGCAGATTGTGTAGTCCCATACAGGAGAGACCCAACCATTCCAAGTGGAGATGCTTTATATAATTCTTTTATACTCATTTCAGTTATTTTTTTGAAATTTGGTGCTTTTCTTTTAGTTAATAAAATAGGAACTAAAGACAAGGACATAAACAAAGAGACTAAAATAAATGGTTGGAAATTTAAGGGTGAACTAAAATTTAGAAAAAACATACCCATTGCCATTGCTCCAAATTGTATAACCATATAAATTGATAAAACACTTCCTCTATTTTTATTGCTTGATCTGTCATTTAACCAGCTCTCTGCGATAGTATAAATTGAAACCATGCTAATTCCAGTGACTACTCTTAAAATAAACCAGGTTATTGGATTTACAAAAATTGAATGCATAAGGATTACTATAGATGCAACAGACGCAAAAGCTGCAAATACTCTTATATGACCTACACGTACTATAAATTTTGGAATAGTTCTAGCTCCTATGAAATAACCTACAAAATAACCAGACAGCATAAAGCCAGTTGCTGATAGAGAAAAATTTTCTTGAACCGCTCTTACACCAAGTAAAGATCCTTGGTATCCATGAGCTAACATAATTAGTCCCATTCCAGTAAATAATGCCCATGAATTTTTTAAGATTTTATTCATTAGTGCGTGAGTATGCTTTTTACATAAAAAAGCAAGTGATTACTTATTTATTACGTTTTTTTTATGGCCAATATTGAATGTATCGCAATTGTTATAAGAATTATTATTCCTCCAAATAATGTTTCAAGACTCGGCTTTTCAGTAATTACTAACCATACCCAAATAGGACCTAATATTACTTCTAATAAAAAAAAAAGATTAACTTCAGCAGCAGTTATAAATCTTGGAGCTATAGTAACCAGCACAAAAGGTATCGCAACACACATAATGCACATTATAGGAACTATGATTATATCATTATTTAAAAGATCAAAATTTTTTACAAAGATAAAAGCAAAAAGTGCTGTTCCTAATTTACCTAGTACAGCCGCTGGAACAAGATCCTTACTTTTTGCATATCTTGCTAGATTTGCACTTACAGCCAAACCCAAAGCTGTAAGGAAGCCAAAAACATCGCCTAAAATATTCCCCAACTGAAGAGAATCATTGAATATGTAAACTACAGACAAAAAAGTAATGGTAATTGCAATCCAGGTTTTTTTATCAGGCATTTCTTTTAAAAAAAAAGCTCCTAAAAATGCAGATAGCATAGGCGCCATAGCTACCATTATAAGTGTATTTGCAACATTAGTATTTTGTATTGAAATAATAAAAGTTATATTACAGATCGTAAAACTTATTGCGTAAAAAATTCCTACATACCCAATATTTATTAATGCTTTAAAAAAGTTTTTTTTATAAAATATAATTAATCCTATTAAAACAATTACAAATGGAATTGCTCCTCTATAAAATAATAAGCTCCAAGTATCTATGCTAGCTAACCTTATCAGAAGTGAGTCTGGCGTTATAAACATTACACCTACAAATGCTAATAGTGATCCTTTTTTTTGATCGCTTAATTCATTAAACATTAATAGATATTTCTAGGTATTTTTTTATTTCTTCAATTGATCTAAGTTTTGACGAACAGGTTTTGTTTTTACAGATTACTGAAAAAAAATTATTCTCAGTCTCATTATAAATAACCGATACATTTCCCATAAATAATTTTAAAATTTCATTTTTATATTTATTAATTTCATTTTTTTTTCCATGCAATGTAATTGTTATATTATTTTCGCATATATCTAAAATTTTCAAATAACTGAACATTTGCGAAAAATTAAAACTAATATATGAATTGCATGATTTACTTATAAGTTCTATTTTTTCTTCCCAATATTTATCATTTGTTACATTTTTTAATTTATTACAGACTAACAAAAAAATACTATTTCCATTTGGAATATTTACATCGAAAATATCTATAGGGTTAGCAAATAAATCATTATTTTTTTTAGGGTTTTTTTGAAGTAATTTATGTTCATCATTATAAAAAAGGTCCCACGTTTCTCGCATAATTTTCTCACAGTTTTTAAGCGCAGATTGATCATTATTCAATTCATACAAAGTTATCAGTAATAAAGAAAAATATGTATAGTCCTCTAAAAAAACATCTACTTCTTGGTGTTCCTTGTTGTAGCAATGAAAAATAGTTTTACTTAATTTATGAATAATTTTTTTTGAATTATCTAAATTCTTTTGAAATAATTTTTTATCATCTAATAATAAAGATGAAAAAAGAGTTACATATATCCAATAACAATTTAAATCTGTCTGTACTTTGTTATCAAAAAAAGGTTTAATTCTTTTTTTTCTTTCATTTAATAATTTTTGTTCAATGTTACATATTAACGATTGCTCTTCTTTACTGAATTGTAATTTATTATTTTCAATTAGAATATTTAAACCTTCAAAATTACCATTTTCATTTACAGAATATTTTTTTTTGAAAATTTTAAAATCATCCCCTAAAAAAAATTCTAAGTCTTTATAATTCCAAGTATAATATTTTCCTTCAATACCCTCACTGTCCGCATCATACGCAGAGCCTAACAAATCATCTTCTGATAAAAACTGTGAATTTATAAATTGAATTGTTTGTATTAATTTATTTTTAAAATAATCAGAATCTTTAACTTGAATATATTTATTAAGTAAATCAACATATAGAGTGTTGTCATAAAGCATCTTTTCAAAATGAGGAATTATCCAATTTTCATCAACAGTGTATCTTGATATTCCCCCTTCTAAGTGATCATAAATTCCTTTTGACGATACATTTTGTAAAAGTTTTTCTACAGATTCTAAAAATTTTTCTTTTTTATTTTTTTTGTAAAAATAAAATATTGTTTCAAAAATGTAAAACTGAGGAAATTTTGGGGAACCTTTGAAGCCTCCATTTCTTTCATCAAAATATTGAATAATCTTATCTGCATATTGTTCTAGGTCTTGTTTAACAATTGCATCTTTTCTATTTAAGTCTTTAAAAACTGTTCTTAACTGAGAAACTTGGGAAATTATTTTGTCTCTGTTTTCATTGTATACTTTAAATACATTCTCTAGCACTTGAGAGAAACTTGGTCTGCCTTGCATTTCATTTGGAGGAAAATAAGTTCCACCAGTGAACGGAACTGCATTTTCATCGAGAAACATAGACAAAGGCCAGCCACCTTGAGCTCCTGTAAGTATGCCTAAGCTTTTCTGAAAAATAGAGTCTAGATCAGGCCTTTCTTCTCTGTCTACTTTAATGTTTATAAATTTTTCATTCATTATTTTTGCTATTTCTTTATCTTCAAAGCTCTCGTGAGCCATCACATGACACCAATGACAACTTGCATATCCTACACTTAAAAAAATAGGTTTTTTTAATTTTTTGGCTTTTTCTAATGTCTCTTTGTTCCAGGGCAACCAATCAACAGGGTTATTTTCGTGTTGTTTTAAATAAGGACTTTTTTCTTTGCTTAGTTTATTTGGCACCTTTAAAAAACGCTATAAGGTTTTCTAGAGAAAATTCTTTTTACCATTGGCGCAAAATGCTCAAGGTTGAAAGACTCATAGCTAGGATCAAAACATCCTTGATCATAATTTTCACAAAAATCTATTGTTGCTTGATAATACTTGTGATCTTTATATTCATCTCTTTTATTTCTATCTCCACCTAAATGATGAACATAATAATAAGCTTGAAATAATCCATGCATTTTTATAATCCAGTGAGTTTTTTCACTCACGTATGGTTTCAAAATTGCTGCAGCGTACTCTGAATGATTCATCGGGGCAAGTTCATCACCTATATCATGAAGCAGAGCAGCGACAATCATTTCTTCGTTTTCTCCATTTCTTAAAGCTTTCGAAGCACTTTGAAGTGAATGCTCAAGTCTTGAAACTTGATAACCTTCAAGTGTTTCATTTAGCCCAGACATAAAATTAATAATTCTATCAGCTGTTTCGCTTGCATATTTTTTTTCATGCTTATCTAAAAATAGATAATCTTCTTTTGTACCATGCTTCATTTGTGTAAAACTGACTTTTTTCATAATTAATTATTTGAGGCTGTACTTAAAAGAGATAGTTGTGTTACCTTATCATCTCCTAATTCGTCAATTACTTTAACTGGATAATCTCCTGTAAAATAATGATCTGTAAGTTGAGGGTAGGCTTCATTTCTTTTCTCATAGCCCATAGCATTGTACAATCCATCTATAGATAAAAATTTTAAAGATTTTGCTGTAATAAATTTACAAATTTCCTCGACAGATTTATTAGCTGCTAATAATTCTTTTTTTGTTGGCATATCTACACCATAAAAATCAGGATACTTAATTTCAGGGCAAGCTATTCTCATATGAACTTCCTTAGCTCCCCCGTCATATAACATTTTTACAATTTTTTCAGAAGTCGTTCCTCTTACTAAAGAGTCATCTACTAAAATAATTTTTTTATTTTTTATTGAAGATGTATTTGCATTTAGTTTTAATTTTACTCCTAAGCTTCTTATTTTTTGCCCAGGCTCAATAAAGGTTCTTCCAACATAATGATTTCTTATTAAACCTAAATCAAATGTAATACCTTTTTTTTGACTATAACCTAATGCCGCTGCATTACCAGAGTCAGGAACAGGAACAACAACATCGGCATCTACATCATCTTCATTAGCAAGATACTCACCAAATTTTTTTCTATATTCATATGCAGTTTTTCCATTTAATATACTGTCAGGTCTTGAAAAATAAATATATTCAAAAATACACGGTCTTATTTTTTTTTGAGGGAATGGTTTTAAAGATTTTATTTCGTTGTTTTCAATACAAATTATTTCTCCGTTCTCAACTTCTCTTATAAATTTTGCTCCTATAATATCTAAGGCACAAGTCTCTGAAGCGAAAACATATGAATTTTTTAATTTTCCTATTACTAGCGGCCTTATTCCCAAAGGATCTCTTACACCGATTAGTGTATTTTGGG
>CENZ01077186.1_pt1 | contig 12712 bp, 16 predicted proteins | sample 361341 | NCBI WGS metagenome assembly CENZ01 (sample SAMEA2619782, study PRJEB7988) | marine metagenome | biome: marine biome (ENVO:00000447); feature: deep chlorophyll maximum layer (ENVO:xxxxxxxx); material: "saline water (ENVO:00002010), including plankton (ENVO:xxxxxxxx)" | depth 50 m
GAATATCAATATCTGGGGTCGGGACACAAAAGCAAGCGACGCTCAAGTTTATTCTATAAGATTTTAAATTGTGCGATTGCCATTTTTCTTGATTTTCTTCTAATGAAGAAGGACTGGCTTCCGAATCATCGCATGAAAAAATAGAAAAAGCTAATGCGATAAAATATACGTAATTATATTTCATTTTTATTTTTTAAACCTCACAGCAGTCCCATAAACTAATAGTTCTGCGGTTCCAGACAAAATCATTGATGTTTGAAAGCGGACACCAACTACTGCATCTGCATCTAATTCTTTTGCCCTATCTTTCATTCTTATCAATGCCTGCTCTCTGGATTCAGCCATCATGGATGTATATTCTTTAATTTCGCCTCCCATAATTGTTCTAAATGCAGCTTGAATGTCTTTGCCAACATGCCTAGCTCTAATGGTGTTTCCAATTACTGTACCCAGATGTACATCAATCTCATTACCTGCAACATTTTCAGTGGTGGTAATGATCATTGCTTAATTCCTCTAAAAGGTTCATCATCAGCATCATCACGATTTTCTTTAAAAAACTTTAAAGCTAAAATCACTGCACCTCCGACTACTAGAATTGCGCCTAGCCCAAGAAAAAAATCGCTTAAAATAAAGCTGATTATTTCGGTAATGAATTTCAATGCAAGAATCACAGCGCCTGCAATAATTAAATAGACCGCTAATTGTTTGGTTTCCATAAGCACTCCTTAAAATGATCAAATCTAATTATAAATATAACAGACTTAGAATTGTTCTTAAAAGATAATTAAATTCAACTAATATATGAGCTATTCTGACTATTCAATACGGTCTTTTACTGGTGGGTTCGATAAGAATTTAACTTATCTGGTTACGTGCATGCGCACGAGTAATCAGTTCCTAGTAGATGCATCTGTCCCATTAAAAAAAATATCTTCATTTATTAACCGCAGAGGTTTGATAACGCTATTTATTACACATACACATCGGGATCACTGTGACTATATCGACGAATATGTTGATGCATTTCCAAATCTAGTAACAATAGTTTTCAAGGATTCACAGGATAAAATAAAATGTAATTATGTTAAACCAGTTAATAATGGAGATATAGTTTCTGTTGGTCAGCTAAATTTAGAAATTATTCATACCCCAGGACATTATCCAGATTCAATATGCTATCTACTGGATGACGTATTATTTACAGGAGATACATTGTTCGTTGGAAGAACTGGCAGAACTATTGATAAAAAAAGCGATACAAGGGATTTATATAAATCGGTGTATGATAAAATACTTACTCTGCCAGATAAAATAACGATATATCCAGGTCACGATTATGGTCCAAGATCAAGCATAACGATTAAAGAGAATATTAAGATAAGTCCCCTTCTTCAGGCTGCAGATGAGGATGACTTTATTGCCAGAATGAAAGAGTATGAAAAATCTAGAAAACCAGGAGCTTAATAAAGTAAAGGAGTAACAATGAAAGAATATATTAAAGGTATAATCACAGGATTATCAATTACCATCGCACTATTTTTATTCATAGGCGCACAACAAAAAGGTGATAGCCTTAATACGATAATGGGTCAATTAGATACCTATATGAAAGATCAGCTAGGTAAAGACAAGGCGGCGGGTAGATTTCAACTTCAATCGTTTCAAATTGAGCGTACCCATTGGCATTATATGCTTGATACAGCAACAGCGCAGCTTTATAGATTAGAGCCCAGCAGAACTCCAGGAAACGCTAATTGGGTCCTAACCGCAGAAGCAAATTTTAAATAATCTCTAATTTGAAATTAATTTTACATAACCTCAGCGATAACGATAATCCATCCAGAGCCATCATTGCGCTTCATGGTTGGACGGGAGATGAGTTTGTTTTTGAACCCGTAGCTAAAATGCTAAAAATCAAAAACGTAAAATGGTTCTTCCCGCGTGCGCCCTATAAAGCTGAAAAAAAACAGGGAAATTCATGGTTTGGCGGAAACGATGAAAAAGGATGGCAGTATAGCAAAACTATGAACGGGCTTGAAAATTTAATTGGTGAAATAATTGAAAGCGGTTTCCTTGCCGCAAATATTTATATAATTGGCTTTTCTCAAGGAGCTTGTCTTGCAATGGAGTACGCAATCAGAATGCCATTTTCAATAGGAGGAATAATACCGATAGCTGGATTTATTAAATTTAAAGATCAGCTAGCAGCTGAAATGCATTCCGCAAGCCTATCAACAAAAATTCTGCTCTTGCATGGCACGGAAGATAAAACGGTTTCGATCAATGAAAGTAAAAACTCGTTTGAGTTACTAAAAAAGCTAGGGTATGATGTTAGATTTAAATCCTACGACACTGGTCATAAAATTTCATTGAAATCCAAAAAATACATAAGAGAATTTATTAAGTGAAGGACTAAGAAGGTCTGACGTTTATAGCTTTATCTGCCTTCATATCAAAGTCAATATCGAAGCTAACCCGCTGACCCACACGCAAACCGGATTGCTTTAATTTAGGACCAAGACCGTATACATGAACAAAATAGTCCTCTCCATCTTCACCTAAAATAAATCCAAACCCTTTTTGCTTATCATATTCTTTTACAATACCATTCATTTTGTTTAGCTTAACTTTAATTTAATAATTGCTCTACCAACAGATCCCGATAAAACCAATATTCCGCCAATTAATGCCCATTCACCCATTTTTTCACCTACAAAAATATATACCCAAAATGGATTCAAAATTGGCTCAATCATACTAACGAGTATAGCATCCAATGCCCGTACGTGCTTTAATGCCTTTGTGTAAAGAATATAAGGAATCCCTAATTGAATAATTCCCAAAGCAAAAATGATAAGCCAGTCAGCGGATACAGTTTCTTGAAATCCTGAAAACATAAAAGGAATACACACTAAAGCTGTCAATATATTGCCCATTAGCACAATTTGAAATGCACAATCATTTTCTTTTCGTATCACTACCGTAACAATCCCCAAGCATACTCCAGCTACCGCTGCCATAATGTTCCCCCAAAATCCATAAAATGTCAGCTCATCAATGAAGAACAGCGTCATTCCAGAAAATATCACAAACATTGATAATACATCAAAAATTGTTATTCTTTCGTTAAGAATATAGTAGCCGAGTATCACTACATAGATTGGTGCTGTAAATTCAAGAAATATTGCATTCGCAGCAGTTGTTAATCGAATAGAAAAAACATATAACAACATCATTGCAGCATACGACAGAACCCCTAAAACAAAATAGCGATTCCAGTACCATTGCGGTCTTTTAAGATATACTAAAAAAACCAACGCTGCTGCAATGCTTCGTGTGCCGGTAATTGCAATCGGACTGAGATCTACCATCTTAATAAATAAACCGCCGATACTCCACATTAATGCTGCGATGATTAGAATAATATTTGCTGATGAAGTAGCCTTCAAAACTGCGCCTTTAATATTCTTTCATTGATAAAGTAATGTTGAATTCAGCAACAGATTCTGTTCCACATTTTTCAGGAACCGTTGCAATTATGGGAATATTGATATTTACTCTATCTTTGCTAGCAATTACTTTACGAACAGCTGCCTCAATTTTTTTAACATCATTACATGTAAAATATGTATCCCCTTCTGCTCTTTTTAGAAACGTCGCATTTAAATCCTTAAATATTAGTATGATTTTGCGCTTTGATCTGCGAATGCTAAGCATAGCAGTAAGTCCTGTAACCAAATCTGCACCGACAGTCATTGTCCCTATGTACATAGATTTTATATGATTTCTGGTTTGCCTATTCAGGGGAATGTAGAGCACAACCTTTTCATCTGTTATATCTACAATTTTTGGACGACAAAAAAGAATCATCCGAACTTTGGTTAAACCAAAAAACCAAAGGAATAAATTGTGTTTGAATCGCTCTTTAAAAGTTAATGCCATAATTATTTATCAAAATATTCGTCAAATACCCATTTCAAAGACCAGTTGTGCCCGAGCCTTTTCCCATCTTCAAAAGTTGGAGGAAGATTGATAACTGTGCTTCCTTTTATATTTACCAATTGAGGGTCAAAAGTCAAATTTCTAAAAGCCCCATCTTGATCTTTAACTGTTCTCCATTGAAAATGATTGTATTGTGATTGAGTATCTTCAAATCCAATAAAATTAGGACAGCGCTTCTTAAGTCTTTTCATCGGCGTCAGTGCACCTGCAACTGAGTGTATTTCTATTGAACCTAAGTCCGGTTTATGTATTATGCCAGTTACAATATTCCCTCCGTAACTGTGGCCAAAAATATTTATATGTTCAATCTGCGAATTTAAAGTTAATAATTTTCGAATTTCTTTGTAGAGACCAAAGCTAGCTGCATCAGGGCACTGATTCCAGTCCCAACGATAAAAATACGTTTTATTATCAGATGCCGCCATTTTTTTTAAAGCATACACCCATTCAAAGCCCCGCGATTGATATCCATGTACTGCAATAAAAACAGTATCAATCTTATCCTCACTTAAACCGATGGGATGCAATCCATATTCGCGATCAATTAGATATTTACCAGAAGAATATATTCCTTGCCCAAGCTCAAGAATATTGCTATCGATTTCCTGGGAGGACAGCTTTTGGTTTTGGTAACCAAAGATAACAATTATGGTATATGATATAAGCGTCTTCATCTTGGTAGAAGGTAAACTTAAAACAGAAATATGTAAATTCTAAAATTGAAGAAATGAAAAAAAAGAACGGCGGCAGATGGCCTCATCTTTTAATGTATTATAATTTCAAAAGTGAAAAAGTATTGTAATAAAGATTTTAGTCTTTTTTCGGTGAAACGTCAATACGCCGCATTTTTCTCAATGGCTGATCTTTTAATGGTTTGCCATTTTGAATGAAATCAATGTACTGACTTTCAAGGTTGTTATTTTCCGCGGGTCTTCTTATGGTTGTATACTTTGTAACTGTTCCATTGATAGTTAGCTCTTCCGTATAAACATATATAGTGCTGTCCTTGGTTTCAACCCAGCCTTTGCCTGACCAATACACTTTCCCATCGTAACCGAAATGTTTTGATTTAATTGTATTAGTTGAGGGATCTAAAGAATATATAATACTTCCAACGTTAACTCTTTTGTCTGAGTTTGGGAAAGTTGATCTCCAGGTTTCCATTACAGCAGTTTTGTCTGTGATCCACTCATATTTTGTTGCTGATTCTATTTGTTTATTTTTTGGTAAACCCTCAAATGCACCAACGCTATTGTGCTTAGAAAACCATTCTCCAATAAATGGCTCAAAGACTTTAAGTGCTTCATATGCTTCTGACTGAGCAAAAAGCCCTCCAGAAAGAAGTACAACTGAAATAAGCGATTTCACTAAATTGATCATATTTTAAAATAGGGTAGTAATATGGAGTAAATATTACTGCAAAAACACGCATTATATCAAAAACCTACAATCGCCTCTTTAAGGTTATTCATCATCCTCGACATCTTCAACCCGAATGAAGTCGCCGAACGTAAATTCTTTCTGCTTGAATATCTTTATAATGCTTGCAACAGAAATCACTATTAATACGATCCAGAATATTTGAACGAACGATATCTGCATTTACCGCGACTTTCTCGGTAGTGCCTCATCAAGCATAGCGGTGTGATACACGAATGAAGCAATAATCACTGAATTTTTCTTAATATCCTCAATTGGAATTGTGTCATAAAAATCAAGATTTGTATGACCTCCTGTACCCCCAACTCTATCTTGAAGAAATTGAAATGCTGGAAGCCCTGCTCGGTCAAAAGGAACATGGTCTGTACAACACTTCTTTTGAAATCCTATTGTTGTCATTCCAAGATTATGGAATGGCTTCATCCAAGAACTAAATATTTCGCGAACATGTTCATTCTCTTGCAGAAAAATTCCACGATATTGACCGGGTCCATAGTCTTGATTAAAATATGCGGATAGTTTAGCGTGCCCTTTCTTTTTTCCCACTGTAGGATCGTTTGGATTTCCAAAATGTTTATTAACGTATTCTCGAGATCCGTGCAAGCCCTGCTCTTCTCCAGACCAAAGTGCTACGCGGATTGTTCTTCTAGGTTTTACACCAATTTTCTTAAGAATACGCATCGCCTCAAGCATTACAGCAACTCCAGATGAATTATCACTCGCGTTTGGACTGGCATGCCACGTGTCAAAATGGGCACCTAGCATTACAATCTCATCTTTAAGATCTGTGCCCGGTATTTCTCCAATGATATTTCTAGCTTGCCGTCTTTTTTGTCCAACTTTAGTTTTAATCTCAATGGCGATTTTAACGGGGATATTTTTTTCGAGTGTTCGGTACATTCTATTATAATGCTCTGGAGTGACCGCAACTACTGGAAGATGATTCAATGTTGCATTGCGATCGTAGACATCTTTCTTGGCACCTGGTCTTGCAAAGCCTCGAACTGCAGCAATCCAACCGCTTCGTGATTCAAGAATTACCGCAACACCCTCTTTTTTATAGAACGTATTTTTGTCAACCGCTGAAACAATATCTGGGTTCGTTGGAGGTCGGGGGGGTCTTGGTGGGTCTGGAAACGGATTGTCAGCAATCTCTTTCAACTGTTCATCCGAATAGCGCGGTCTACCTGTCCTGTAACGCTCTTGGTCTACGCTAGGCATTGGAGATGATAAAACAGCTTTGCCTTTAAGTTTTCCTCTATACTTTTTTAAATCGTCTTTTGTTTTGATGGTTGCAATGACGACGGAAAGATCTTGTCTACCATTCGTTCCTGGAGTATGAGCTATTGGATATCCAAGCATAGGCTGATAGTCAGGCTGTAATAAGTGAAGCGAAAAATATTCGTTATCCCAACTCACACCGTAATCCATAAATGGTTCTTTTTTTATATTCTTAAGACCAATTTTTTTCATTTCACTCACTACCCAATCTTGGGCTTCATACATCGCATTCGAATTGGTGAGACGGGCACCAATTACATCGGTCATATATGAAAGTGTGCTTGCTATCTCCGAGCGCTGGAACCCCTCTTCTCTAATTTGAGCAACTACTTTTGAGTCAACAGGGTAGCTGGATTGTGCAAAGACAGTGATCGATATTATCAATAAAAGACCTGTCAGTATATTTCTCATTAATCGCATATCAATCACCTACCATTTCATATCGAATGAGCTCAACGGGAATACTGCCTGCATTATTGTAGTCATTTAAGAAATCCTTAAGCACGAACTCGCGACCCTCGGTCTCAAGTTTTTCTGCATATTCAGTCATCAATTTCTCAATAAGATATTTACCGGTAATGTAGCATGTACCATAGCCTGGCTGTCTTAAATACAGGTGTTGCTCGAAACGCAGAAGGTCTGGCTCTCTTTCCATCCAATTGCGAGGAGTCCATTTTACGTGGACCTGGCTTGCCTCGGCCATTGTCATCATATTTGCATGCGCATATAAAGAGCCTAATCCTCTTGCAGCTCTTTGAGCTAACATAATCCATACTATTTCTCTCGATCTTGGATTATCGTCATAAAGACCGGCATGTAAAAATATTTCTTCAACAGCAGTAGCAATACCTTCGCTTTTTGAATCGTAGATATTATACAACGGTGCTAGGCGTCTGATTGGATTTACATGGGGATTGTCTCTGATTTCAGCTAAATCAAACCAATGATAAAAATGCGAATACAGGGGAAGCGGGTCGTAATGAAGACCGATTGAAAAGAAATTTCGATCTTCGCTTGGAACATACTTGCCCATGTGCTCTCGTAATGCCTGTTCCATATTCGGCTTGATATACATGATGTCTTCTTCCTCTAAAAACTTCATCATTTTTTTCACGGCATCATCTGTCAGCTCAGCAAACTCTTCAGGCGTATTTGCAGCCTTTAAAGGAGGTAAGTCGCGATTATGGTGCTCTTCAAGCTTTAAAAATGACCACGCACGGTACAATTCTCTTTCAAGTAACTGCACTTCCTCTTCCCAGCTCAACGGCACAAGATGTACGTTCTTCTGATACCAACTGTAATTATCTTTTCCAATCCCTGATGGGCCTGTTTTCGAAGGAGCCTGATCTTTTAACCAAACGACAAAATCTGCTGTTGCTTCACGCGCCTTCTTCATTGCATTAAAGAGCGGGATATCGCTTTGCTGATTGTGATTCTTTAAAAGCCTTTTTTCAATAGATTTCAAATTCTTTGCTTGATCTTCAATGTCGCGAATGCCTGCGACCCACAGATCTCTTGCGTTGCCTGTAAGGTTGATACGAGCTTGATCCAATAAAGGTGGAATAACTCTAAGATATTTAATGAAATCGTCCTTTTGTCTCCCTTTCAATGGTATACTGTACTGCCAATACTCTAAAAGTGCGTGATTGGTGGGTCCCTCATGTGCGGGAACATCGCTTTGATAGGTCCAGACCGTTTGGTAAAATGCAGGATCACGCTCCCACGATCGTAACACACGCTCGTTAAACTCGTAGCCGTTCATTTCTACGCGGATAAAGCGGTAATCTGCTTGCGAGGAACGGGACCATCCAGATGTATCGATATCAGCAAGCTTTCGCTCGAGAGCTTTGAACACGCGACGTCGTTTATTGAATTGTCCTTTTGTATAGTCAGGAGCACCATCTCTAAGAGGCGGGCTCTCAAATTCTCTCCATTCAAAAAAGAATTCATGAAGTTGTTCGTAATTGTTATCTTGGCCTGCTTCAGCAGGAACTATATATAAAACTGTTATCAATACTGCGATTATAGTTCTCATACGTTTAACACCTTATCTAACCCCTGATTAAAAAATTTCATTTCTTCTGGTTTTGCCATACTTAACCTACACCATCTTGTATAGGGAGGGAATGGCCTACCAACGATTACTCCGTGTTTTTTCATTTCTAGTTGAAATTTTTCTATTTCCATGCCTGTCTTTAGGAAAATAAAGTTTGTATGCGAAGCTAAATATTTAATGTTCTTTTTTTCAAGATGATCAGTTACAATCTTTCTTGATTCATTATTTTTCTTTATGCTGAATGCTTGAAATTTGGAATCGCTGTACGAAGCGATAGCAGCTCTTAGCCCTACTACATTTAAAGAACCATTCAAATATGTCTTTAAACGCGATGCCATTTTTGGGCTTGATATGGCATACCCCACTCTCAAACCCGCTAGTCCGTGCACCTTTGATGCAGTTCTAGAAATAATGATCTTGTTATCTGCATCAATTAAATGCGTCATCGTATTGTACCCATCGCCAATTGCATACTCATGGTAAGCCTCATCGATAAACACGACAATTTTTTTAGACACCTCTTTGCAAAAAGACTCAAGCTCATCACTATCTAATGCAAGCCCTGTTGGATTATTGGGATTACAGATATATATCATTTTTGTGTTCTTTGTGATGCTACTCGCCATCTTTTCAAGATCGATGTGCAAATCGTCTCTCATTGCGATCCGTTGTACCTTGGTATTCATCGCATTTTTTGCGTATTGGTTGATTGCTTCAAAGGTAAGTTGCGGTGATATCATTTGACCATTGTCAATTCCATTCATCATTGCCGCTTTATTCAATATTTCACGAGAACCAAATCCAATCGTGATATGATCTGGATCAACACTGTTTTGATCTGCAATTAGATTAGTGAACTCATTTCGAGCAATTCGCATTGTATACAGATTTGATTCATTGAACGCTTTTTGCATTGCTCTTTTTGCGATCCGAGAAGGACCGTAGGGATTCTCATTATACATCATCCGAATAAGTTCTTTCTGTGCTTCAGAGCTTAGTGCTGAGAGACTTGTGTAGGGAGCAATTAATGCGCCACCAAACAACGTAGCACCCTGTTTTAAAAAGCTTTTTCTAGAAATATTATTTTTCATATTTACTTTCCAGTCTAGTCTAACTTAGCCATGCATTCAATTTCAATCTTTGCTCCGAGCGGGAGGTCAACCGCAAACGTAGATCTTGCAGGTCGATTTTCTGGAAAAAACTTTTTGTACTCTTCATTCATGGCGTCGTAATCTGCAATATTCCCTAACATGCACATACATTTCACCACATCATCTAAAGAGGAACCGTAGGTCTCAAGCAAGGTTTTTACATTTTCCATTGCCTGCCTTGTTTCAGGCTTGATTCCACCTGGTGCAAGATCAGGATCACCCGGCTTTCTGCCAATCACCCCTGAAAGATACAGCATATCGCCAACCTTAACTGCTTGTGAGTAGGGAGCGTCATTATTTTTATGCGCATCTGATTGAAGATACTGTACCCTGTCAGCACGATCTTGCGCGCATCCAAAAAATTGACTAAGGACTATTGCTGTAATAAACAAAGTGATGGCTCTAGGTAAAATCATATATGTCTCCGATTAATACAAATTAGGAATTAAATATATGCATAAAATAAGGGCTGTATCAAATAGAGCCTATTTTTTTATTACTTCGCTTTAGATCTTTTGGCATTTTGAACAGTAATGGGTACCTCTCTGACAAACAAATATCTTTTTCAATTTGCTTTTGCATCTCGGGCACGGCCCTCCCCGCTTTCCAAATACATTTAAAAATTGCTTAAAATCTCCTGAAACTTGATTTCCATATGAAAAGTTGATTATCGTCGTTCCGTTGAATTCAATTGCTTGGGTTAAAATTTTTGGAATGACCTCGCTCAAAATTTTAATCTTAGATTTACTAATGCTTGAAGATATTTTTTTAGGATGAATCTTGGATAGCCATAACGATTCATCAATGTATATATTTCCTAAACCAGCGATGTGCTTCTGATTCAGTAGAAATGGTTTTATCATTCCGCTTGAACGTTTAACGCGCTGCAACAAATACTCATAAGTAAATTCGGTTGAAAGAGGTTCGATGCCAAGCTTATCATTAAGTATATCTAAGTTTTTATAATAATATAGTCTTCCAAATTTCCTATAATCCTTAAAATAAACCGACTTACCACTTTCAAAAAAAATCGCAAAACTACAATGCTTTACACTGTCTGCCTGTTTCATATCCATTTGGAGTTGACCTGTCATTCGCAAATGAATGCACAGAAACCCTTTTGAAAGATCAAGGACAATGTATTTACCTTTTCTATATACATCGTCAATACATAATCCCTTGGTTGCAGTGTTGATATTTAAGATTGAATGCGTATCAAAGACCTTCTCATACCCATTAGGGCTAGTGATGTTGTGAATTTTCTCTTGAGTTAAAAGGGGTTTGAAATAATTAACTACGGATTGTACTTCTGGAAGCTCAGGCATTTAATGATGAATTAGTCTATTTTTTTGAACGCAAACCATAATACTCCTGCGCTCATACAAAAAATTAGAAAACTATAGAGAGCATTTTCGTAACTGTAAATATTATTTAAATGATCGGTGTAAAATGTACTTAAAAAGAAAGCAGATAAAGAGCAGAGGGCTATGGAAATAGTACAATACAGTATGAAATTAGTATTAAGCTTCACCGATCTCACTCAAGCATAAAGTTTTAAGGTTCATAAAGATTCCTTTTAAATATGTTAACTCATTTATGTAAGACTGAATATTCGATTTAGATTCGATTATATCGGCAAAAACTTTTCTACTGCGGTAATATTCAGGGTTGAATTTGTAGCTATCAATTGTAATCGGGTTAACTGCATTTGGAGTTTTTATCCAAGAGTCCTGTAAGAAGAAATACTCAGATAGCCGGTAGTTATAATCAAGAAAAAATACATCATACTCTTTAGTGTGAACATCGTGTCTGCGCAAATCTTCATTATATAATTTGAATAGTTTTGTTTTTAACTCTTCCGATTCAATCATCTTAATTAAGTCTGAACTTACCAATTGATCAAAAATACCCTGTTGAGGGAAAAAAGATCTCAAAGCCCTACCAACAGATGAAAGATGAAATACGATACTGTCTTCAGGCATTTGCTGCTTGTTATTTAAATTTTCAAGGATACTATTTGCACTGACCAGGGAGAATTTCTGCAAATAAAGAAATCCATCGATCTGATTGATATCTTCTTCGATTACGTTAACTAATTGCCTTATTGTATTATTTTTTCGATCAACTTCGATTGCATTTTGGCGATTCTGCTCAAGAAGAAGTGAAATCAAAATACCAAGTATAATGACTATGAACTCAAAAGAGTATTTGATTAAAAAGTACTTTAATGATCCAAATTGATTGTTTTTAGCAGTCATTAAGTTATTGTGCAACCTAGGGTGATAAGTAAAAACTAAAACAGGCTAATTATTTTTTCGTCTTTTTAGTCTTACTCTTTTTAGAGTTTTTGGAAGCTACGTCAAACCCTTTTTTGTAGGCTTTATCTGAAAATAGTAACGAAAATTTATCGCTAGATTTATCGAATTTTTTTAAACATCCTGGACAACACAGATCAACATTCATTCCTTCAACGGTTACCTTTCTAACATCTTTTTTTCCATGATGTGTATGACCTGGAGTATCGCCTGTAATCGGACAGCCAGTTTGTACATACTGACCAGTTGCTACTAATTGATAATTAGCCTTACTTGAGAAATTTTTTGGAGCATCATCAAAATCCATTTTACAGCCACCACAACAAAAATAGACTTTTCCATCTTTGTAAGTTGAAAAGTCATGGTCCTTTAATTCGCTTTTATTTATTTTGTCACCAGAAACAACACATGTAATCGTTTTATTTTTTGGATCATCATTTGCAATAAGTGTTGCTGAGATTAGC
>CENZ01006188.1_pt1 | contig 12636 bp, 8 predicted proteins | sample 361341 | NCBI WGS metagenome assembly CENZ01 (sample SAMEA2619782, study PRJEB7988) | marine metagenome | biome: marine biome (ENVO:00000447); feature: deep chlorophyll maximum layer (ENVO:xxxxxxxx); material: "saline water (ENVO:00002010), including plankton (ENVO:xxxxxxxx)" | depth 50 m
ATTGCACTTCAGCGTGACGGATTCCACCCGGAAAGTACTGGTGGAAAAGTTTATTTAAAAAGTGATGGGACACCCGGATTGGATTATCCTGTTTCAAACTATGTTTGGAAAGGCATCAGGGATGCTTTTCTGGCAATGGCTGAAATTCAGTTTGCGGCTGGTGCAAAAGCGGTTGCGCCTGTTCACAGGGATGCAGGAATATACAGCAGCCCGAGAGAAGTAAAACATGCGATTGCAGGTTTGCCAATGGAAATTCTTAAAGCTAGATTGTTTTCTGCACACGTAATGGGAGGTTGCCCGATGGGCGAAGATCCAGTCAAATCTGTGGTTAATTCAAATGGACGTCATCATGAAGTTGAGAATCTATCAGTTTTTGATGGTTCTATCTTTCCTACATCAATTGGTGCAAATCCTATGGAAACAATTTTTGCGTCGACAGCAAAATTTGCGGGAGATCTAGCAAGAGAAATGATAAATTAAGTTACTTGTTAAAAAATTCTTAATTACAAAATTTTGTTTTTCAATAAGAGATAAAAACTTCATTAAATTAACATTATAAAATATGAATGTATTTCTATCTTAGTAAAAATTAACAGGGTTTATAGTTTTTTGTCAACGCAACACAAGAGATTTTTTGTGAACATTAATTAATTTTATTTTAATCCTGAAAAACAGACCGCAAGTATAAGTATATAACTTCTTTTGTATTTTATAGATTTATGCTTGTAGGTTATACAAGATAGCATACAATAAAAGGCTACAAACTTTAGGTGAGAGTTCTTAATTAAGAGAAATCCTAGAGTCGAATGTAGCTAAGTTATTTTTATGGTAGATACTCCGTTTTACACTTCCAAAAAGGAAGTGTTTTAAATTAATGATTAGCATTATTTGGGGAATTAATGAGTGACGCAGAACACGTGAGCCGTAAGGAACTCCTGAAGCCAAATCGTATGGAGAAACAACTATATGCATTCGTCGATCATGCATACAGGAAAAAGAGTTTATACATGAGTATGGGTATTGCGCTACTTGTTTTGGTTCTTGGAATATGGGGTGGATGGAAGTATTCGCAAAATGAACGCATCAATCAGGCAAACCTTTATCATCTTGCTCGCGCAAAGCTTAACAATCCTATTCTTTCACCGGAAGAAAGATTGAGCGAGGGTGTCGCTGCATTACAGGAGTTTGTAAATTCTGCATCAGGCAGCTCACTGGTCGTATTGGCAATGATGGAATCCGGGGGAGAATATGCAAGACAGTCAAAAATTGATGAATCAATTGCCGTCTTTCAAAAGGTAATATCTCATCCTGATACAACTCCTTTTCTGAAAAATTCTGCTAGGCTGAGTTTGGCATCACTGTTTGAACAAAATCAACAGTGGGTTGAGGCTGAGATGATGCTTGAGTCAATAAACATTTCAGCTTGGGATGACCTGCGCTGGCGAGCATTGGCCAGGGTTGCTATTGCCAAAGGTGAATTTGATAAAGCAAAGAATCTATTGGAGCAGCTGCTTGAAAAAGAACCAGATTCATTCTTCAGGCAGGAAACGGAAACATTATTGTTGACGCTTTAGTAACTTAGTTTCTTTATAACCTATACAAAAAAACCAAAATGAAAGATGATTATCTGAAGTTGGTTGAAGAGCACAGCCAAGATGAAAAAATAAATTTGTTTGAAAAAGTATTAACCATGTCCAAGCGCGCTAAATCTCTCTATAGTCTTGAGGAATCTTCACGCTCGTCACTCAAACACAAACCGACCTTTCAAGCTATATTGGAGAATAATGAAGGGCGTTTACTGATAAAAAATAATACGTCAAAAGATTTAGCTGAAGAGAGCAGCGAGTAAAAAAAGTTACTATTAATTTAGGGTGTTCTGACCATTGAAACCTGAAGCTAATTAAGCAAAATGCAGGGATCAGTTAATTTGTTGCAAGGTTTCACACGTATTCTGGGCGTATTGCTAACACGTACCCGTTCACAGTACGCTGCCTTGCTTATTTTTTCCGGAATGGGAGCTGGTGATTTTCTATTCCGGACCTACCTTTTTCCAGTCTACATTGATTTTCTGCAAAATATTGGTGCAAATCCGGATTGGGCTATGCTAGATGTGGGTTTTGCTCCAATTCTCTGGCTTTCTTTTTTTGCTATAATTTTGGGTAGTCTTACAATAGTCATCACTTTTGCAGCTCAAAATGTTCCAAAATTGATTGATCTATATATGGATCACTGGCCGAGTCTGTTATTCGTCTGGTGGGCTGCCGCATGCCTCGCTCACGCTCTAAGTATCAAGCTACTTGCAGAGGGTGAGATTCAAATAATATCCAGCCTCGTTTTTAATTATCATGTATTACTTGTTGTCTCACTAGTGATTGGCTTTCCTTTTATTTTTTCAATTCTCAGAAATACGAAAACAAGCAAAGTCATCGACAATTTATTAAAAGACGGTTATTCCACTATAAATAGAATTGCAGCAAAAGGTACTGTTGGAAAAATTTTACCACAAGAACAAGCTAAAATTCAGTACGAGTTGTTTCAAATACTGAATCAACTGATTGATTTGCTAGTCTATGTACCATTCAAGGAACCTAAAGCACAGGTAATCGAAGGTATTGGGGCTTTACTCAGGCATTATGTTAAGTTGAAACCGAATATTCCAGAATCATTTTTTAAAGTTGATGAATGTGTTCTCGATGATATATCGTTTCGTACAATGAAAAGTCTGATGGGGGAAGTTGAAAAAACTCATACATTTTATGAACAAAAATGCTTTCGATTGATTGGAAATGTATATAATGTCTTTCTTGATACAAAAGAATTTGATCTTTCAACTTTGTGTGCTGAACAATTGAGTCAGGTTGGTAAAACGGCGATTGCCTGTGATGATCAGGATCTGATAGAAGTAATTACAGTTCGTTTCAATACTCTCTTCAGATTCGCATTGAAGCATGGTCAACACCATAACGAACCACGTAATTTGTATAATCTGGTTTTTTATTATGGGCGGTTTATAGGATTCTTAATTGAATATAAGCAGCTTGAAAGGATAAAAACATGTGTTGGCTATTTCGTTTTTTATGCTCAGCAGTGTTTTAACTCAATTCAAAGTGCAAAATCGCTTGCAATTATATTAGATGTTCTTGCTTTTGAAATACAGAAATTTATGCTTAAATTCTACCAAGAAAATTGGGACAGGGAAATGCAGGAAGAGATGCTGCAAAAATTTTTGGTTTTTGATAATTTTCAGGATATGGATAAAAATTTTGCTGCACAGTTTTTTAGTCAAAATCAAGGCATAAGACTTCTACATATCGGACTTGCTTTGTTTTATCTCAATCAAAAAGAAGGTGAATTTGCGGCAAAGATTGCAAAGGATACAGTTCAGGATCTGGATTTGATGGGAGAAACTCTTTTCAGAAAAACAATGGAAGTGATTTATGCGAGGCTACAGTTTTCTGGTCCTAAATTCTGGGAGGATACAGACCGAGGCAACCTGAATATTTATTACACTCCTTATCAAGATGAAATAAGTTCATTCAAAAAAATACAGCAAGAAATACTCCTTGAAAATAATAAAAAAATTATGGATAAAAAATAAATCAATTAGTCGAAAATATCGGTCTAAATAAATTCTTGTGTGATTAAAAAATATGGTTTATACTTCGGATATGTTAATTCTAATATTTAATTTCAAAAAATTATTAATTAAATTAATGAAATGAACTTGATAAAATTGATTGCTATATAAAGGGATGTAGATTTTTTAAAAAAGGTAAAAAAGTTGGTTTTGGGAAATAAAATGAGTGCGACCGTGAAGGCTTTAAATATAACCATTTTATACCCTGAGAGCACGTTTACTTTCTGTAAATACAAAACTGAGATAAGTTACTCCTGAGTTCGTAAAAAAGAGATTTGCAAAAAATTAGCAAATTCTAAAAAACGAAAAATAATAAATAATGTTAGATCAGCAGGTAAAGTGGGGAGTTCAAAACGTGTTATTATTCCTCAGTATTTAAATGAGGAATTTGACTGGAATAAAGGAAATGAGGTTGTCATCCGTCGTTCCGGCAAAATAAAATTTTTATAGAAAAACCGGTAAGTAAATAAGCTTCTTCCAATCGCTCTTTAACTTTAAAAGTTGAGTGCTCCCCTCCTTCATATGAGAAAACTGCTGATGGTTTGTTGGCACAATTTATCAGCCGTTTAAATTATTAAATTAAATTTAACAGGATATTGCATGGATTTGGTTTATCGCCCAAGACGTTTGAGACGTTCAGCTTCCATCCGTGGGCTAGTGCGTGAAACAGAACTATCTCCTCGACAATTGATTTATCCGATGTTTGTCACCGAAGGCAAGGCCGTCAGAGAATGCATCGAGACTATGCCGGGGCAATTTCGCCTGTCTATAGATGAACTTCTTCGAGAATGTGAAGAGCTATATGCATTAGGCATTGGTGCGGTTAACTTGTTTGGTTATTCAATTGAAAAAGATGAACTGGGAAGTATGTCTTATGACTCCGGCGGTTTGATTCAGCGAGCTGTCAGGGCTATCAAAAAAACAATCCCTGAATTATGTGTACAAACGGATGTTGCTCTTGATCCTTACACGACACACGGCCATGATGGTCTTGTTATTAATGGAGAAATCGTTAATGACGAATCTGTTGAAGTGTTGTGCAGAATGGCACTTTCTCATGCAGAAGCCGGCGCGGACTGGATTGCGCCTTCGGACATGATGGATGGTCGGGTTGGCGCAATACGCAATGCCCTCGATGGGCAGGGTTTTGATGGTGTGGGAATACTCGCTTATTCTGCTAAATACGCCTCATGTTTTTATGGCCCATTTAGAGGTGCACTTAAGTCTGCTCCAAAAAGCGGAGACAAAAAATCTTATCAAATGGATCCTGCCAATACACGTGAGGCGTTACGGGAGATTTCTTTAGATTTGGATGAAGGTGCAGATGTGGTAATGATCAAACCCGCACTTTGTTATCTGGATGTAATTTCAAGGGTACGTGATACATTTGATGTCCCGATAGCGGCTTATAATGTTTCGGGAGAATATGCGATGGTTATAGCTGCAGTTGAAAAAGGTTGGCTTGATAAGGATCGTGCAATGATGGAAATGCTCCTTTCGATTCGACGTGCGGGAGCGGACATGATCCTCACATATTTTGCGAAAGATGCTGCGGCTTATCTGCGTGCCGATTTCGGAAGTTTTTCATGACAGCCTCACTCACCATACGGAATGCTGAGGTTGTTCTGCCAAAGAGTATCCAGCAGGTTGATGTCTCGGTTATCGGTGGGAGGATTAACGCTATCGGCAATGATATAGAGGGAGTCGGGAAATTGATTGACGCGGAAGGTTTGACTCTGCTTCCTGGCATGATTGATCCACAGGTTCATTTTCGTGAACCGGGGGCTGAGCAGAAAGAAGATTTACACAGTGGTTCATGTGCTGCGGCAGCAGGGGGTATTACAAGTTTTCTTGATATGCCGAATAATACTCCCCCGATCATAACTCGAAAACGTATGGCTGAAAAAAAAGAATTAGCGGCAGAAAAATCGGTCGTTAATTACGGATTTTTTATTGGTGCGACTCCAGACAATCTGGAGGAACTGAACGCTGTTGAAAATGTTTGTGGAATAAAAATTTTCATGGGCTCATCCACCGGAGACTTGTTGGTGCATGAGCCACAAGTTTTGGAAAAAATATTTTCCAACGGTTCACGTCTGATTGCAGTCCACGCTGAGGATGAAACTATACTCAGGGAGAACACGGAATTACTAAAAGATCTTTCAGATGTTCGGCTACATTCACGTATCAGGGATGAATCTGCAGCACTGAAGGCTACAAAACTGGCTGTAAGGCTATCATTACAGTACCGTCGTAGATTACATATTTTACATTTGACGACCGAAGATGAATGTGATCTCCTTCGCAGTCTGCCGCGTGAACATCTAATTTCAACCGAAGTATGTCCACAGCATTTTACAATGACTGTTCCTGAATGTTATGAAAAATTTGGAACTTTAGCGCAGATGAATCCACCGATTCGGACAAGGCGCCATGCCGATGCATTATGGCAGGCACTAAAAGATGGAATAATTGATTGTATTGCTACTGACCATGCACCTCATACTTTAGAGGAAAAAGATCAGCCTTATGGGATGGCTCCTTCAGGTATGCCAGGAGTTGAAACTTCACTTCCATTGATGCTTGACCGTGTAAACCAAAATTATTGTACTTTGCAGGAAGTAGTTTCCTGGATGTCAGAATCTCCTGCAAACCTTTACAGGATGCAGGGTAAAGGACGTATTGAAGTTGGGCACGATGCTGATTTGGTTTTAGTTGACATGTCCTTAAAGAAAACTGTAAAGAATGGAGAACTATACACCAGGGTTAACTGGTCTCCATTTCACGGGATGGAGTTACAGGGCTGGCCCGTGCGCACGATTGTTAACGGCCAGACAGTTTTTCTGAACGGTGAAGTTGACAAAAGTGTCCGCGGAAGAGAAATCTGCTTTGCATGATGAGCAGATAAGAGTTAGGATATTTATAACTCATATTGCTTTAAGCTGTAGATTTGAAAATGGTTTTACTGACAAGTTAGGAAAAAAAGTTCCGATTTTTTTTTTATAGGAGAAAATTATGAATAATACAACTACTAATGGTTCCCATAAAAATTTAATAGAAATGCTCGAGAATTCTCGACAGCTTTATGGTGACCGGCCTTTATATGGCACCAAGCGTGACGGCATTTACGAGTGGACAACTTATGAGCAATTTTCTGAAAAAGTAGATGCTTTACGGGGGGGACTTGCTTCTTTAGGTGTTTCTTCTGGAGACAAAGTAGCGATTATCTGCAAAAACACTGAAGAGTGGGCTGTTTCAGCATATGCTACTTATGGGTTATGTGGGCAGCATATACCAATGTATGAAACACAAATGCCTTCGGAATGGGAATACATTATACGAGACTGTGGTGCAAAAGTTTTACTAGCTGCAAATTCATCAATCTTTGAAAAAACTAGGAATTTCCCAGATCAGATTGATTCACTGGAACATGTCATTTTGCTCACCGGCAGTGTTGAAGGAGAAGTGACAACTTATGAAGATTTGTTGAAAAAAGGTAGGGAAAAACCTGTTCAAAAAATGGAGCCGGAATCTCATGCACCAATGGGGATGATTTATACTTCAGGAACTACAGGGAATCCAAAAGGTGTGATCTTGAGTCATAGGAATCTAATTTTTGAATGTTCAGTAGTCATACCTTTACTTGGAATGTCTAGAGATGTTCGTACCCTCGCTTTCTTACCATGGGCACATGTTTTTGGTCAAGTTGCTGAAGTGCACGGTATAATTGGTTGTGGTGGTTCTGCTGGACTGGTAGATGATGTTAATACGCTCGTTGATGAATTAGGTGTGGTAAAGCCTAGTGTATTCTTTGCTGTACCTCGCGTTTACAATAGGATATATGATCGTCTCCAAGAGCAAATGAAGGAAAAACCGGGATTAATACGTGCTCTCTTTTACGGAGGACTTAAACAAGCCAAGCGCGAAAGAGAAGGAGAAACGCTTGGATTTTTGGATAATTTAATACTTTTACTGGCTCGTAAAATAATATTCAAAAAAATATTGAATCGATTCGGCGGTAATTTGCGAATTGCTGTGAGCGGTGCGAGTGCTCTAAGTCCTTCTGTAGCAGAATTTATAAATGATATTGGAATAAGTATTTATGAAGGTTATGGTCTCAGCGAAAATACTGCGGCTCTTTCTCTTAATTATCCAGGTTCAAGACGTTTTGGCTCAGTCGGTAAACCATTGCCGGGTGTAAGGATTGAGATAGACAAAACAGTTGAAGGTTCCAAAGAAGAAGATGGAGAAGTACAGGCTTTTGGTGAGAATATCATGATTGGTTACCATAACCTACCTGATAAAACAAAAGAAAGTATCACTGAAGATGGAGGACTTCGGACAGGAGACCTAGGTCATTTAGACTCAGATGGTTATCTATACATTACAGGACGTGTCAAGGAGCAGTACAAACTTGAAAATGGGAAGTATGTAGCTCCCGCTCCTTTGGAAGAATCTTTAAAACTTAGCTCATATATTGATCAAGTCATGCTTTATGGTTTCAATCGTCCACACAATGTTGCTTTGATTGTTGTGGCAATGCCTGCAGTCACTCAGTATGCTGAAGATCTTGGAATTTCCGGAAGTACTGAAGATATTCTTAATGAGCCGCGCATCCGTGAACTTTTCAAGGAACAGCTAAAACATTTTGGGAAAGATTTTAAGGGATTTGAACATCCGCAAAACTTTTCTTTGCTTTCAGAAGAGTGGGGCATCGACAACGGATTGCTAACTCCAACTTTGAAACTGAAACGTGAGGTCGTCGAGGAGAAGTTCAAAACAGAAATTGAGGAGCTCTTCTCTTAAGCCTTGCGGGGTGTTTCATACTTTAGATTTGAACATCTTTGCTGTTAGTTTTATTTTTTGATCGTTTCTTTACTTCATGCAAATCCAAGTCTACAATCTTCATAAAAGCTACCTAGACGGAGTAGGTCGAAGACTACACATTTTGCGAGGACTAAATTTTGAAGTAGAATCTGGTTCTACAGTTGCAATCCTCGGAGCATCTGGAACCGGAAAAAGCACATTTCTTCATATACTCGGGACACTCGAAGCAATCGACGAAGGCAAATTGTGTCTTGACGGTAGTGATATAAGTATTTTCTCCCGTGATCAAGCAGCAAAGTTTAGAAATGAAAAAGTCGGTTTTATTTTCCAGTTTCACCAATTGTTGCAGGATTTTACCGCACTGGAAAATGTAATGATCCCCCAGTTGATGAAAGGTAGCAATTCAGTTGTTGTGAGAGAAAATGCTCTTGATCTGCTGCAAAGAGTAGGACTTGGTGAGCGCACCATGCATAAACCTGCTCAACTGTCAGGTGGTGAGCAACAACGTGTTGCGATTGCAAGGGCTTTGGTTAATCGCCCGAGTGTCGTCCTGGCGGATGAACCGACAGGAAATCTTGATGAAGATACGAGTGCTCAAATTATGGAAATATTGCTTCGCTTAAATCAAGAATATGAAACTACTCTTATAATGATTACACACAACACCGGCATTGCGTCAGAGATGCAGTTTCAGCATAAAATGGAAAATGGACAATTAAATTTGCTTCCGAATGTCTAATTATTCCCACAAAAAAAACCACTGCTCTGTTTTTCCAAGTTTCTTCCAAGCCTGATGTATAGCCTTTCTTCAGTTTTTCGATTTTTAGCAATGCTTGTGTTTTTTGGTGCTTTCTCATCAAGCTTCATTTGTATTTCTGCAAGTGCACAAGATACTGAAATAGAAGGAATTTCTGCACGTATTGAAGAGATAGAAATAAAAGGTACCTCTGAACTCGAATCCTCGCAGATATTGTTTTTGATTGAAAGTCAGGTTGGGGATAAATTAGATCGCAAGACCATAAGCAGGGATATTCATTCTATATATCAAATGAAGTTGTTCGAGGATGTTCAGGCGGAAGTAAAAGAACTAGAAGGTGAAGAATCCAAAGAAAAATCCTACCAACTACTTTATCGGGTCAGAGAACGCCCTCGCTTAATGGAGGTGAAACTGGAAGGTGTGCTTTTGGCTGAAAGTTCAGTGATTGAGGAAGAAATGACATTGCTCCAGTACGATCCATATGATCCGGAAAAAATTTCACTCAATGAACAAATTATTTTGGAACATTACCGAAGTGAGGGTTACCCTAGGGTAAGTGTGACTAGTATAATTGAGGATTATGAACAAGATACGGAAAATTCTGGAAAAAGATTTCGTGTAGTTTTTAAAATAGATGAAAAACCTCGTGTTTATCTTACGGATATTTTCGTGAATGGGACAAAATATTTTTCTGAATTAGATATTAAACGTTTCATCTTGAGTTCCGAAATCGACTGTGTTTCATGGGCAAATCAATCAGGTCTTTACCGTGAAGAAATGATTAACCAGGACTTGTCAATGATTACTCAGCATTATCTTAAAAAAGGTTTCATAAAAATCTTTATAGACAAGCCCGAGGTGACGTTAATTCATAATCCGGATTACAGTCGTGTTGACGTGCGAATAGATGTTAATGAAGGAGACCAGTATTATACTGGTAAGATTAAATTCTCCGGAGATGTTCTTGGTGATCAAAATATACTAAAAGAAGGTATTTTGCTCGAAGAGGGAGAGATTTATAATCCATTTTTGCAGAATAGGGATCGCTCCGGAATTAGTGAAATCTATCATGAGCAAGGTTATGCCTTTGTCAGAGTTATTCCTGAGACTGTTATTGACGAGGTAAAAAAAATTGTTGATGTAAATTATAGGATAGTAAAAGGTGAAAAGGCATACATCGGCCGTTTGGAAATTGCGGGTAATGTAGAAACGCGTGATCATGTGATTCGGCGTGAATTTGAAGTTCAGGAAGAGGAACTGTTTAACGGTAAAAAATTGATGAGAAGTCAGCAAAACATAAACCGTCTGGGATTTTTTCAGTCTGGAGTTGTGCTTGAACGTTCACCACATGAAGAAGAAGGAAACATACTGGACATTATTACACGACTCAAAGAATCACAGACAGGTACTTTTCAGGCTCAAATGGGTTATAGTGATTTTTCTGGCTTCAGTGGAGGAGCAACTATTTCTAAAGGTAACTTGCTTGGAACTGGGCGTACTTTGCGTTTCAGCGCTCAGTTTGCCGAACAGAGTGTTCAACAACAATTTAATGCAACTCTGATTGATCCAAGAATTTTTGACTCGCAAATATCAGGTTCAATATTTACGTCAAGGAGTAAGAGCACAGATTCTACAGAATTGGATCGGGGAATAATAACAGAAAATAGTTATGGTTTCAGTTTGGGGATGCCTTTGTATTTCCGTGATTTCCGTTTTGCCACACAAATCAGCGCGCTTGATCGTCTTTTTTCTTTATCCGGAACAGATCTTTTCAAACGTTCTGTTTCGCCGTCGCTTACATACAACACAGTCAATCATCCTGTCTTTCCAAGCGCTGGCATCAAGACGTCAATCCGTGTGATTCAAACTGGGACACCGTTCGGTGGAAATATACAGTTGCGTGAATATCAGTTCCAGTATCAGCAGTTTTGGGCACTGAATATGGATAATACTTTTATTTTAATGGCAAAAGGGCGTATGGGCCTGTTGCAGGAACAGGGTTATTCACCAATTCCTTCTGAAGACCGTTATCGTCTTGGAGGGATCGATTCTATAAGAGGTCACTATTATTATAATATTTCGGGCCCTTATGGTACAAGCGAGCAAAGTATTAATATTGCCTATCGAGTGATCACAGACGAACTTGGATATACTCAGACAAAAACTTATGACATTAGGACTGTAGATTTGAACTCAAGCGAACTGCAGGAATTAAAAAGTGGTGGTATTTCCGAGAGAGTTTTTAACCTTGAGTTACTTTTCCCCCTCAGTCAAGATGAGAAAAGTTTTGTGCGTGGATTGCTATTTTTTGACGCAGGAAACGTAAATGCAGAATCAAGACAATATCAACTGCTGGGTGAAGAAGAACCTAGTTTTTTTGATTTGCGTAAAAGTGCAGGTTTTGGTGTGAGGGTGATTACACCAATGGGTGTCCTTCGTTTTGAGTATGGCTCTAAGTTGGATAAACGTCCCAGTGAAACACCGGATCGTTTTGAATTCACGGTAAGCGGCTTGTTTTAATTAGCATCATATTGACAGAATATTTAAAATGAATAGTCCACAAATTTCTTCTAAGATCAAGGAGCAAGTGCATAAGGCACGTGAAGCGTCTCTTGTCTTAGCGAATCTTGATAATTTGTCTAAAAATAAAATACTTTTCAATCTGGGAGAATCTCTACGTGAAAACTACTCAGAGATTTTAGTAGAAAATTCCAGAGATATGGCAGAGGCAGAAAAGATGCTTAAAAGGGGAGAACTATCTGAAAGTGCCTGTAAACGTGTTTTTTTGAATGAAGACAAGATTGAGCAGATGGCTCAAAATTGCGAAAGTGTTGCGTCATTACCTGATCCTTCAGGACAAGTTTTGAAGGCAACTCGCCTTGACGAAGGGCTGGAACTCTTTCGAGTTTCGTGTCCGATTGGAGTTATATTGGTGATTTTTGAATCACGTCCGGATGTAGTAATTCAGATTTTCGCTTTAGCCTTAAAATCTGGAAATGCTGTAATACTAAAAGGTGGTAAAGAAGCACAAAATTCGAATCGTGTCCTGACAGGACTTATTCACAAAACTCTAGACACCTATAAGACTGCCCCTATAAATTCAGTCAGCCTTGTGGAAAGTAGGGATGAAGTTGCAGAACTGGTGAAAATGAGCGCGGAACTTGATTTGATAATTCCTCGTGGTAGTAACGAATTGGTTCAGCATATTCAAAAAAATGCCCAAGTTCCAGTGTTGGGTCATGCAGATGGAATTTGTCATGTCTTTCTGGATGAAGCAGCGGATGAAGCAAAAAGTCTAGAAGTTTCTCTTGACTCAAAACTGGATTATCCAGCTGTTTGCAATGCCTCTGAAACTTTACTTGTTCATCAAAAATTTTCTGATGAACTGTTCTCCGAAATTTTATTGAAAATGCAG
>CENZ01044067.1_pt1 | contig 12576 bp, 10 predicted proteins | sample 361341 | NCBI WGS metagenome assembly CENZ01 (sample SAMEA2619782, study PRJEB7988) | marine metagenome | biome: marine biome (ENVO:00000447); feature: deep chlorophyll maximum layer (ENVO:xxxxxxxx); material: "saline water (ENVO:00002010), including plankton (ENVO:xxxxxxxx)" | depth 50 m
ATGATATAGGTGCGTATTGCCTCGGCATCGCTATCACTCAGTTCACTGTCGAAGGACACCATGCCGGCGTCGGATAACTCGCCCTCTAATACCACGGCAGCCCAGGAATTCTGAGTTGCTATGCGACGACTCAGACGCAGATCAGGGTAGGTATCCGCACGCAGGGATATACCCATTGGGCCGTGACAGACCGAGCAGTTGCGGTTGTAGGCGGTCTCCCCTTGGGACAGCAACTCATTGGATGCCTCGATCTGGGGAATTTCAAAATCACCTTCCACACTGGTGGTGATTGGATTACTGGGCAGCATGGCGTCGCCGCCAGCGCGATAAATCAACAGGCGCGAATTGTTTCTTGATGCCACCGTAGTAGGTTCTGCCGCGCCTGGCCCCGCCTTGGGAAGCGCAGGTGACCCCACCAGCAGGGCAATATGTTGCTCACCGTCCACAGTGAAGGTCGCTGGTGCTGCCATCACCCCGGCCTGAACGTAGTCTGTCCACAGGGCTTCACCGGTCTCATCGTTATAGGCGACGAATTCCCCGGAGCGCGTACCCTGAAACACCAGACCACCGGCCGTTGCGAGCACGCCCGCATTCCCTTCTCCGATTGGATGCTGCACGCGCCACACCTCTTCTTGAGTCACCGGGTTCCAGGCTTTTAGCAGAGAGGCATTGCTTGGAATTTCGGGCTGACTCATTACTAATTGAAATCCTCGTCCAAAATCGACACCGGTATTCCAGCCATCAGGGTCGGTCACGAACTCGCCGTCAGCCACGTAGCCCATGAAGTTTTCAGTCACTGGAATGTAGACCAGGCCGGTATCCTGGCTGAACGCCATGGGATACCAGTTGTGACCACCCAGCGGCCCAGGCAGAACAATGGCCGGGTTGTTTGACTTCTCATAGCGGGCATCGGCAACCTCAACCGGACGGCCAGTCTGCAGGTCAATATGGGTCGCCCAGTTTACAGGCGTGTAGTTATTGGCAGAAATCAATTCACCATCTTCGGCATCCAGCACATAAAAGAAGCCGTTCTTGGGTGCCTGCATCACGACGCGGCGTATATCACCCTCAATCTCGAGATCGGCCAGCATGATGTGCTGGGTCGCAGTGTAGTCCCAGGTTTCGCCCGGTGTAGTCTGGTAGTGCCAACGGTAGCTGCCGTCGTCCGGATCCAATGCCACAATGGAGGAAAGAAACAGGTTGTCACCACCGCCAGGGCTACGCAGAGCCTGATTCCAGGGTGATCCATTTCCGACTCCAATATAGAGCAGATCTAACTCAGGGTCGTAGGCCATAGCATCCCACACAGTGCCGCCACCGCCCAGGTTCCACCAGGCACCGGTCCAGGTATCGGCGGCCGCGGTCATCACGTCACTTTCATAGCCGTCCGCCGGATTGCCGGGAACAGTGTAGAAGCGCCAGGCCTGCTCGCCTGTCTCGGCATCATAGGCAGTCACGAAACCGCGTACGCCGTACTCCGCACCCCCGTTGCCAATCAAGACCTTGCCTTTAACCACGCGCGGCGCGCCGGTAATCGTGTATGGCAGCGACGCATCTACAGTTGCCACTTCCCATTCGACGTCACCGCTAGCTGAGTCGAGGGCAACCAGGCGCCCATCCAGGGTCCCTACAAATATCTTGCCGTCCCAGGCCGCGACACCGCGATTCACCACATCGCAGCAGGCATCCCGACCCTTGCCACGATCCACCTGGGGATCATAAGTCCAAAGTCGCTCTCCGCTGCGCACGTCGAAGGCATGTACGAGGCTCCAGGCAGTAGTGATGTAAAGTGCACCGTCTACCACCACTGGAGTGGATTCCTGCCCGCGACTGGTGGTCATATCCGCATACCAACTCAGGCCGAGTTCGCTCACGGTATCCCGATTAATCTGATCCAACGGGCTATAGCGCTGTTCATCGTAGGTGCGGCCATAGCTGAGCCAGGACTCATTTTCACTATCTGCACCCTGCAGGCGCTCAGCGTCAATTGCTGCGCCGTATTCAGACTGCTGCGCCGCAACTGGCAGCGCTACTGCCAGGGTTAATCCCGCCAGCCCTATTGCACGAAAAGTCATGGATAGTCTTCCTTTAATTCTTGCTTCAAATCTGTGATTGAATCCGCCAACAGCAGCGGAGGCTTTAAAGCGAGCGCTTGCTCGCTAAGGCATCAGGAGTTTGGCATAGCCTCGCAGCAGAGTCTATTCTTCGGGGCCGCATACAGGCTGGAGCAAATTTATAACCCCATGAAAAGTATGGCATTTATTCACCAAGTCAGCTCAGGTTCGTAGCGACATCATCAGGAAACCGGTGAAAGCTGCGTTGTTGGGTGATAGTGACTTTTTGACCTTTTTCTTCATGCTGAGAATGTGCCTGCGATAGTTTTCGTAAAACTCCCAGCTTGGCTGAGGTTTGTATTCCAGGCCCCCTAGCTCAAAGTGTGAGATCACGCCCTTGGCAGTGGTGGGCTTTACAAATACTTCATCCAAAGGATGGAAATAAACCGGCAAAATGGAAATCAGCGACCACTTCGCCAGTTTGCGCGACTGCAGCACAGATAGCACCATCTCGAAACCCAGCTGCTGGTCTCCGTGTAACTGGTTCTTCAGACCCGATGCCAATGCCTCTTGTTCAACAGAATTCAACGACCTGACGAAATCCCTATACTTGGGTTTTTCGAACATGGACACCATGGATGACCTGCCTACGTAACGGGCCATGTCTTCCACAATAGCGCGGGAGTCCTTAAATTCAGGTTTAGCGAAGCTCTCCTGAACCTGCTCGATCATCCGGTTCATGTTGTGCTTCTTGCCAATGACCGCCATTTTGGGATCGGTAAACCCTTTCGGATAGCGGGCCAGGAATAGTGCTTCGGCTTGTTTGAGCTTTTTCAAATTCATTCAAAAAATCCGTCGTTGCAGAGTTTACACATCGCGGCTGCGCCCGAGTGCCGTTTAGATTCACCTTTCCCCAAATCCACCCAACAAATTAATATGTAAATCTTACTTGACTTTTAATCAAGCCAGCCATACATTAACAGTGTCAAGCATGCTTTACATTGGAGACCAGGCGTGAAAGAAACACCGAAGAACACAGCAGAAGAGCATTCTGCATCCAGCCCTCATAGATCCAAAGAGACCAAAGTCGCGCTCCGCTCAGCGGCCTAGTGCCTGATCTGGGCCACCTCTCTAACCCTATCCGAGATCGTGATTATCAACCAGTTGATACCGGAGAGCTTGTTTTGGCCTGTTGCCTTGTTTCCTGCAGCCCTCTCTGTCTGGATGTTCTACCAATTCTACTTGTTCTATGTCGGAGTAGACGAGTTTGCATGAAAAATTCAGTCCGATGGCCTGGTCATTGGATTTGGACTCGGCATGTTCATCTTGATTGTCTTCAGCTGCCTTTCCAGCCGAGGCATTCTCGGCCCAAACGCCAGCGATATGTTGGTGGTGTTCGCCTTGTGCTATGTGGTCGGTCAGCTTTCGCGAACCCTGAGCTATAGCCGATGAAAAGCAGGCTAAAGGTTCTTCGTGCCGAGCGCGACCTGTCTCAGGCGGCACTGGCTGAGAAACTGGAAGTATCTCGTCAGACTATCAACGCAATAGAAAAGGAAAAGTACGACCCCAGTCTTCCTCTGGCATTCAAGATCGGCAGGCTGTTTGGGATGCCAATAGAAGACATTTTTATCGAAGACTAGTCAGCCGTCTTTGCTCAATACACAAGCAAGTTTGTTTGCTGCAATAAAAAAGGGGCTCAGATGAACCCCTTTTTTCTGGCTTTACTCGACTACTCTCTAGTCAACCGGTTCCAAACGCACGATTGGCGTTGGACCAGCCTGGCGGTCAGAGACAGCCAGATAGATATAGCCATCCGGACCCTGACGCACGTCACGGATACGTCCGACGTCATAGACAAGAGTTTCTTCAACCACCACGTTACGATAATCATCATCCATGTGCAGCCGCGCGAGCTGTTCACCTGCCAGGGAACCGGAGAAGATGTCGCCAACCCACATGGGGAACTTGTCGCCACTGTAAATCATCAGACCGGAAGTCGCGATTGAAGGTACCCAGAAATTATTTGGGTTAGTCATACCTTCTTCACTGATACCGACGTGAATCGGGCGGCCAAACGCGCCGTAGTTCACACCACGACCAACCACTGGCCAGCCGTAGTTATTGCCGGGCTCGATCAGGTTGATCTCATCGCCACCCTGAGGACCGTGCTCGGATTCCCACAAGTCACCAGTAATCGGGTGCATGGCCAGGCCCTGGGGGCTGCGATGACCGTAGCTCCAGATTTCCGGCAGTACGCCAGTCTGACCCACGAAGGGATTGTCATCAGGCACCGTGCCGTCCTCATTTAAACGCACTACCACACCCTGATGGTTGCTCAGATCCTGCGCCGGGTGCGCCATCAGCGCATCACGGTCACCCACCGGGGGCGCCATGCGATCACCGAGGGACAGAAACATGTGGCCTTCTCCATCAAAAACCAGCTTGCCGCCATAGTGGCCAAAACCAACCGCCTGGGCTGCGAACAGCTCCACCACGTTAGTCAGGCGATCATTTTCCAAACGACCGCGCACAATCGCCGTGGTTGAGCCATCACCCACTGGCTTGGAGAAAGTCAGGTAAACCCACTGGTTATCACTGAATTCAGGGTGTGGCACTACATCGAACAGACCGCCCTGACCTTCATAGAACACTTCCGGCGCACCGGGAATGGCTTCAGGCAACAGCTCGCCATCGCGCACGATGCGCAGGCGGCCGGGCTTTTCAGTAATCAACATGTCGCCGTTCGGCAACCAGGCCATGGACCAGGGATGCACCAGACCTTCCGCGACTGTCACCACGCGATAGTCATGGTGTGCGCTCTGGTAGACGTCCTGAGCACTGGCATTCACCGCCACGGTGGCTGCCAGGCAAAGACCTGCAAGCTTATTTAAATAACGAAGCATTGGTTTTTCCTCCTTAATGCGGGGTCTGGCATGCGCTTCTCGCCGGCCACCGACCATTTGTTGTCTCGAGTTCGTTGTTTCGAGTTCATTGATTCAACCCTGGGGGGGGCCAAAAAATGCCCACATCTCACGAATACGAGAAGGTAGCGAGCGCTGGATGCATTGTCCATTAAATCTGGTGGAAATGCTTGAATTTCAGGGTGAAATTGCCAGATTTCGGTTGCCAGGCTGGCACTGCCTAAGGCAAGGTTAAGATAGCCCAAAAAGCCCAGGCACACGCGGAAGTCTTAATATGGTCCGGACAGCAATAATCCTCGCAGCAATCATGGCACTGGCGGCCTGCACCACCAGTCGAGAACAACTATTTCTCAATATGACAGAACAGGAGCTCGCGGCCTACAACGCTGAATTGCCGGAAAGACGACAGATTGTCTGCGCCGAGGGAGTGCGCCGCGGCACGGCCGGGCTGGTGAGAAATGTCTGCACCAGCAAAGCTCGAATGGACAGACTCATTCAGCCCTCGGGCGCCGATGACTATAGCTATGTGAGCGGGCTGAACGATCCCGGCTTTAATCGGCACATTCCCGATGACAGATCTGCACTGCCAAGGGTTTACTTTTCGCCGCCACCAACTGGATATGACCGCCCGATTATTCATGTGCTGGACCCACATTAAGATGCACGCTTATATAGCGATATCTGAAAAACGCTTTTCTTAAAAAGTAAGAACAAACGCGCACAAGAATTACCCTTCCTTATTCAAATATCTCATTAAGATGGAGAGGACATAAATGGTCAGGTTTTTGTTATTGGCTTTCGCTCAATTTTTTACGCTGTCGGTTTATGCCCAAGCCGGTGATCCCAGAGATGTAAGCAGCATCGACGCAATCATCGATGCCTACTATGAAGTCGTCTCCGGTCCTGCCGGTGAATCTGTCGATACCGCCCGCGATCGTTTCCTTCATCATCCTCAAGCCTGGGTATCCATCGCCGGAAAAGATGCAAATGGCACCCCTTTCGTTAATGTCATGCGCTGGCTGACTACCATGGCGACAACCTGCCTCGGGCCGACGGGTTTTATGAGGTGGAACTTGATCGCATGGTAAGTCGGTCAGGTAATATGGCGCATGTGTGGAGCAGTTATACCTCGGCATTAACTGATGGAGGTGAGCCTTTTACCCGCGGCGTAAATTCTATTACCTTGTTTTCTGATGGCGAGCGCTGGTGGATAATGGGGTGGATGTTTGATGGGTCGGCCGGCTAGGTCGGATCAAAATTCTCCGTTAGATCTGCCCCTATTTAACTGATAGTTTTCTCCATAGAAAAATTAGCAAAATCTTTTCGGGAGACTTTCCTTGAAGTGCGAACATCACCCAGGTGCACCGGCAGTTGGCGACTGCCAAAACTGTGTAATACCCATCTGCGGAATTTGTGCTACCCATATCGGTGAAAGCGTTCTATGCGAACGCTGCGAGAGTGTGGCATCAACTAATGAATACGTTGAGCAAAGAAGCAATGAGAGCAATAAAAGCCAAATGGGTGATCTTGTCCATGATGGTGAGCACAGTGCCGCAAATACCGCCCCACAAGTCTCCGTCAGCAAGACAAAGAGTACCGCCAAAAGAAATATTCAGCTTGCGGTAACCCTGCTTAGCGGCATTTTCATTGTATTTCAGATAAGCATATCTGCGAGGTCGGGCGGCACTTCATCCCAGGAAGAAATAGCAGCCGAGGAACGCACCCGGGATCAGATTCAGGCCTGCATGTTGATATTCTGGGAGATTGCCACGCAGCTCAACGAGGGGCAGCAAGTGGATCGATCATTGCGTTGTGAGGAAACCGATTTGCCGCTGTTAGTCGTGTCAGAGGGAGATGATTTACGTGTCAGCCATCCTCGACCGGAGGCTTTGGGATTAACCGGCATCTATGTACTGCGCAGTAATCCAGTTCCCATTCTGCTGGATTAAAGCTGATGCGAAACTCTTGTAAGCAACTCACATCGAGACGCAAGCACAACGCTGGCTACACCTTGCTGGAGCTACTCACTGCCACTGCGATTCTTGGCGTGTTGTTAAGCATCGCTGCCCCTTATATGCAAAGTTACACCGTAAGGACCAAAGCAACTGAAGGCCTGTTAATTCTTGGCGAACTGCGGCGCCGGGTAGAGACAGAATTCTATGAACGCGGCGTGTTACCAAGCGATATACCCAACTCACCCACACCGAACGGCTCAAGACATGGTGGCCCCTGGTATTCATACGCAACCATGTTCGGCCAGGCAGATGATATGTGGGAGCTAATCGAGTATCAGCCTAAAGGACCACACCGGGTCATCGCACTGCGGGCTTATCGCCTACCAGAATGGCAAAACTGAGACATCGGCCTGCACCTGCAAATCAAGCAGGTTGATGAGAATACGCTGGCTTTTCGATGCACGGTAAACAATACCCAAAGCCGGGTGCAGTTTGTTCCGTCTAGCTGTCAGGATGGATCAGTTAATGACTAGGTGAGCTGGTAGAGCTTCGTTAAATGGAGACAAATTTAGTTTAACCGCGAGGGATTAGATAATAAATCTGCCTTTGTTTGCGCTGATGATAGAACTGGGCTGAACATTGGATGATTTATAACGGAATATTACGCCTTTTATAAATTCTTGTTGAAACAACCCTGATAATCATCGCAGAATGACAATCAACTTGTCTGTTCCAGCAAATGAAAAGTCAGAATTTTAGCTACATACCTGCACTCGATCACCTACGAGGGTTCGCTGCTATTCTCGTTGCTCTCTTTCACGGCGTTCTTTTTATACATCACCGTTTAATGTACGACCGCGAGTTTGATGATACGCATTGGCTTGAGGCAACTAACCTATTTTCAGCGCTGATTATCGAAGGGCATACCGCGGTCAGCCTGTTCTTTGTGCTTAGTGGTTTCATTTTTACTTTCGGTTTAATTAACACAGAGTTGAAGTACTTCAAATTCCTGAAGAATCGATTTCTGCGAACATATCCCCTGTTTTTAGCTTTTCTATGTCTTGGTTTTATCTTTTATCCCGAAAATTTGAGCGTCTTAGGCGTTTTAAAATCGCTATTTTTTATGGCGAACTTGCAGACTGCATTTAATGGCGGCCCGTTTACTTTTGTGGCTTGGTCAGTTGCGATCGAATGGCAGTTTTATCTCATCTTCCCATTATTGCTCATGCTCACAAAGAGATTCGGCGTAGCGGTGCTTTTCTTATTGCTGCTTACGGCTATAGGCTTACGTTGGCTAGTGTACGAAGATGGCATGGATATGCGTTGGTTTGGGTATTGGACGTTGCTCGGAAGAATTGACCAGTTCCTTGCTGGTATGATCGCTGGCCACTTTTACTCTCACCACTTCACGAAAGGTTTGAAGATGGATGCTGTGGGTCTGGTTGGCGCCGCTCTGGTTTTAGTCAGCCTATATCAGTTCAACAGAATGGGAGGTGGTGGTCTGACGGATTCGGTTTGGATTCTGTGGCCATCTGTCGAAGGACTTACTTGGGCAGTTTTTCTTGTAGGCTACATCTCGCTCTCTCGCCACCTGGCGGGAATTCTAGATCGCGGCTTTGTCTTCTTGGGTAAGATCAGCTACTCAATTTACTTCATCCACTATGTCATATTGTTTTATTTGATGATCAACAACCTGGATGCCACGATTTCGATTGGCGGGCCTGTTGATACCGCGTTTGTGAATACATTGATTTTAGTGGTACCCGCGACGGTTATCTGTGCTTTGGTATCATTCAGGTTTATTGAACAGCCGTTTCTGTCTCTCCGCGGTGTTTATCTTGATAAACCGCCATCGGTCAGAGACTAGATTTTAAGATTCCTGGACGACAACAGATACACCTTCAAGGGAACGAACCCCCCCGTCGTTTTTGTCTTCAGGTCAACAATAGGCTAATCAGACAGCATGACTTGTAATAATCAAATTTCAGTGCAGAACCCTGGCTGGGTCCTGATAGGCGCATGCTTGATCCTTGCCGTCAATTGCGCACTGCTGTGGGGGCATGAGCTTGACGATGCGCTTATATACGCAAGATATTTGCAAAATTTTATTGATGGTAATGGCTACGTCTACAACCCGGGTGAGTATGTTAACGGCTTGACCTCGCCACTGTTTGGCTACCTTTCTATTATTCCGGCCTTCATCCTTGGAGACGCGAGAGATGGCGTCATGCTTGTCTCGGTGCTGGCAGCGTTCGCCAGTATGATCTCGTTTTACTATGTGCTGCGTTTATTCATTACCAGTGACTCGATGGCAGCGCTGCCCGCCTTACTATCAGCCCTTGCTAGTATCACGTATATGAATTTGGGCATGGAAGCTAGCTTGTTCACCGCTCTGATTGCGTTAAGCTTTTATCTCTATTTCAAGGTGCGTCATTTCTCCCTAGGAATCTGCATTGGGCTAGCAATTCTGGCTCGTCCCGAAGGGGTTTTTTTGGTACCAGCCATGGCGCTGATGACACTTTTCGGTGATAGAAACTGGCCAGCAATCAAGTGCTACTTAATTCCAACATTGCTGGTTGGATCTCAGCTTGTATTTAACTATTTATACTATGACGCTTTACTCCCGTCCTCCGGTCTCGCGAAACTTTCACAGGGAGAATCAGGTCTGTGGGGGGCAAACAATTTTCTGCTGACTCTGCTCGGTTTGTTCAGATTCGGGGTGACTCATATCGGTAGTTGGTCCATTTTTTTCGCGTTGCTGCTGCTGGCGATATGCTCCATATTGGTCCAATCAGCACGCCGGTATCTTGTGCTCTCCTTTACCTTTTTGGCTTTCTATACCTCCTTTTTCGCGCTGCTGAATCTGCCCGCTCAAGCCTGGTACTACGCAATACACTATTCATTGTTCTGGAGTTATGTCGCTCTTGGCGTTTACGGGTTGTGCAAAAAATTCCTCTTTGATGGGGATTCTGCAGTGAACTCTGGTTTAATCATCTTTATGCTGGGAGGCCTGTTTCTGCAAGAACCGAGACTGCTTTCAGAGTTGGGTAAAACTGTTAGAGAGGACTATAAGGAAATCGGTATATGGCTGTCTCAGAATACCGCGGAAGATGCCTCAGTTGCGGTTGTGGAGATTGGCACTATAGGTTGGTATTCAAAGCGCAGAATCATTGACATTTTGGGCTTAGTGACAGCGGATGTGTCCAGTTACGTCGCCGCCGGAGATTTCGAGAGCTGGTTAAAGCTCTTTCCACCCGATTACATCATGGTGCATGATCCTCTCTGGGAATTCGAGAGTGCCATAGGGCAAGTCTCACAGGAAGGTGGACTGCAAGAGGTCGCCAGTTTTACTTTCCCGGGTTTTAAGCTTTACGCTTTCAATGGTTCTGAAGCAGCGCGGTAAGCAAATGCCGCCCGCTCTACTTGGGCTGATTAGCTCCATGACATATTACACACTTCTACCTCATCCCTTGCCCGAGCTGATGATAATCGAGAGTGCCACCTACACGAATACAGAGTCTCGCTGATCGATAGCGAGAACTTACTCTTTCAACTGACAAGCATAGATTGGTGGACTATGCAGGTCAGATTACTTTGATGGGGAGAGATTGATTCGAAATTCGGCTAAGCTGAATTCCTCACCCTTTCAGGGCAGTGCCCTGCGCTGTCTGCGCAGCTTCGCTCCGTTCGAACTGGGGGTTTGAGCCAAGTTCGTCGGACTTACCAAACTAAAAAGGGGGCCCGCAGGGACCCCTTTTTAGTTCGGCACGCCCGGAGCGCGCCGAACCATCAATATGCTACTTAAGCAAATGAATCGTCCAAGTTTATAAGCATCTTAAATTCTCATTTTTTAGCATATAAATCAACGCTTTAATTTCCATTAAAGCGCCGCGCTGAAATCTCCAGCCATCTCATTGAAAGAACATATCAAGAGTTTATGTATACGGTTATGTATACGGTTTGACCAAGGGGGGCTTCATAACAAGGGCGGGGGTCATTGGATGGCGCTGGAGATTGTTGTTGTAGCGGCGCAGTTACTTAATAAGCTGATCATTAGTCAAGCTAAGCTGGATAACTCAGCATAATGACCAGAAATCATAAGCAATTACGATAATCACAAATTATCGCCGGCCGCATCTAGCAACCAATTCAATGCTTCTTGCTGACAGTCAGAGTTTTCTCGTTGGGTAAATTGCCTCACAGAATTGAAACTAGAACCCGCGTGCACAGCGTAGTTACGGAACAGTCAATCAACGCTTCCAAATGGTTTGCGTTCAAAATATTCATTGCCCGGGATTTAGACCATGCGCTTAACACCAATAATTCGTCTGTTATTATCAACGTACGCCTGTGTCTTCGTAAGCCTTGGCGGTGTCTCGGCAGAGCAGGGAGAAAATATCTTGATACTGAATACTTTTTCAGAGGCCGGGCCCGACCTGCAATGGTATGTGCAAAACGATACCGTGATGGGTGGGCGCAGTCAGGGCGGAATCGAGCTGCTTGACGAGCGGCTTGATTTTTCTGGTATCACGAATACCAACGGCGGTGGGTTTAGCTCTATTCGCACCCTAAAATTCGCCAAAGATCTTTCGAATTATTCTGGTATAAAAGTTAAAGTTAAGGCCGACGGTCGCAAGTACACGTGGTCTATCCAAACCGACGCTAGGTGGCGTGGAAGGAAGGTCAGCTACTGGGCTGATTTCAACACCACCGCGAACGCAGATGAGTTAGAAGAGATCTACATTCCCTTTTCACGTTTCTCGCCGCAGTTTCGCGGCTTCAAGCTGGACGGCCCGCAGTTAGATCGCAGCAATATCTCTGAATTTGCTCTCTATCAATACGATAAAACTGACGGACCTTTCTCGCTGCAACTATTCAGCGTCGAGGCTTATTCTGAATAGCTGGAACTCAATTCTGCGCATTTCACCTTAATCAGCGTAGCTAGGGGGCATTAAACCTTCAGGCTATGCGGCAACTTCGTCAGCAGCTCTATTAAATAACCCATTTCTTCAACTCTACTCACAAGCTAGTTATATTCGAATTTCGGTAGGAGTGGCGTTCTTGGAGGTCAGAGTTCAATAGACTCCAAAGAAGCACGCTACTTCGACTGGCATTTGATTGAGAGCTGGGTATTTTTGTCCCTCATGATGTTGGCTCCTCTGACCATCTTCGAGTCGTTTGGTTAAAGTAATTCCTGTAACTGAACCTGAGCGCCTGCAGATCGAAGGGGGGGTTAAATTAGCACCCCGGGGTCCGAATCATCCCTCAAATAGTGTCACTGTAGCCGCTTAAACACATTCAAGGCAGGGGATGATTGGAGTGTCGAGTCTCAACCCTCGTGATGACAGTCTATCTGCCCCTTACCTCAATCGCATTTATGTATACGGCTATGTATACGGTAGAGGAAGATTTTCTGCTTAGGCTATTGAAATCGTTAGATATTATATCTGAATATGGCACGCCCGGAGCGGGTTATGTACCTCATTCAGGAGCTAACAACTCGGAAGCTCTAACAAGATCAATGATTTACCAGAACCCAGTTCACTGTCAAAGGTCTATTCTGGTCTACTATTTGGTCTACTGTTACTTCAAAGCTCTACAGGCCCCGTAAACTCTGGAGTTTCCCCAAACCTTCATTTACAGGGG
>CENZ01165379.1_pt1 | contig 12564 bp, 19 predicted proteins | sample 361341 | NCBI WGS metagenome assembly CENZ01 (sample SAMEA2619782, study PRJEB7988) | marine metagenome | biome: marine biome (ENVO:00000447); feature: deep chlorophyll maximum layer (ENVO:xxxxxxxx); material: "saline water (ENVO:00002010), including plankton (ENVO:xxxxxxxx)" | depth 50 m
GAAATACCGATCCCGATAGTCACCAAGCCCGCGCCACAATAGCCAACGAGCAGCACCCTACGAATCCCGTGACGTTGGATCGTGCCACGCAGTAACGGCGTCGCCATTACGAAGCTTACGGCCACTGACACTAGCGCACCACCCATGGTTTCTCCAAGCCCGGCGGTGACGCAGAAGATTGGCACATAGATGAAGTACATGGTCCACCAACCGGAGCGTACTGCCGATAACAGATAAACAAGGGTCATTCGCGGCTGCGCGAAAAACCTCGGCAGATAGCGAATCGGGTTGGTCACGGCAACCTGCTTGCTGCCGCGTGTTGATTCGTCAGAGAACCGCAGGTAGAAAAAATAGGCACCAAGCAGTAGGACGACGACGGCGCCGACAAGGAAAGGCGCTGCGGGATTTACCGCGTTGCGCAGATAGACTCCTAGAAACGGACCGACGCTCCAGGAGAACGCAAGGAAAAACATGCGTATGGGCTCATAGCGGCCAAAATCCTGGCGCCGTACGTGCCCCATCAAGTAAAGGTTGAGCGTTACGTCGATACAGGACGCGGCGAACAGATGCAACGCCATGCCGATACAGAACGCCCATAGTTCGTCGTGCATGAAAAGCAGCATGCTGACCACGCCGGACACGATGCCTAGCATGAACGTGCCGCGCCGAGCCAGGCACCTCACTAGCCAGGGTACCGCGAGACTCATACCAACGCCCAGAATCCCGAGCACGAAGAAGAAAATACTCACGGCCTGCGCCGACCCGAAACGCTCAAGTGCCATCAGCGGCACCGCCGTCACGATGATGGATCGATACAGCGGCTCCAGGGTAAACAGGACCAAAAACGACGATTTGGTCGGGCGGCTGAATGCGCGCAGATCCGGACGATTGGTGAGCAGGCGTTTCAATTTAACCGGACAATAGCGCAGGACCGAACAGGGCGTTTTGGCAAGCGCGAATGTACTACATTTCAGAACATTGTCGGCACACCCGAAAAAGAGGGATGTCCACGCCGTTAAGATCCCTTAAAGAGTGGAGTACGATATAGGAATCAGTCACAAGTTCACCAGAAGGTATTCAATTAGTGAATTCAAATTATCTATTATTTGGCCTTGCCCTTTTCCTAGTTGGATTGGCGATAGGTTGTGCTTTAGGAAATCACTGGATCAAGGTGACTTTCTACTGGACCCAAAATAAAATTCGGCATCTACGAGATCATCATTGATCGAAAAAACTTCGATCGGATTACCGAAGGCTTTAAAAACGTAAATGAATGAACAGGATAAATATAGGCAAGTCAGAAGTCCTTGTGTAAGCACTTGCGAATACAACGAGAACTACTATTGCATTGGTTGCAAACGCCACATGGATGAAATCATTGATTGGCTTGATTACTCGGATGAGAAACGAAAGTCTGTCATGCAAGAGTTACTAACTCGTGATATCGATAAATCTTCCGATCTAACGTTCAGGAATTACTAGCCGTTATTGATATCGACCATCCCGTGGGTGACAGCGGGAACCTTACCTACATGATCCCTCAATCTAAATTGTCGTTGATATAAATGAGCAAGAAGCCATCAATAGTTTCAAGTCCTGGCTTCATCGTCACTGCTGTGGTCATTGTCATCGGCATGTTTGTGGTGCTGCGACTGCTCAGTCAGTGACACGATGACTATCAAAAATATCAATTCGGACTTGGAAGAGCGTCTCAATGAAGTAAAGAATGGCGTCATCAACCACATGAATAAAGATCATGCGGAGGCGAACCTAACCTATGTGAGAGCGCTGGCCGGAGTGCCCGATGCAACGTCGGCTAGGATTATGATTTCGACCAGTTCCGAGTGTCTTTGACTGCTGAGACACTCAATGGATCATCGAACGTCCAAGTTCAGTTCTTAGAGCCTCTAGAGAAAAGTGAGGATATTCGGCCCGCTCTAATCAAGCTTTTGAAGTACGCAAGGACTCGTGGTTGAGGAGAGCGCCTACGCGCTCGGATAATTAACCCACGGTCTTGCACTCTGATCTTCGCAGAACCTGCCGATAATCTTTTGACTTTCAGCCATTAGAGGATCGGAGTTATATTTCACTCGATGCTGCCAAAAACGAACGCCAATGTTTTCTTGCGCTTTGGCCGTTATTCTGATTTCTTAAACTTTGAGGCTGAAAACTCTTTAACGGTGAGTATGAGAGCCACAACCATAAGTGAGAAAACGGCAACGCCAGTTAAAAAAAGGATGTCATCGGTCATTTAACTTCCCCCAAATCATCATTAGTTTGAAGTAAATACCAAAGCCCAAAATCGCTGGAACCCAAATGGCGGTAAAAATCCCTTCTATCCGTTGACCATTGAACCAAAGGTAACCGGAGACGAAGAATGAAATCATTACACCTAAAAGTAAAAAAAAGTCAGACCTTTTAAACATTTTTAGCCTCCTATCTGTTTCTGGTCGAAAAAGCGGCAATTAGGCATCCGATGATAGCGATGCCCGAAGGGATTCTAATGTTAGAGACACTGACACCCTCTAGCTCTAACGGAACAACACCAAACAAGCCTAAGCCTATATAGAGCGACCCAGCCATAATCAGGGATACCCCAAGGCGTTCAAAAAATAGCCTATTCATAAATTTCACTTTAACCGACGGGCCATGATCTTGCCGTGAAGTCAATCCTGGCCCCTTTCGGCTCGAACTTGGGAGTATTCGAAGGGGGAGTTTACTAAAAAAACGTTATGTTATAAGATAACAATATAGGCTTTGAATTAAGTTATTGGCGTAGTAACAAAAACCTATTAGTCGTAACAGTCAGTCACCGATACTATGCCTATATACCAAGAGTAAATTTTTTATATGCTGTATTCCGTACTCCACGTCTGTACATCCTGTAGAACCGCAGGTTCCCCGCGTGAGCCGCGAGAAAACCGCCCAGGTTTCAAGCTTTATCAAGAGCTTCGCACGTTGCTAAATCAAAGCCCGCTGAAACGCCAGGTAGAGGTGCGACCGGCTGAGTGCCTCAGCCTTTGCCCGCGTCCGTGCGGTATTTCGCTTTCCTCGGTCGGGAAGTGGAGTTATCTCTTTGGCGATCAGAAGCCAAGAGCTTGCGCGCGCGATATCATGGAGCTTGTCTCGCTTTATCTTAGTACGGAGGACGGACTGATGCCTCGGCAGCAACGCCCAAATTCGCTGCAGACAAGTGTGTTGGGGCGCGTACCACCGTTTATCGGAAAGACTGACCGGTATCAGCAACAACCTAGTCATCTTGAATGACGCACTTCCTCGCCAATCAGTTCGCGCTAGAGGTCGACGGCTTGCGTTATGAGGCCCCAAACGGTGCGGTTCTTCTCGATTCAGTGACGCTAAGCCTTCAGGCCGGTGAAGTCCTCGCTGTCGTTGGTCTAAATGGCGCCGGTAAGAGCACATTGATCCGTTTGCTGGCCGGCTTGTTGATGCCATCTGCGGGCAGCATTTCCCTTGCAGGTCGCCCCCATGCAGAAATTTCTAACGCCGAGCGGGCGCGCCAGATTGCTTACTTCGGTCAACATGATGAGGCGGATGGACGGCTGCTGCTGCGTGATTACGTTGGGTTGGGAACGTTGCCGTATCGCGCGTCACTTTCGGCTGCGGACATCAATGAGCGGATTGTAATCGCGTTGCAGAGAGTCGGCTTGGTTGACAAAAGTGTGTCTCGGATGAGTGAACTCTCGGGAGGGGAGCGGCAACGGGCGAAATTTGCCCGAGCGGTATGCCAAACTCCCAAGCTACTGCTGTTGGATGAGCCCACAAATCACCTCGATCCTGCGGCAAAGGGTGCGCTGCTGACGGCTGCTATGCAACTTGGCATCACAGTTGTTACAGCCTTGCACGACCTGACGTTGATTGATTCCTTTGCAAGCCATGTTGCAGTACTAAAGCAAGGACAATTGACCGCGTTCGGCCATCCAGCCGACATTCTTAACGCTGATACGGTAAAAGAAACTTTCGGAGTGCAACTGTTCCGTCTTCAGCATCCTAACCAACCGCGTGTCATTCCCTCTCTCGATGTAGAGATTGGCGGAGAAAGTGGTTTCGTAATTCACAATTAAAAGAAGGACTATCTTGTGAGATTTACCAGCAACCGAGTAATGCGCGCTTTACTTATTCTTACTGTTTTAGGTGGTGCAAGTCCCTTACACGCTAATTCGATTACTGTTGAAAATTGTGGTCAGCCGATTACATTCGACTCGACACCAAAGCGCTTGGTGGTTCACGACATTAATATGTCCGAGATGGCGTTTTCCCTCGGTCTACAGGACCGTATGGTCGGGGTCACCGGCATCAGTGGGTGGTACAAGACCACGCCAGATTTTGATGAACTTAGAGGCGATATTCCTGAGTTAGCACCAAAGTATCCAACGCTAGAGAACTTAGTCGCCGCGTCGCCAGACCTCTTCTTCGCAGGTTGGTACTATGGGATGAAGCCGGGTGGGGAAGTGACCCCTGAGACATTGGCCCCTCATGGCATCAAAACCTTGATCCTGGGAGAGAGTTGCATTCACTTGAATAAAGAGCGCCCCTCCGCGTCACTTGATCTGCTGTATGACGAAGTTGCACGGCTGGGAAAGATTTTTGGTAAGGACGCGGAAGCGTCTGCGCTGATCAAAGGTTGGCAAGCACGCGTTGCTGAGGTCAAGAAGACTGTCGGGAACTATTCGGGTAAGCGGGTATTTTTATACGACTCGGGCGAGGATAAGCCTTTCACGGCCGGAAAATTTGCAATGCCAACTGCCATGATTGAGGCTCTGGGCGCTACCAATGTCACTGCGGATATGGATACTAGTTGGGGGCGGACTTCTTGGGAAGCGGTAGCTGCTGCGGACCCTGAGTTCTTAATTCTGCTGGACTATCAGTCCGGTGGCGGTGCATTAGATCTGATGACGTTCCTTAAGTCGCATCCGGTCATGCAGCATACGAGCGCGGTCAAGAACGAGGCATACGTCGCGCTTCGTTATGAGGAATTGACTCCGGGTCCCGCAAACATCGAAGCGATGATGAAAATAGCTGAGGCAATGAACAAAACCCTCTAAGAAAGGGAGGCGACCAACTCACAATGCGACTTTCAGGTGTTCTGGCCCTTGGTCTCGTAAGTATATTGGTACTGGTATTGATAGCGGTTGCCGTTGGTTCTACGCAACTGGGCTTTTCAACGGTAATCGAAGTCGTGCTGAGTGGTCGTGCGGATAATCCTGTCAGTCGCATTGTGCTCGACTTGCGGTTGCCGCGAGCATTATTGGCAGTAATTGTCGGTGCCGGACTGGGCATGGTGGGCGCAGTCCTGCAGACGTTGACTCGCAATGATCTGGCTGATCCATTTCTTTTTGGTTTATCTTCCGGTGCAGCGGCGGGTGCTGTGGTGGTCATCACGGTTACCGGAAATATTCTTGGTTTTTGGACGTTGCCGGTTGCGGCGTTCGCCGGCGCTCTAGTCTCTGCGATGATTGTTCTAGCGCTGTTCGGAAAATTGGTCCAACAGAGTCCAAGCCAAATGGTTTTGGCAGGACTCGCGGTGTCGTTTCTCTTCCTGTCCGCCACCTACTACTTAATTTTCGCTGGCGACCAGCGGGCCGCTCACTCAGTCCTATTCTGGACACTTGGGGGACTGGGACTGGCGAACTGGAAAATTCTGCCGCTCGCCCTCGCTGGGCTTGTGGTCATCGCTGCGCTTGTTATGACGACTCATCGATCATTGGATGCGCTATTGGCTGGTGATGACGCAGCAAATACCTTAGGCGTGAACGTCAGAAGATATCGACAACTCGCCTTCTTGGTTTGCGCCTTTTCGACTGCCAGTTTCGTGGCGCTAAGTGGCGTTATCGGCTTTGTCGGTCTGATGGTGCCGCACTTAGCGCGGGGTCTCGTGGGGCCGTTGCACGGACCACTATTGCTTTCCTCCGCAATCATCGGCGCGGTACTGCTATTGGTAAGCGATATTGCCGCTCGCACATTATTAGCCCCCCAGGAAATTCCAATTGGGGTGTTAACGACTGCGGTCGGTGCGGTATTTGTTCTGTTTTTGGTGCGAAGAACTACGTAGTTACGATCTATCCCGTCTCTCTCCTAAACCACTCTTTGGTGCGTTTAGGAGCAACTTCGCCGTCTGATAGCACTAATTCGGTGGAGATCTTTATTAGGGAGGGCCACATGGGGATACCGTTTGATGTCTGCTTCTAAAGCAGAACGCTAGTTTCGGTCTGTAGTCCTCCACCTTTGAAGACAGCCCGAAGCGTTAATCCTAAAGTTTCAAACCCGGATGAGAGCAACTCTAAGATCTGTTGCTTCTAAATGAAAGATCCTTCCCGTTGAATAGCAATCCACGCTTCGGTTGTTTTCCCGACTCTTATCGGGGACACTCGCCAATACATGATAAATGGGGTTCCGTCTTTCTTATAGTTTATAGTCTTGCCTTGAAATTTTTTGCCAGACTTTAACGCAACCGCTAGACGCCCTATAACTTTTTTGTCTGTGCCAACGCCCTGGAGAATACGCGGAGTCTTGCCGATTACATCCGATGGATCATAGCCTGTAAGTTTTTTGAAGGCTTTGTTCGCATAGATAATCTTACCCTGAACGGTTGCATCCGTGATGACAATTGAATCAAAGCTATTATCTGCGAGCACTCTCAATAACGCTGTATTAATCTTGTTATCATCAATCACCTTATCGATAGCAGAACTCATCGGATTCTCCGTTTAAATATTGTTTCCTAGCAAAGTTAACGTTAGTAATATTGCGAGAACAACTGTGTATTTAAAGTGAAGAGAACTTTAACCAACTCAACATTCGTTAATTAGATGACTACAGAGACCACTGAGTCCCGGGTACTGCGTGAGATGCGCTTGGTACTGACTGAGATCGCTCGCGAGACCGCGGTGCGGAGAGGTGACCAACATATCCTATCAATCAAGACTATCGCTAGGATGCGAGACTGTCTTTCTTTGATTAGTGATCGGGAGAGAGAATTGAATGAAGCCCGTGGCATCGAAATGACATCTCGACCGAAAATGGGCCGTGACAGATCTAATTTTGTTCGTGTCCAACTCAAGGAAATTAAGTAGAACCTTAACCAATGACCGACTTCCAAACTTTTGTCCACGCTGTCCTTGAACGCGATGGTCTTCAAGATCACGCGATGTTCGTCGTTATGACAGCCTCTAAGCGATTCAATATGAATTAGGTATCAGCCCATGCTAATCAGAGTCAAAAAAGATCAAACGTTGGTACTCGAAGAGGAAGAGGATTTCCAAAACTTCTGTATCCGAGCAGAGAAATCGGATAAGAATATCGCCGGGTTGGATATGATCACGAGAAGGATAGAAGATGGCAACTACTGGCTCGATGCGCGAGGCGTGATTGCCTTATCAAGTAAGTCGGCAGAAAAGGAATGGCTTGACCAGTTCTGGGCGATGTTGAAGGGCTCTGAGCCGTACGGGTATGCAGATTTCGAGGCTCAATTGATCCGAGCACACATCGAATATGACATCCGAGATTAAAAGAGACGGGTCCGAGTTTTCATAATAGCCATGACGCGCGCCCGAGTACTTTCTGTTTAGTGAGCCTAGTCTGTTTACCAAATCCTCTGTCCTAAGATGCCTGTACCGTCCTTTTGGCCAATAGCGTGAACCCTGCCTACGCTCACTCGTGCCTCGAGTAATTACACCCAGTAGTCTTCTCGCGACATTATCCGTATGATTTACTCTGACGTTTGATGTCCAAACGTTCTTTGACGCAACAAGATATTGAGACAAGCCCAAACTAATCAGGAGAGCAAAATGGCAATACTGGTAAAAGGACAGATCACGATAACCAAAGGTTTCGATACGTGGCAAAAAATGGTCTATGAACAGGACGGGAAGTTAGAACAGCATGGGATCAAGTTTCTTTTTGCAGGAACCGAAAAAGAGAATCCAGATCAACTCCACCTCGTCATGATGTTCCCGAACATGGAGGCGATCCAAACCTTTAGAAACGATGAAGAACTTACTGAAAAACGCAGAGAGGCTGGGGCGGTAATTGAAAGTGGTGTGATGACGCTGATTTCAGACGATTACTTCACCAATTATCCAGATGCCTTTGTTAAAAATTAGGCACCCCAGAAAAAGCAGAAGTTTTTATGGTGTTAGTGGGGTTTTGGGAGTTAATTTGGGAGTTAATTTGGGATTGAAAAGATAAAGCGTGCCGACACTGATAAGTCTCTTGAGGTGTTTGCCGATTAACTTTGCTGTACAAGCATAAAGCCCATTTAAAAAGTTAACCTTGTTGCTTACTTACTCGGGGAATAGGAAATCCCATACTCGACGCTAGGCATCGACGCGCACCCTGATAACAACAAGATGCAAGTTATCGCTAGGAATCAGTTCTTCATATAAAAATCACAGGCCGGGCAGATTAAGAACCGAAGAGAGCGATAGAGGTTATAGAGAAAAATGATGAACTGCAAGAGCCAGTCATGCCTATCGTCAACATGGCGACCGCCAATGGCTCTGGTCTTGGTGACGGCATCGCTATCCTTGTGCAGAGCCGCGGATTTAATCTCGCTTCAGAGGACGTCTGTGCTCATCAGGACTTCATGGCTAAGGACAGTGACTTGATAGACCTCGAGTTTGCGATGATTAGTGGTGGGAGTTGACCAACAGTGTGTGGCGTGCTGACCTTATGATGACCATACGAAAAATAGGTGCCGTCACTACATTCCATACTATGTGACCAAGCGCCGCCCCCGCGTTTTGCCCCCGTACTCGTCTGTGTGGGAATCCCAGCGTTGGCGTCAATTCCCGGCCACCCTTGATGGTCATGTACACCCGCCGACTACCGCCTCGAATCTGCGGAATTAGCGAAAACTTATAAACCAGAACCCATGCGTATAGATAGCTATGTGGGAGTCTTGGGCTGAAGGCAGGCTCTGAGACAGGTGTGGAGACTACGCTACATGACGCTAAGCGTACTACCGCTTCTTATATCGCGATGTTCATCACGAATGCAGAGACGGCGGATCGTGTTTTGAATTACGCACTATCCGGCATTATGTCGCGGTATGGGTTGCATGAGTTTCCCTATGCGAAGATTCACGCTTTGGTAAAGTGGAACCACAAGCTGAATGAGATAGTGGAGTAAACAAACAGAGGGGATCAAATGACCGGCCTTGAGTATGAGTGGATACTTTTCGCGACCGTCGTTTTGGTTGTGATCCTGTACCGATGGTTCAAACGAAGATGAGAGGAATCAGATGATTAACAAGTGTAATCCCGCGTCTGAAGCAATTGACGCCGCATTATGGAATCTTCACAAGACTCAATGCCTGACCCATCCCGTTTCCTTAGGCGATGACATGAGCGAGGAAGAGCATCAATCTGATGCTACAGCCGACATTGCACACGCGATGCTCAGTTACTTGGCTAATGGGACCTGCGGGGATTGTTTGCAGTCGCTGACGGATTACGGCGGCAAACATGGCGATCATTACGACGCCATGTTGATGGAGTTTTTTGAGCAGGTAGCCGATGAAATAATTAGGCGAAGTGATGAAAAGCCTGATCCGCTTTATACAAGGGATGATCTACTCAAGGTATTACAGGAACGTTAGCGGAGAGGATATGGGATTGACCGACAGCAACCGACTAACCCTCGATCAGTACGTGCGTATGAAGCAGAGCACAGTGGAAGCGGCATGGTCTGAGGCAAATGACATGCTCGAAGCGCTTGAAAGTTCAAATAGAAACGAGATGATGGAAAGGTAAAAGGCTGAGGACGAGTTGGAGAGACAGAGGTCTCAAATCAGATCCATCACATCGCCACAGCCTCCTATAATTCTTATCTATGAAATTCGATCCCCATAAACGCGGCGATATTGTGAGTCTGGAAGGAGAGGAGTTGGAGTTCGTCGTGTACCACGTTGGAAAAGATAAGTTAGGCGTCTTCCCTCGTTACAAGGTGGATGATGTTGATGACAGACGATGGAACGAGAAAGAACTCGACTGGGAGGTCATCGGCAAAAGACCCTTGACGCTGCCTGAATGGTACAACCCCGCGGCGCGCTTTGATAACGAAGAGGCAATCGTAAAGTATGGAGTGACGTTTCGACAGCAGGTGAACTATGATCAAGTCTTGGAAGTGATTCACTCTGTGGGCGATGCTCCACCCGAAATCGGGGATTGGGTATTAGTCGATGAGGAAGAACACGGCCTAATTAGCGGTGTCGTCGATGGCTTGCAAGGCACCTGTTTATCAATACATTTTACACATCATAAATGCGCAGCTACTACCGGGCACTGGGACGGAGACGTAGACTCGGCTGATATCCTCCTTACTGACTCTACTTATCGCGGCTCTTATGAAAAGTGCAATTGTTTGCATGATTAAGGAGAGCGTCTCAAATGGAGTCAGAATAGATGACAGTAATTGCTCATGAGCCGCAGCCCGGCGGATTGGGCGCTGTTATCACCGGTGTCAATCTTACTCAACCCCTGAATAAGCAAGTAATCAGCGAGATAAAACAAATATTATGGAAATTCCACTTAGTTATCTTTAGAGATCAAAAGATCACTCCAGATCAGCAGATCAGATTTGGTAAATATTTTGGGCCGGTAGTAAAACATCCATACATCAGAGGATTAGAAGGTTATCCAGAGATTATGGTCGTGGAAAAAAAGAGACCGATAAACATAATTTTGCGGGTGCTTGGCACACAGATACGAGTTACCAGGAAGTACCCGCTCTGGCGTCGATATTGTATGCACGCGAAATTCCTCCCTCGAATCTAGGGAATACGCTTTTTTGTAACTTAGTCGCTGCGTATGAGGCTTTAAGTGAACCTCTCAAAGAGTTCCTGATTAATCTGAGTGCGATCCATAGTTTCACGGGTCGCTCGATGACAGGTCGTGAGCAAGATCTTGGATACGGGCAACTTGCAAAAAATAGAACTGAGCAGAACAAGGTATTGCAACCGGTTATTCGGCGTCATCCGATATCACTCAGGGATTCTTTATATATTAATCCAATGTTTACGGAATCCATTCAGGCCTTGACGGCTGAAGAGAGTGATTTAATTCTTGACTACCTCTTTCAGCATTCTACGAAGTCCGAGTTTGTCTTTCGTCTGAGTTGGGCCCCCGATACCCTTGTGGTATGGGATAACCTTACTACCATGCATAATCCTATCAATGACTACGACGGCTATTATCGACTTATGCACCGAGTAGTGGTCGCAGGTAGTGAACAATCCGGTATGCGCCTTTAGAAGTGTGCTCACTAACGGCGGCACCAAGCAGGCCATGGTGAAAAATAGAAGCGTTTACCGTATTAGTTGATCCTGGACTGAGGCACGGAGCGACTCTTTTTGTCTTAATCGGTAGTGGTGCCTGGGGTATTTTTGCGATTACTGTTTGCGGCCTGGAAGAAAAGCTCCCTCCTCGGCACCAGATACCGAAGCCGTTGAGGGGTAAAAAATTAATTGCGAGGGTGGTTTTGGGTATCGCAATTGAAATATCTCAAGTGCACAGGAAGCGTCAGCGCTGAAGAAGGAAAAATTGGGCTATAGGTATTAGACAAAGTGTCGAAAAGTTCGAAGAAAATATTAGCAATCATGATTGCAATGATCGCCTCCAAATCCGCTCTTGCCGCCGGTGGCAATTGGTTGATTGAGGAAGTAGGTCAGGTGCCCGTCTACAAAGAGAATGCCGAGAATCCCTGGGTGAATTTAGTTCTTTTTCCTGGAGGGAAAGGCTGGTGGGGGAATCTAGCCTCCCAAAACTTTTTGATTCGACAGATGTCGTCGTTGGTTAACGCCGGTGCGAATGTTTACATTTTCCCAAATCCTTCGAGAAAAAAAATTTCATTTAAATATCGAATCTCTCAAGAACATGCGAAAAGAATTGAAGCTTTGGTGCGCAAAATAAGCACCCGTAATGAACTGCCCGTGATTTTGGTCGGCTTTAGCCGTGGGGCGGTTTCAGTTGCAAAATATGAGACAACTTATCCAGGAGAGATAGATGGTATCGCATTGCTTTCCGCAATTTATAAAAGCGACATTACCCGGCGAAACAAGTTCGCAATGGAGGCCATAATCGGAAGCCAGATTCATTCTCGTCTATTGGTTTTGCACCATGAACAAGATCAGTGCAAAGTAACTTGGCCGTCTAGCGCAAAAAAATTCTTTGATACATTGGAAGAGGGTGTCAAAACTCTTGTTTTTCTTTCTGGAGGAAGGCCCACGGGCCGACAGTGCGGACCGTTACATTTCCACGGGTTTCAAGGTGTAGAAAAAACCGCTGTAAAAGCGTTGATTGATTGGGCACGAGTCGACTAGATACGTCAATGAATAGATAAAACCTCGCAGGAGATACCGGGAAGTAAGAATATGGAAAATCAAGAAGAGAACGAAGATGATTTCGCAAAAATGTTTTACGCAAATATCTCAGATTACCTACGTAACGTTCATAGATTAGAGGTAAAAGACGTAAGTCAAAGAGGTACGGGGGCATATCAACTGCTGGTAGAGTTTGAAGATCAGGTTATTTCGATTCAAGTGGCTCG
>CENZ01025401.1_pt1 | contig 12556 bp, 16 predicted proteins | sample 361341 | NCBI WGS metagenome assembly CENZ01 (sample SAMEA2619782, study PRJEB7988) | marine metagenome | biome: marine biome (ENVO:00000447); feature: deep chlorophyll maximum layer (ENVO:xxxxxxxx); material: "saline water (ENVO:00002010), including plankton (ENVO:xxxxxxxx)" | depth 50 m
AGCATCAATATTCTTTTGTGATAGAGCGTTGTAAGTATTGTTTCTCAGCTGAACTGTGTAAGTAGAATGTACACCTAAATCATCGTGTTCGATACGAGCCATTTCTAATGCCCTATCTATGGAAAACTCTATATCATGTCGCAAAACACAAAAAGAATCCACCTCATCACTTACCTCTGAAAAATCCATGATAGGTAAATTATGTTTTACTAATGTAATTATATTCCTATATTCGGCGTAACTGAACATTACAAATCATCCCCTCTCTTCCAAGTAAAACCTTTCCATTACCAGTAGTATATCCCTTGTCTTCACCAATATATTTTTGAATATTAATTTTATTCTCTTCAACTTTTTGATCAATAGCAGTTCTTATAGTCTTTCCTACCTCACCATTGGGATATAATTTTTCACACACATCATCAAATATTAAAGTTGGATTGTCCATTAATTCTAAACATCTGTCAATATCATATAAAACTTCTTCATGACTATGACCAGCATCTATATGAACCACATCAGCTTTTGGTAAAGAAAAATTAGAATCATATACATCTTGACACATGAACTCTATATTACTGGTATCAGAACAAATTTTCTTTGCCTTCTCTATATTTTTTTCACTACGCTCAACGGCAATAACTTTTTTAAAAAGTGAAGCATATATTCTAGTAGTGTGTCCTCGGTTACAACCTAATTCTAACAAGGTCTTATCACCAAAAGACTGAAAATGTGTTATCAAGTCTTCTTTAAATTTTCTAGAAGTAGTGTCTTTGTCATCAATTTTTGATTTCACTTTATTTAATGGATGATTTAAATCATAATTATGTTTTACTAAATCCCAAACTTGTTTCATAACATGAGTTCTCTGGTCTTTTGGTATTCCATTAAAAACCCAATTCTTGCTATATTTAATAAAAAATGGAGTGTTGTCTTCTTTAAGTTGCCAATTATATCCAAACATATCTTTACGATGTATGTGAGTTAATTTATAACTAAAAGGTAAATCTAAATTAAGTTCTACACCATTTTTTTGAACCCAATAATTTAGAGGTGTTTGTTCTGTGCCCTTACGTACAATTTTATCTTGTAACTCTACAAACTCATCTACATTATTAAGATACAAATCCTTGAACTCTAAAAATATATCCTTATGTGATTTATTGAAGATGATGACACCAGAACTAAAGTAATCATGTTTATTTAAGTCATAACAGAAAAAATCTTCATAACCTTTTATACTATCGTAAACCCATCTAAGATTGTCTTTTTCTCTCCAAGCAGTAAACTTGTGATCTGTGAGCTCAAAAATATTTGGCATATCCCATTTAGCCATACAAGTCGCATCGACTAAAAATATCTGATCATAATCAATACCAGCCTGATCTAATAAGTCAAAACAATATATCGATTTTTGCCAGTTAATTCTATATTTAATTAAATCTTGATCTATTGGTTTTTCAAAAGGAAAGAATATTACATCATGTTTTTCACACCAATATTCCCAGGTCTTACGGCTGATATCCATCCATTCCCAACCACCGTATTTTTCAGCATAGTGATCATTTTTAACACCTACCCAAAATATAACATTTTTCATAAAGTAATAACCTAATTAGTATACTAATAAATATAATTCTTGTCGATCAAACCATTAAACTATTTAGCATGAGTCATACCAGGATTTGTATTTAATATTTTTATGCCAGCTCTTGCTCCACCAAACCACCACTGCATATCACAGTAACTACTACCCTTTGAATTTACAATTAGTTTATTCTTACCACCCAATAAAAGATCGATAGCTGAATCTTGTATCCCTTCTAATGTCTTATAATCACCAAAGAAAGTTCTTTTGGGAGTATATATTATTTTGTCACCATATCTATCTAATATTTTATCAAAAGTACCTTGATGATCACATGTCACAAAGAATCTGCTTTGATTATATTTGCTTTTATCCATCTCATCAAATACTTTATTTATATCAAAAAATCTCCCATTAGATGAGTTATTTCTTTCAGCATCTTTCCATGTTCTAATACTGAAAGTTATGGTATCATTATCAAAATTAGACTCATAATGTGAGACGAAATCTCTAATATATTTTATTGGTCTTAAATTATTAACTTGAGTTAAAACAGATTCTTTTATATTATTGGGAATATCATCACCCCAATTATCATGATATAAGTGATTTATATCCATAGAATCATTAGGTAGTTTAATAAATTTAAAGGAAGAATATATAGGATGATAAAAACCATGTGGTTTATTATTATGCTGGTTGATAAGCTGGTCATTTATTAATTTTTTGAAAGGATCTAGCAGTTTTGGGTATTTTGCTACACAATCATCTCTACTTCTAAAAACCTCAATATCATTTTCAAACAATTCTTCAAACCCACACCACAACCAAAGTTGAGTCTCCTTGACAGTCCAAACCAATTTAACTTCTTCACTCATCCTCATCGTGGATACCAAGCATCTTAATCTATTATTCAACCCACCCACGGCATCACAAATAATCATTAATCCAATCCTCCATTTATTTTTAATGAAGATCCACTTACATATTCGGTGTTTATCAAATATCTAACAGCATTTTCTATTTCTGATATCTTACCCCATCTCTTCAAAGGTATATCATTTTTAACTTTTGTCCTAAATGGTTCTGGCACTTTATGGGTTAATCCACCATCCATATATCCTAACTGTAATGAATTACAGGTTACACCCTTATTAAGATTTTCTACAGTACAAGTTTTTATTAAATTATCTATGAAAGCTTTACAACCCGAGTATACAGCAGTTCCAAATGCTGGTTTGGATGATAATATAGAGGAAGTTAATATTATTCTACCATATCCATTTTCCCTCATATTCGGTAAACAATTTGCCAATATGTTTAAACTACCCTCTATGTTAACTTGAATTTGTTTTTTTATCTCAGCATCATTACCATCGTATTTGTGTAAAATGATATTATGATTATACCCACTTAAATTTATAACGATGTCTTGATTGTTATTTTTAAAGAAATATTTAACCTCATCAAAATTAGTTACATCAACATCTTTAGAACTTAAAGCAACTACTTCGTAATCTCTTGATAATTCATCACTCAAAGGTTTCCCCAATCCACCACTACCACCGAAAACAACTAAACGATTAAATTTCATAATTAATTATATCCTTTTCATCTAAATTTTTCATAGATAATTCTCCTCGTAATGTGTCTGAAAACATTGGGCTATAATAATGACTACACCCATCAAAATAATAATGAGTTGCTTGACTATATCTAGTCCTATTACTATCCTTTATTGGTATACTACCGTGAAACAAATTAGCAGACCATATCAATGCCTGTCCTTTTTTAGCAGTAAAAGTTTTCTTCTCCAAACCTTTGGTTTCAACCAGCTGTTCTATAAATCGCTCATATTTAGAATAAGCATCAAACTGTTCTCCATACTTAGGAACTTCGATTCCTATGTTTGAAAATTCAAATATTGGTAATTTATGACTTTTTGGAACATACATCAATGTTCCATTATCTTCATCCACATTCTCTAAAGCAATCCAAGCTACACCCAACCACCTCTGTGGTACTGATGAAAAATGAATCGTATCACTATGTAATGGTTGTTGTGCACCACCTACAAAATTTATTGTTTGAAATGGTAATGGATTTCTTCTATATAAAAATTTCAATACATCAATGACTTTTTTATTCTTAGCCAAAGAAAGTATGTTATGACTCCATTTCCAAGCCTCAAACAATCTTGGATGATCTGAATAATGATAACCAGACTCTTGTGATTTAAAATCATCACTTTTAATTTTGTTGTTTATCTCGATTATCGTGCTGTCAATAAAATCATCATCTAATCCCAAATCTAATACAACATATCCTTTTTCATGAAAATGTGTAGCAAGACTAACTTCTTCGTCTGTAAAATCATCAGATTCTAACAAATCATAAAAAAAGGGAGATTCAACCCAAGGCAGATCCATTCCATCAAAATCTGTCTTATAGTTAATCACTTCAACCAGTCCTTGTCCTTTGACAGTTTTATAACATTTTCCTTATTTCTTGATTTATGAAATTTTACTGGATTTCCGATGAATACACCCCACTCTTCAAGATTGTTTTTTGTGTAGATAAAACTCTTAGCACCAACGGTGCAACCAGTCGGAATATTTACTTTAGGAAATACCATCACATCTGAAGCAATTCCACTATAATCACCAAATGTAATGTCCCCTCTGTATATTTTGTTACTACCCCAAAATTCGTTTACTGCTCCATGTTCTCCACTATAATCCTCTGATCCACAGAATAGTTTACTACCATACCCAATAAAATTCCAATCACCCAATGTTATCTTATGTTGACTTCCACCACCCAAGACAACATGAGAACATATTTGAATATAATTACCCACCTCTAATGCCGTAGTCACTAAAGTAAAGGGATCAATTCTTACATTATTTCCTAAGACAACTTCACTTGGATTTGTAAAGATAACATTTTGACCTATGAATACATTTTCCCCACAGTATTTTAAACTCTTCTTTATTTCTTCATCCCAACCTACCATTACCAACCAGCCTTTATGGTATCCACTATGTACTCCCTATCTTCCTTACTAACCCACCAACCAACTGGAATACAGATCATTTCTTCTACTACCTCATCCAATGTTGGTAAGTGAGATACAAAATCAGAAACACAGGTATGTTTATCATTTCTCTCATGAACTCTGCTAACCATTATACCCTTTTCAACCATCATTCTCATAAAATTATTTCTGTCTTCTACTTTCATCGTGTATATCCAATAAGCTGAATCACGGTCTTTTTTATTTTCAAGTAAGGTGAGACCATCAATTTTCTGTAACTCCTTATTGTAGTAAGCGCCATTACTCTTGTGAGTTTTTACTAAATCATCAATGACATTTAAATTTTCTACCCCAACAGCTGCAGATACATCATTCATATGAAATTTAAAACCCCACTCTTTAATATCCTCTTCACACCTAAAATCTTTACGACTAGTATCTTCTCTATCTATACCATACCATCTCAACAATTTACCCCTATCCAATAGCTCTTTATGAGGTAAAACTAACATACCCCCATCAACGGAAGTAAGATGTTTAATTGCTTGAAAACTAAAAGTACATATATTTCCATGTGAGCCTATTTTTTCATTCTTATACTCTGATCCAAATGAATGTGCACAATCCTCTATAATAACGGGTTTAAAACCATATAGTTTTTCCGTATCAATTTGTATTCTTTTTAACTCATCTAAATCAAGAGGGTATCCACCCCAATGAACAACATAAATTACTTTTGTCTTTGGTGTTATCTTTCTTCTTAAATCTGTTAAACACATGTTAAGATTATCACGATCAACATCAACCCATTTAATATTTAAATTGTTAGCAAGAACAGTCCAATTTGTAGCAGTGCAAGTCAATGGTGTACATAAGACTTCATCACCATCGTTTAAACCATCCCACTTACTTCTAACCCCATCCATCTTCTTTTTTAACATATGTAAAGCAAGGTGTTCGGCTGATGTAGCTGAATTGGTTGTTAAGAGATAATCTAATTGAAACCATTCCTTTAGATTTTTCTCAAACTTATCAACCATAGGTCCTTGTCCGATATATCCACTCTTCAAAACTTTTGTTACTTCCCTTGAGGCATTATTTGACATAAATACTTTGAATAACGGTATCATAATTTTAACCCTCTGTTAATTTCATGTTAATAAATTCTCAACTATGTTATCGGTTAAATCTATCCAAGCTCTTGTTGACCTCTCAGTGACAGCATCAATCGATGAACCTAAATCTATAGAATGTATATCTTTATTAAGATTCCATAATCTTTTTTGTATTACTCTACCAGCCATACCAGCGGCTGGTATACATAATTCCACATCATCTATGTGTTCTTCTATGCTTGGCCACCATTCATTTATTCTATAATAAGCATCACGAAAAGGAACTTGAATAAAATAATCTATCTCACCAACAAATCTTTTTAATTTATCTAATTCATACGTTTCCTTACCATCTGTTAAACAATTTATAAACATTTTCTTTTTTGGTCTAATGTATTTATTCAAAAAATCTATCATCAAATCTTGTTTAAAAACCGATAAGTAAGACATCATAATATGTGAATCAAAAACATGATCAGCACCTATCTTTTGAACATCTATTAGCCAATTCTCAATTTGAGCGTTATTAGTTGCTGGTGCAAATACACCATGAGACATACCTTCTTCCAAAGGATAGTTTACCATAGCACCTCTTAAATAATTCGGATCATCTATTGCAAAAGCCTCTCTTAATTCTTGTTGTAACTCTGGTGACCACCCATGCATCTTTTCTCTTTTTCCATTCATTATATTAAAATCACCGTCACCAAATCTACTGTAATATACTTTTGAATTATTGTCTAAAGCTTCACACAATCTTTTATATGTTTCACTTGTGTTTCTTGTTCTCATTTCATTTCTCCTCGTACCACGATTTGTTATCAATATGTTGTTTCCATCCTCTTATTTTGTTATGATGTAACCAAGTTCCTCTATATATCTTACTCTTACCACCCAATTCCCAAGCTCTAGTTTGTATCGTAGTTTCATTACCACCCCAATTATATTTAGGATCTGGATCATAAATGTTATCATCTTCTCTTTTAAAATTGTCATAGAATTTTTTAGTAAAACCGTGAAAAAAACCATTGACATGAGTATTTTTATTATTTGTTAAATCTATAACACCATCATTCAACTTTCCACTTGAATTATGAGCTGGATTACCTTGATCTATACCATTTGTCATGACTCCCCAAACTGTTACATCACCATCCTCATCATTGTTAACAAAATCAAACAAATTATTTATTGATTCATTATATTCGACATCATCATTAGTAATCCATATTTGATCACAACCATCATTGACAGCCTTTATAGTCCCATCATTCCAAGGTCCTGTATTCCCCCTTAAACTCTGATCCTCAACATATGTGTAATCTATTGGCATCTGATATTCACCCAATTCAAATTTATCCTCTGATGAGTTATCAAAAAAGTAAACAGTATAATCATGTTTAATCCAAGATTTTAAACTCTTTAAATACCTATCAATCAAGTCCTTACCCATAGGTCTGAATTTTTTACTTTGATGAGCAGTTACTATTAATCCTACCTTCATTATAAAACCTCATAATATCCACCGATACCAAACGGTATCTTGGTGTTAATTGTTAAATGATTACTTTCAATATATCTTGACCTTGGTATTACTCTGAAATCAAAGCTTACTCTTGTATTTCTTGTTATGTTTTGTTTATTGCCATGTGTTAATTTACTAGCACTCCACTCCACACACTCACCATAGTTTGCTCTTATCTCTTTGTAATCACCTAAATCCTCTTCTGTCTCTGCCCATACCGTGTTAGTACCATAAGCCTTAGTCAATGGCACAAAATAATTTAACTCTTGTACCTTTTCAGCCCACCCTTCATTTCGATAATGTTTATCCTTATGAAACTCACCAACTGATATATTACCTGGCAGATGAACTCTTAATGTTGGTATCTTTTGATACACTATTTCCTCATTAAATCTTGGTTTAATATGTTGAGATAAGAATGACATGTATTCATAGTTAAATCTATTGTCTGTTCTTATCTTATTATAAAAACACTTGTGCCAAATAGTTGATTGATCATTTTTTCTTTCAAATAAATCGTAAACCTTATGAAAGTGTAAGCGTTCTAAACCACCAGGTGGTAATATACCGTCATATTCAAACCACTCTACGACTATTGACCTAAAATCAAACAAAAAATTATCATATAAAATTTTATGCATAAGTAACACTTTCTAAATCTGAAAATAATTTATGGGTATGCTTTACAAGGTGTATTGGATTATAAGCATCTTTTAGTTTTTTTCTAAAATTTTTAACAATGTAAGGTTGTAACTCATTAAAGTTACTCAAAACATAATCCACTTTTTCTTCTAAATCGCTAAAATCTTGTTCACATGCTATATATGTCTCATCTTCAACATACATATTTGGCGTAGTATTAATCCAATCCATTCTAGGTTTTATTAATATAGAACCAAATTGAGCTGATTGAACATCTCTTGGAGCTCCATAAGCACCATATCCATATGGAGAAAATATAATTTTTGAGTTATACATATTCTGTAAATACTCTTCTTGTGGTATTCTCTTCCCATCAATTAATTTACAGGCGTTATATTTGTCTAATTGTATTAAATCATACACAGGTTTTCTACATTTGTTGTAATAAGGTGTTTGACACAACTCATGTTCAAAAACTTCTTCTAAAAGTGGATACTGAAACATACCACATATATCATATTTTTTATTTACATCATAGTTGTGAAAATTAAGAACACCATTAGGAAAAAGTGTGTTACCCCAATTCGTACCAGATAATTTCATTTTATCTTTATATTCATCTATATTAGGCACAGAATAATCTCCCTTTCCCCAATACATTCTACCATTAGCCCAACCTTGTTTGTATAAATCAAAATCATTTAGATATACTGTTTTTAAAAACAATAAAGCAGATGATTGTGAAAAGACATCAAACGTTCCCATCAAAGTTGTAGAATCTTGTCCATCAAATATAATGTAGTCTCCATTTATCTTTGATATGAACTTTAATCCCCTATCAACAGATTCTTCTAGTGATAATGTTTTATCTATAATACTTGCCTGACCTACCATAGCGTAATCACAACTATCAGAGGTAGTGAATTCAATTCCAACGTCTCTAAAAAGATTTTGATTGGCAACATAGTATCTAAATGAAGTTTCGTTACGATGCTTATCTAATTCAAGTAACCCAACTTTTATCACTTTTTAATTCCCCAAAAATATAAATCACAATGATCTTCTTCTACCTCAAACTCATAGCTACTGAATATGACATCAATATCAATCGCATCTCTAATCATATCTTCTGTTACATTTTTGTAATAATCGTTATCCCAATCATCTCTTTCTACATTCGGTAGTGTTTTCCAATTATCATATTCTTTAGAACATTGTTCCTCTAGATAAGACACACCATGAACTGGTCTACCTGTTGTAGCACAAGTGAAGAAAAATAGTCCACCACTTTTTAGTATTCGTATAGCATTTTGAATACTCTCAATATAAAAAGGATTATGTTCCCAACACTCACAAGATATTATGGTGTCAAAGGTTTCATCAGGAACATCATAGTCTTGCGCTGGACAAACCACATCTACTCCATCACCCTCACCTAAATCTAAACCAGTAAAATCACAATTCTTAAATAAGAATTCTTCATTACCATTAACATCAAATGAACCAATATCTAAAACTTTTTTGTTTTTAAAATATTTAGGGTGTAGTCCCTTAACCTTCCCACAAAATACCCATTGTTCTTTATGTGCCATATTTATCTCCTATAGAAAAATTATCCATTAAAAACTTTCTTACCTTTGGCCAAGAATTTATGCTGTTATTAGAATCTCCAATTTTGATTGCCTCTCGTATTACACTTTTTACTAACTGAACTGCTGTGTCTTTTTTATGACCTTCATATGCTAATTCAATGCCATCTTTGTTTTTATACTTCATAATTTTCTCTAATATAATTTAATACATCATTTTTTGGTTTCCAACCTAAAGCATCTCGTGCCTTCGTATCCGTGTTTAAAGTCTCTCTCATCTCGCCTGGTTTTTTCTCTATATATTTTCTATGATAACCACCAAAGGCATCAACGATTTCGTTAATAGAATAATTTTTACCATTACCTAGTTCAAATATTTCACCACTTATCATACAAGCATCTAACAATCCATGTCCACATTTTACGAGACCGTCAACTATATCTTCTACATGAGTAAAATCTCTTCTCTGTTCTCCATCACCAGTTATGGTTAAGGGATTACCCTTGTAAAATTGTCTTTCAAAAATACCTAACACACAACAATAAGCACCTTCTGTTATTTGATGTGGACCATAAACATTATAAAAACGACAAATTGTTGTTGGTAAGTTAAACAATTTATTATACATCGTGATTATTTCTTCACCTTGCCATTTTGTAAATGTGTATGGATTAGCTAACTTATCACCATGCACAGATGATGTTCCAGCGTAAACAACTGGTGTATTATGTTTTCTTGCCCACTCTAACAAGTTTTGTGTTCCCAAACAATTAGATTTAAAACTTTTAAGTGGATCATCAAATGATGGTTGTATTCTAGCAAGTGCTGCTAAATGATATATAACATCAACTGGCTCTATTTGACAATCACAAGTAACTTCACACATATCAGTGTTTGTTAAACTCCACCAATAACTATCGGACAAATCTCGTTGATAATATTCACAACCTTTTTGTTGATTTTTATAATCACCAGTAGAGTAATTATCTACTGATACCACTTCATGTTTATCTTTTAATAATCTTTTTATTAAGTTAGTTCCTATAAACCCAGCACCACCTGTTACTAATACTCTCATACCTTTATTCCACTTATTTCTTCGTTATAAAATTTATTTTGTTCTACTTGTTTTTCAATTGTCTTTGGGTGTAGAATACAAAATGGCTTATCTATTGGTAGTGTAGCGTAGGTTTTATATCCTGTTACCTGTTCGTGTACCTTCTTTTCCCATCTGATATTTGGTCGGTTACGAAACACCCTACCTTGCCAATCAGGAAAATTTACCCAACCATTCTCATCTAATCTGTATCCATAGGCTCTACAATGTTCTTCCGTTATTCCGTCCACCGTATTTATTCTTGGTAAGTATATTAAATCAATACCTTCATTACCAGCTATAATTTCATGAACGTTTTTTATCATCCATAGACTTATCATTTCATCAGCATCAAGATTGAAACTATAATCACCACTACCCATTGATTTCAAATAATTTTTTTGTGAAGCAAAATCACCTAAAAGATTTCTCTGTTCAAATACTATGTCATATGCTGATACATAGAAATCTAATATCTGCTTGGTCTTTTCATTATCAGAATAATCATCTAGGATAACAATTTCATCTTGTGGTTGTTTCCATTTGACTAAAAATTTCAGTAATTTTTCTAGGGTTTTATCCTCATTGTGAACCAATATAGAATAACTAATCTTCATCCTAATAGATTTTCCCTAATATCAGCAGCTTTTAATGAACTTACTTTTTCTAACTTATAACTCCTATAAGCTTTTTTTATTATAGAGTCACCTTTTACAACATCTTTGTAGAATTTTTCTGGTGTCATATTGTCTCTTCTTTTCTTTGATGATAACTGTATCCTCGTGATGTCTTTTTCAAACTCATCAATCATCTCGTCCTTATCTACTCCAACTTTAGCATCGCTCATAAGTTCAACCAATCTACCAACTCTACTGATCGTTATATAGTTTAGGTTTATACCCTCTATCATTTTTTTCTTTCTATCATAGTATATTACCAAAACTACAGGTGTTTTATCACTTCCACTATTGTATCGAAAGGTTATGATCATACCCTCTTGTAACTTACCAGGTGGTATGATTTCTTCTCTCTTTACTATCTTAGACTTGTTTCGATAATTCGGCACCTCTGGTCTCCATCATTTGTATCACGACATAGGCATCGTAAAATGTTGGCATCGATACATCCTCAGCATTGAGAATAGATTGGTCTCTTATTACCCATGTTAGTTTGTCTTCAACTATCTTCGGTGCTATCATATATTTCTCTGTATTGTAGATTGCTGGTATCCACCATCGATTATTGACTTCTCTACAAACACCTATAAAATCATCAGGATAATTTTCTAATATATCACCTATCTCACCTTTATATTTTTCATTAGAAGCAAAACCACAGTTTGTACACTGCATATTTTGGTCATTATCACCAAGTAGAATCAGAGAATTATCTACATCACTACCATCTTCTAAACATAAGGGACATTGAACTTCTAAAAACATCAAGTAACCTTTTTTAATTTAGGTAGTTTGATTTTTGCTGGTGATGTTTTCGAGCCTTTCTTCTTTAACTTAGGTAGTTTTAATGACATTGGTTTTGGTGTTTCAGGAATTTGTGACACAATGTTATCTAAAATCTGATTAAACTCTTTCTTCATAGCTCCAAGTGAATGTTTACCACGATTAACTTGACCAAGTATCTTAGCCTGATGTTTTAACTTCTTATGATTTTTTTTGAAAAATCTAAGTTTTCTTATAATATCACTCTCATCGGCACAAAACCATTTACTAGGTTCAACAAGAATTGGTTTCCATATCATACTTTTAGGAACTGGTTTTAACTCACCCTCAATCAAAACAGATTGCTTTCCATTGAGAAAATCCATCTGTCCACTCCAACCCGTAGCAATAACTGGCAAGTCACAACAAGTAGCCTCAGCCAATGGTCTACCAAAACCCTCACCATGTGTACAACTCAACATAGCTTTGACCTTGGGTAGATTATATAATAATGCCATCTGTTC
>CENZ01015091.1_pt1 | contig 12555 bp, 10 predicted proteins | sample 361341 | NCBI WGS metagenome assembly CENZ01 (sample SAMEA2619782, study PRJEB7988) | marine metagenome | biome: marine biome (ENVO:00000447); feature: deep chlorophyll maximum layer (ENVO:xxxxxxxx); material: "saline water (ENVO:00002010), including plankton (ENVO:xxxxxxxx)" | depth 50 m
TTTTGGCTGCCAGAGAAATGCGGCCTACTAGCCCAGACACCCCTAATACAATATCACCTTTATGAACTCCATCGTCGATTCCTGCATTTAACAAAAAGGATGATGCAAACGCCCCCCCAGTTCCTGCAACAACACGCGCCGTTATGAATTGTCCTTTTTTATCCTCAACCACATTCAATAATTTATGTAGAGCAAGATTTTCTGCCTTAAGTTTTTGAGCAGCTAATTCCCATTGCCTTAATTTTAAATTTTCCTGAAGAAGATTATAATTTTGGTCTCTAATATTAATTAGATCGCGCGTACTGTTAATAGCTGAATGAATAGTATCGATTGGTCTCGAAATAGCGCTCATTAAAGGGACTAAAATATTAGATAGCTCCGCTGTTATTCTTTCCATTCTCAGATTATCTATTTTACCAAGCAACATTATACCAAAAGCTGCAAAAAATAAGCTTAGGTAAAAAAATCTACCAAGCAAACTTTTAAAAGGTAAGGCCACACGCAATATTGTACTTCGACGAAATTCCATAATACCTCATAGAAATAGCTTAATTTTTTAAACAGACTTAATTCAATACATGGTAGATAAAACCTGCCTAAGGTCTTTCATTTCCTCCAGAGCTCTTCCTGTACCATGGGCTACACATTTTAGCGGAGAGTCTGCAATCGAAACAGGCAAACCAGTCGCATATCTAAGTACAGCATCCATATTAGTTAATAAAGCCCCGCCACCAGTCAAAACAATACCCTTGTCAACGATGTCAGCTGCGAGTTCCGGCGCTGTATGTTCTAAGGCTACCTTAACAGCTTCTATAATTTGGCTAACCGGCTCCCCAAGACTTTCAGCTATTTGTCTCTGACTTAAGGTAAGCTCTTTTGGAACACCATCCATTAAATCACGACCTTTAACATCCATTGTTACCCCATCTCCCTCATCCGGCGGACAAGCTGAACCAATATTCTCTTTTATCCTCTCCGCACTTCCTTCACCAATTAATAAGTTATGATGGCGGCGAATGTATGCAATAATCGCTTCGTTCATTTTATCTCCACCCACTCTAACGGACCTTGCATACACAATACCGCCTAAACTAAGAACAGCGACTTCCGTGGTACCTCCACCAATATCTACCACCATGGAGCCTGTAGGTTCGGTTACGGGCAAACCAGCTCCTATTGCTGCCGCCATGGGTTCCTCGATTAGAAAAACCTTTCTTGCGCCAGCAGCCTCAGCAGATTCTTGTATTGCTCTTCTTTCAACGGCCGTTGAACCAGAGGGCACACAAATAACAATCATAGGCGATGCAAAACTTCGCCGATTATGTACTTTACGAATAAAGTACTTTATCATATCTTCAGCTATTTCAAAGTCTGCAATCACACCATCTCGAAGGGGCCTAATGGCCTGAATATTTCCGGGAGTTCGACCAAGCATTTGCTTCGCCTCTTCTCCTACTGCAAGAACTTGCTTTTTACCCTTAACTTCAATTATTGCAACCACTGAAGGTTCATTTAAGACAATATCTTTTCCCTTCACGTAGACCAAGGTGTTAGCAGTACCAAGATCGATGGCCATATCAGCAGACAAAAATCCAAAAAGTTTTGATAGCATTTAATCTCTCAGTGTTAAATTATTTTAGAAGGATTAAGACAAATCCTATATTTTAAGGTGATACTTCTCTATTTAAACGTTTAAACAATAAAAATCAAAGGCATTACTTAAATTTCTTTTATTCCTTCGAGATTTTTTCGGCCTTTTAGGCTGATAAACTCGCCGGAAGAGTTTTTTCTCGCTTTACCAATAATTTATTTAATGCATTTATATATGCTTTTGCTGAAGCAACCATTGTATCGGGGTCTGCTCCCTGTCCATTAACGGTCTTCCCATTTTCCTCTAATCGAACAGTAACTTCAGCCTGTGCATCAGTACCTTGAGTAACGGCGTGGACCTGATACAACTGCAGTTTTGGCGCCATATCCGTTATTTCTTTAATACCCTTAAAAATTGCATCAACGGGGCCATCGCCTACCATCTGGATACTTTTACGATTTCCCTCTATATTCAACTTGATTGATGCCTTAGGTGGCCTATGCTCTGTTCCGCATAATACCTCTAACCCCTGCAAACTTATATTATCATATTTTCGAACAATAGCGTCATCTACTATTGCCACGATGTCTTCGTCATATATTTCCTTTTTTATGTCCGCTAAATTCTTAAACTTCTTGAAGGCCTCCTGAATGGCATTATTCCCTAAATCATAGCCTAGTTCGATAAGTTTTTCCCTGAATGCATGACGCCCAGAATGTTTGCCCATCACTAATTTACTTTCTGTCAATCCGACGGAGCTTGGCGTCATAATTTCATAGGTTTGCGCATTTTTAAGCATACCATCTTGATGAATTCCCGACTCATGGGCAAAGGCGTTGGCCCCGACTATAGCTTTGTTAGGCTGAACCGAAAAACCAGTAATGGTTGAAACTAACTTGGATGCCTTCATGATTAATGTAGAGTCAATGTTAGTTTGATATGGCAACTGATCCTGCCTCGTCTTCAAACCCATCACTATTTCTTCCATAGCCGCATTTCCAGCACGTTCACCTAAACCATTTATCGTACATTCAACCTGCCGAGCACCTGACTGAACGGCAGCTAAAGAATTTGCAACCGCCATTCCCAAATCATTATGGCAATGAACAGATATGATTGCCTTGTCGATATTGGGAACACGGTTCATTACCATCTTTATCAAGTCTGAATATTCCGAAGGCATCGCATAACCGACAGTATCAGGTATGTTTATTGTTGTCGCTCCAGATTTGATTGCAGCCTCAATTGTTTGACAAAGAAAGTCATGATCCGATCTTGAGCCATCCTCACAAGACCATTCCACATCATCGGTAAACTTTCGCGCATAGTTAACACTGTCAATAATAGCTTGGTGCACATCTTTTGGATCCATCTGCAACTTGAACTTCATATGTAATGGAGAAGTTGAAATAAATGTATGTATCCGTCCTCTTTTAGCTGGCTTAATAGCTTCAGCACATCTTTCAATATCGCCCTTACTTGATCTCGCTAAACCGCAAATAATTGAATTTTTAGATAATTTAGATATTTCATTTACAGCCTCGAAGTCTCCATCAGAAGCTATTGGGAAACCCGCTTCAATAACATCTACACCCATATCTTCGAGCACTTCGGCAATTCTAATTTTTTCAGACAAATTCATTGAAGCACCGGGCGATTGCTCACCATCACGCAAGGTGGTATCAAAAATTATTATATCTCGTTTATTATTCTTACTCATTATAGTGAACCTTTCTAAATAACGTTTGCGTTTCTTAGGTTACTTTTCCCCTAAACGCAGCGCGCTTTTCAGCTATTGCGATCAGGGGCGACTAAGTCGCAGGGCCAGTACTAAAATTATATTAGATGTAAGCATTTTAACTCGCAAAAATGTATTTTTATTTTAGAGATTCACAATACAATAATATAAATCACATAAACTACGTAATAATGTAAACAAAATCTATAAAAAGTCTATTAATCATGCTATTACGTCTTTTTTAATGTTAAAGTCAATAAATAAAACTCTAATTTCTCTAAAGTATAGAGAAAACACTATAGATGGAAACCTTAAATGAAACCAATTCGAATAGCTTACCAAAGTTATACCAATGAAAAACAAGCTGGTAGTTATTGGAAGCACCTAAAAAAGCACATAAACGAGATTGTAGATAATGGAACCGTTGTTGATATCTTAGGAATCTCACCACCTGATTCTTATGCTCACTCATTATCAGAATTTAGATGTGCTCGAGAAATGATTTCAAATGCAATATCTTCAGATAGAGATGGCTATGATGGCTTTGCAATTGGTCATTTCCAAGATGCAGGATTATACGAAGCACGGGCTTCAGTTGAAATACCAGTCCATTCGCTAGGTGAAGCATCAATGTTATACGCCTGCCAATTAGGTCAAAAAATTGGAATAGTAACAATTAATCCAAAATATATATCATGGTTTCACCATCAGATTGGTAAATATGGCTTAAGAGAGAGGGTGACAGGCGTTCATGCAATGGAATTTGAACCAGGGTCTATTTTATCAGCTTTTGATAGAAAAAATGGCCTTAAAGAGACGCTTAAATTATTTGAAAAACAATCCCTACCGTTAGTCAAGCAAGGGGTTGATGTAATAATTCCTGGGGGAGGAATTCCAATGTTATTATTTAGTGGCGCATTCAATCACAATGTTGCCGAAGCACCAGTTATCAATGGAATCCCTATTTTAGTTAAAATGACTGAAATGGCCATTAAACTTAAACGATTAACTGGCCTAACCGTGAGCAGAACGAATGACTTCGCAAAACCGTCTCTTGAATTGATCGAAGAATTCTTAATTAATCCACAAGGCTTATAAAATTGGACATTACGAGAAGTAAATATGATGGTATCGCGGTATGTGCTCCAGTTACAATTCCTTACACTCGTTATTCGCTCAAAAGCTCACATTGGTTTTGTGGACAAAGTATTGCAGCCTTGATTAAAAGAGCAAAAATAACAAAACAAGATATTGATGGTTTCTGTATTTCTAGTTTTACACTTAGTCCGGATAGTGCAGTTGGGTTAATGCAACATCTCGGCACATCCCCAAGATGGCTTGATCATATCCCAATGGGTGGAGCAAGTGGCGGCGTTGCGTTAAGAAGAGCAGCGCGAGCGGTACAATCAGGAGATGCCAGTATAGTAGCTTGTGTCGGGGCTGATACAAACCATGTTGATACTTTTCGAAATACAATAACGACATTCAGCCAATTTGCGAATGATGCTGTTTATCCATATGGTTCAGGGGGGCCAAACTCTAGTTTTGCTTTCTTAACAGATTATTATATGAGAGAGTTTGGTGCGAAACGAGAGGACTTCGGAGCATTATGTATTGCTCAAAGAGAGAACGCTTTGCCCGTAAAACACGCGATGATGAAAAAACCACTGACCTTAGACGAATACATGAATGCAAGAATAATTGCTGACCCTATTCGACTGTTTGATTGCGTTATGCCCTGCGCCGGGGCAGAGGGGTTTTTGGTCATGAGCGTCGAAAGAGCGAAATTTTTAAATTTACCTTATACGCAGATATTATCAACAATTGAACGACATAACGCGTTCCCTGACGATCCCATTCAATTTAGAGGAGGATGGGCAATTGATATAGATGAATTCTATGACCAAGCTGGAATAGGACCAGAAGATATAAATTTAGTTCAACTTTATGATGACTACCCAGTAATCTGTTTCATGCAGATTGAAGATCTAGGTTTTTGTGCAAAAGGAGAGGCCTCCAAATTCATTAAAGACAGAGATTTAACCACTAGAGGTAATTTTCACCTGAACACATCAGGTGGACAATTATCTCAGGGACAGGCTGGTGCTGGTGGTGGCTTTCTAGGTGTAGTAGAGACAATCAGGCAACTCACAGGCGAAGTGCTTGGCCATCAGGTTGATAACGTCCAAAATGGTCTGGTATCGTGTTTTGGAATGATAAATTATGATCGCGGCTTATGCACTTCAGCGGCCATCTTATCAAAAGGTAATTTATGACAACACCTCTTTCAAAACCCAAAAAGAAAAATCCTGTAAAACGAATACGAATGCCGAGTTTGCCTCCTGGAAAGAGGTCGAGAGAAGCACAGGGTTTAACCGCCATGGCGGCAGTCGGAAGGTTTGCTCTTCAGGTATGCAATGAATGCGAAAAAGTTCAATACCCCCCCAGACAGATTTGTGGTAAGTGTTTAAGTGATAAATTGTTTTGGCAGGATGTAAGTAACGGTGGAAAACTTCTGGCAGAAACAGAACTCCAGCATTCAAATGATACCTATTTTCGCGATCGAGTTCCCTGGCGGCTCGGTATTGTGATTGCCGATGCTGGGCCGTCAATAGTAGCTCATCTGGGAGAAGATTGCTCTCACGGTCAGCGGGTTAGGATGTCGCTTTCTATTGATCGCGCAGGTAATGCGGTTATAACGGCTAGACCAGAGAAACCCAATAAATTGGAGGAGGATGACTTGCAATTACGTGAAATGGCTTTTGATCCTAAAGACAGGCGAGTTTTTATTGTAAATGGCAAAACTGAATTAGGACTTCGAATAGCGGAAAATATGGTTGCGGCTGGGGCGCGAGAGATATTTGTAGGATCTGCAGAACCTTGGCGCTCAAGTAGTTACCTAGAGCAAATAAAGAGTCTCGAACGCACGTCAATATATTCTCTTGATGTAACCGATACTGAGTCCGTTAAGGAATTAGCTTCAATGATTGGAGATAAAGTTGAAATATTAATAAATAATAGCTACCATTTTCGTATGGGCGGACTAATCGATAGGTTCGATATTAATACAGCTCACGATGAAATGGAAATTCACTATCACGGGCTTATGAGGCTCGCAGCTTTCTTTGGGCCTATTATGAAATCACGAAGTGCAGACGGCCCACATGGGGCGGCGGCATGGCTTAATGTTTTATCCGCATATGCTCTAATAAACAATCCAGACCTAGGCACATACTCAGCGTCCCAAGCTGCTGCATTATCACTTTCTCAGTGCTTAAGATCAGAAATGGCGTCAGGCGGAATTCGAGTAATAAATACTTTTACTGGGCCGATTGAGGACGAGTGGCAGCAAATCGCGCCACCTCCTAAACTAATGACAAATACAGTTGCAAAACATATAATAAAAGGCCTTCAAAATGGCATGGAAGATATCATTGTTGGAGCAGTAGCAGAGGAAATCTGCGAGCGTATAGTTGAGAATACCAAGGAAATAGAGCGTACAATTAAGCTTTAGTATTGTATGAATTAATGGAATTAATGAATGCAAAATCAAAATAAGAAACCAAGCCAATTACTGGAACTAATGAAGGGGATTATGGGAGGGAGTATCAAAGTAATTGATCTTACCATGACACTCGATAGAAAAGTTCCAACAATAGTTTTGCCGCCGGAATTAGGACAATCTTGGCCGTTTAGAATGGAGGAAATCTCAAAGTATAATGAAAAAGGGCCTGCAACATATTGGAATAATTTCTCTTGTGGTGAACATACAGGAACCCATTTTGATGCCCCGATACATTGGATTTCAGGAAAAGATTTACCCAACAATTCAACCGATACTATCGAACCTGAAAAGTTTATTGCCCATGCATGTGTTGTTGATTGTTGCAGAAAAGCAGAGAAAAATCCTGATTACTTACTTACTATCAAAGATGTATCCAATTGGGAAAAAAAGTATGGAAGAATTCCTCCACGTTCTTGGTTATTAATGCGAACAGATTGGTCTAAGAAGAAAACGCCCGAGGAGTATCTTAATCTTGATGATGAAGGCGCCCATACTCCGGGACCACACGAGGATTTAATACCGTGGTTGATTGATGAACGTGACGTAATTGGCTTCGGTTGTGAAGACGTTGGTACAGATGCGGGACAAGCGAGCCACTCCAAAACTCCAATGCCATGCCATCATTTGATGCATGGGAGGGGGCGGTTTGGCCTTCCAGCTCTTACTAATCTTGATAAACTCCCTCCACAAGGAACCGTTATCATAACTCCGCCATTAAAAATAAGACAAGGTTCTGGAAGTCCAGTGCGCGTGCTAGCACTTGTTGAAGAGTAATAAATTACAGATGCCAAAAATAAGCACCAATAATGGACAGCCACTAGTACAACAAGTTTCCAATGCAAGTATTGGAGGTCTCTTTACTCAGGTCGCAAAACAAAATCCAAATTCAATTGCTATCATTAGTGGAACCCAAGAAATCACTTATAGCGAATTAGATTTAAGAGTTAATACACTTTCCGATGATTTAATTAATAAAGGAATAAAGTTAGGGGACCGAGTTGCACTGATCTCCAAGAACTGTGCCGCGTGTATTGAGCTAGAATTAGCATGTGCAAAGATTGGGGGTATATTGGTTAATCTAAATTGGAGATTGACCCCTTCCGAAATCAAGCACTGCATCAACCTAACAAATCCAAAAATAATATTTGGATCAGAAGATTTTATCTCCAATCTAAGCCAAAAGACAGAGATAACATTTGTGTCTTTAGGACAGCACTATGAGAAATTATTTACTAACCAAGTCCCCTTAACCAATCCACGCATCATCGACCCTGAATCTGGTTTAGTAATAATTTTTACGAGTGGTACTACCGGATTACCTAAAGGAGCACTCTTGAGTCACCGAGCTTTAATTTTCAGAGCATTAATATTTGCCAGCGAAACAAATGCACCATTTAACGATACCTTTGTTGCTTGGACACCCCTATATCATATGGGATCTAATGATTTTAGCATTGCGACACTTTTGCGCGGAGGGAAGGTAGTCATTATCGATGGGTATAATCCTGACCAAATAATCAGCGCAATAGAGAAATACTCTGTTCATTATCTTACCGTAGTGCCTGGAATGATCGAAGACTTTATATCTAAATTAAAGAAAAAAAATACTAAACCGAAACCGATTGGATTAATAGGTGCAATGGCTGACCTGGTCCCAAAGCCTCTTTTAAAAGAAATAACTCAGTTACTGAATGCTCCCTATTTTAATACTTTCGGGTCCACGGAGACTGGAAACCCACCAGCCTCCGGAAACCTTATACCTATTGGCAAAATACCAAGAAAATTATCAAAAAAACAAAATCATTTTTGCCAAATCCGCCTTGTTAATTCCGATGGTAAAGATGTCAAAAAAGGAGAACCAGGTGAGCTAGTTATTAGAGGTCCAAGCTTATTTTCAGGGTATTGGGCTAATATTAAGGCGAATGAAGAAGCATTTCGAGACGGTTGGTTTCATATGGGGGATGTTTTCAAGCAAACACCTGATGGACTCCTCGATTTTGTCGATAGGGTAAAGTATATGATAAAATCAGGAGCAGAAAACATTTATCCCGCGGAAATTGAAAAGTATTTATTCTCAGATCCACGAATTTTAGACGCCGCCGTGGTTCGAAAATCTGATAAAAAATGGGGAGAAGTTCCTATAGTATTTGTAGCTAGTAAGATTAAAATAAGTAGTGAACAGGTAATAAATATTTGTAAGGGGAAGATAGCAAATTATAAATTACCAAAAGAAGTACATTTTATTAACGTCAACGATTTCCCGCGTAGCGCATCTGGAAAAATCCAACGACATATTTTAGAAGCACGACTAAAGGCTCTAAGTTAATAATTATTGCGTAATGAAAGGTAGCCAAGTAGCGATTTTTGGAAAAGCAATAATTAATGCTACCACAATCATAGCACACGCCATAAATGGGATGGCGGCCAAACAGATTTCTGAAAAACGAGTACCAGTTGGAGCAACACCCTGCATAACAAATAACAATAGTCCAAAGGGCGGAGTTGTAAAACTTATCTCCATCGCCAACAACATTATAACCGCAAACCATATCACTTGTTGCTCGGGGCCCATTCCTAAATCAAAACCAGCCATAATAGGAAAAAATATTGGTACAGTCAGCAACATCATTGCCAACTGATCCATAAACATTCCCAAGAATAACAGTATAACGAACATCACTAATAACATGCCCAATCCTGTGATATCAAAGCTGGTTACCCATTCTATTAGTTTTACGCTAGCGCCAGATCCAGCTAGAACGTTCGAAAATAAACTAGATCCAAAAAGTATCATTAAAGCGATGATAGTAACCCTACTAGCCCCCCACATTGATTTCCACATTGCGTTACAAAAGTTTGGCCAGAAAATCTTTACCTTCTCATAATCACCCTTAAAAAGGGGAACAAAGAATAAATATATAAAAGAAAGAATAATAACTCCAAGAGATCCATAAGCCGCAGACTCTGATGGTGTTGCCACCCCAAACATGATCAGCAAAATCACAAGAAAAATAACGGAAACCATAGGTACCACATCTACAAGTAAATACTTTAATTTTATAGACCAAGATATTCTTTCCACCGGATAGGTAGGCGCCAAAGATGGATTTATACTAACCCTAATATAAATTAGGCTGGCGTACATTACCGCCAATATTAGTCCCGGAATAACCCCTGCTATAAGTAACTTACCAATATCCAATTCAGCCAGTGTACCAAGGAGAACAGCAAGAGCAGATGGTGGAATTAACATTGCCAGTCCACCTGTCCCCAATATAGGGCCTATGGACATACTTTTATCATACCCACGCTGTTGCATTTCAGGAACCATCAAAGTTCCAAGCAACGCGGTTGATCCCATTGATGAACCAGACAATGTAGCAAAAGCGGTTCCACCAGCGACTGTAACATAAGAAAGCCTGGCTGGCGTGCTACCCATAAGGTTTTCAATGGCATCAAACATCCGTTTTGCTAATCCTGAATGAAAAAAGAGCTCCCCCATTAATAAAAACATTGGGATTGGAACAATCGCAAATATTGCTAAATTTGAGAATGTATTATCAGTGAGTTGTTCAATACTCGCCGAAACATTGGCATCAAAAGTACCAAACCGCCCATATAAAAAAAATGCTGCTATAGAATTCACTAAAATAAAAGCGATACCTATAGGAACGCCAACAAACATCAAAAACAGTATTGAGCCCAGCAAAACGCTTAAAATCCAATACCACTCCATTTAACTTAATCTCTCGAGATCGCGTTTTGTTTCTTCCAGTTCTATTCTATCGCTCGCAATACCAGCCAAACCAGTATGCATGGGTTCAGATGTAAATATAAAGCGAATAAATTCAATCGCCATTAATAAAAAGCCAATCGGGAAGGGTATTGTGCTTACCCAAAGAGGGATATCCCATTGAGCGCGAAGTTCATCGTATGCCATAATATCACTAAACCTATCAAGACAGAGTAAACCAGAATACCAAAACCAAATAAGGCATAAGCATCCCGCCAATAAACAGATTAAGCGAGAAACAATACGTCTTTGTGGTTCACCCAGTGCCGCAGTTAACATCTCTATGTAGACGTGACCCCTATTTCTAATCAGATATGGTGATCCTAGAAAGAGAATATAGATAAAACCATATTCAATAAACGGGATTGTTGTAGGAGTATAATACAATCCCAAATATCTAAATCCGCTTGAATAAACAATGGCGAGCATTATTAGGGCGATATAGACAGCAGCAATGCCCATCAATCCCCCTAATAATTTACCCCAGATTAAATCAATTTTTTTGATCATCCAAAGAACTCAAATAAACATCAACTTATAAGCACTGAAGATTTTCTATTGCTGCCATGCTGCCCGAAGTTTAGCTACATGATCTGTACTTCTTTTAGCTTTCTTTAATCGCGTAATCATTCTTTGGTAAGCAGAATCTACTGCGAGTTTTAGATACTTATTAGGGTTAGGAACCTGATGAAACTTCATTCCACCTTTAAGGAGAGCCGCTTTCTCTTCTTTGTGCATTTTTGCAAGCAAATCTCTGTTTGAAAGTTCAAATTCCTTTACTGTAGACTGGAGAATATTTTGTGCTTCTTTACTGAGACCATTCCATTTTTTTAGGTTCATAATCCAACCAAGATCTGTGGCATAAAAATCAGGCTCAACAGCGTGACGAAGCATCTTATCCCATTTTAGACCTCTCAATCCAATAGTCGCCCAAGCCGCAGCATCAACTACACCTTTTTCCAATGCTCCATATGTAGCAGTCGCAGGTAAACTATGCTGGGTTCCACCCATAGCCTCGATAAATGCTCCGTAAATTGGGTTGCCTCTGAGTTTAAGACCTTTAAAATCAACTAGTCCATTAGAAGCAAACTTTGGGGTATTTCGCATATAAAATCTAAACTTATTTCCATCTCCGGTCCAACCTAAATACTTAACCTTAAAATATTTTTGCTGAAGCTTATCTAACATATCAATGCCACCAGAGTTTCTCGCCTGTTCTATTGAAGAACTAGCGGTCGAAACCGCTTCCAACTCGGGAACCGCTCTCGCATAAAAAGCAGCAGGTATACAGTTTAAATCAACGCGACCTTTACTCACCGCCGGAGCCTGTTGAAACATTTTAATTGAATTAAAGGGTAATATTTCAATTTTTATAAGACCCTTACCTCGTTTGTTTATAGCTGCTACAAGAGCCTTACAATTTTTTGTATATTGTAAAAAATCTGGAAATGGATAAACCAGAGTAAGTTTAGTCTCCGCATTTACATTCTTTGGAATACTTGACAACATTACAGACATCCCGCAAATCATAAAAAAATATGCGAACATCGATATTTTTAAAAATTTCATCTCATTTTACTCCCATTTAAAATTATTTTGAAGAATTGCCTTGATTATGTTTACCATTCTTCAGTAGTTTAGCGTTACAGCAGTAACAATAGATAATATCATAAAGCATATGAAGTATAAAATATAGAAAAGATTATTTTATTTATTTAATTAAACTAGCTTCTCGACTATCTCTTTGACAGTTTGAACATCCGTAAATAACCCATAAATAGCTCGTAATGAATTTTCATGGGCCTCGAGTGTCATCGCCGCAAGAGCATCTGAAACCATAGTCGTATTATAATTTAACATCATCGCAT
>CENZ01058501.1_pt1 | contig 12514 bp, 13 predicted proteins | sample 361341 | NCBI WGS metagenome assembly CENZ01 (sample SAMEA2619782, study PRJEB7988) | marine metagenome | biome: marine biome (ENVO:00000447); feature: deep chlorophyll maximum layer (ENVO:xxxxxxxx); material: "saline water (ENVO:00002010), including plankton (ENVO:xxxxxxxx)" | depth 50 m
TCTAAAGACCCTGACAGTTTTGGTAAGGGCAACATTTCCGGTGTTGCTGCGCCTGAGGCGGCAAACAACGCCGCGTCAACGGGCTCGATGTTGCCAATGATCACGCTCGGTATTCCAGGTTCACCCACTACGGCAATTTTGCTGGGCGGCATGATTATCTGGGGGCTGCGTCCCGGACCGCTGCTTTTTGCCAACAACCCTGATTTTGTCTGGGGGTTGATCGGCTCGATGTACGTTGCCAACTTCGTCACGGTGGCGCTCAATCTTGCACTGATCCCGCTCTTCGTTCGTGTTCTGGCGATGCCGTTCACAATTCTGACCCCGGTGATCTTTATTCTTTGTTTCGTCGGGGTCTTCGCAACAACAGACCGGATGTTTGATGTCTGGCTGATGTTAGTGTTGGGTTTGGGAGGATACCTGCTGCGAAAACTCAACTACCCGGTTGCGCCCGCGGTCCTTGCAATCGTGCTGGGTCCGTTGGCAGAGCGCTCCATGCGTCAGTCATTGATCTCAAGCCGGGGGGACGTGACGACTTTCGTCAATCCTGTGGAGCATCCGATTGCGCTGATCTGCATTATTCTCGCCATCGCTCTGATGCTCTATCCGGTCTTTCTGAATTACCGTCGCAAAAGAGCGGCGAAAGGCGCAGAATCGACATAACAAGAGAGCCGGGACTGCAAACACACTTCCACGTAGACAGTACAAGCACCGCAGACCAACGTCATCATCCCTAGGTTCTCGTTTTGACTAGAAGGGAGAAAAGCATGAGCGCTGAACTGAAAGGAACCGATACGGCAACGGATACACTGGCACAGAAAACCAAAGATGGTTCAGTCATATCCGGTGGCCACCTTGTGGCCAAGGCGCTGAAGCAGGAAGGCGTTGATACGATTTTTACCCTTTGTGGCGGCCACATCATCGACATCTACGACGGCTGCCTTGACGAAGGTATTCGAATTGTAGATGTGCGTCACGAACAGACGGCGGCACATGCGGCTGATGGTTATGCACGCCAAACCGGCAAGCTTGGCTGCGTGGTCACGACTGCTGGACCCGGTTGCACCAACGCTGCGACGGGAGTGGCCACTGCGTTTCGATCAGAAAGTCCCATTTTGCATATCGGTGGCCAGAGTTCACTGACGCAGCACAAGATGGGTTCACTGCAGGATCTCCCGCACGTCGACATGATGACCCCGATCACCAAGTTTGCGTCAGGTGTGTTTTCTACCGAACGCGTCGCCGACATGATCACGATGGCCGCACGTGAGTGTTTTTCTGGCGCTTATGGCCCCTCTTATCTGGAGATCCCCCGGGATATTCTGGATGCCGAAGTGCCTGTCGAGAGAGCGGTCGTGCCACAGCCTGGATCCTACCGTGCTTCAGTGAAATCCATAGGTGATCCGGCTGATATTGAAAAGCTTGCTGATATTCTTGTCAAAGCCGAGCGTCCAGCAGTGCTGCTGGGGCAACAGGTCTGGTCTTCAGGGGGGCATGAGGAGGCTATCGAATTTGTGCGTGCGCTGGATATTCCGGCATATATGAATGGCGCCAGCCGCGGCCTGTTGCCGCAAAGCGATCCGCATCACTTCGATCGCACTCGCAGTGATGCTTTTAAGAATGCTGATGTAATTCTGATTGTGGGAACGCCGTTCGATTTCCGGATGGGCTACGGCAAACGCATTTCCAAGGAAGCAACTCTGGTGCAGATTGACCAGAGTTATACGACGGTTGGCAAGAATCGGGATATCAGTCTTGGCTTGGTCGGCGACCCTGGTGCAATCCTTGCAGCCGTGACGCAGGCCGTATCTGGACGTATCGATAAAGGGGCGCGTCAGCAACGCCAGAAGTGGATGGTCGAGTTGCGTGAGATTGAGGCGACCAAACTCGACAAGTTGATGCCGATGTTTACCACCGATCAGAACCCGATTCATCCTTACCGGTTGGCCTATGAAATAAATGAGTTTCTCGGCGAGGACACAATCTATATCGGCGATGGCGGTGATATCGTGACCATTTCTGCCCAGGCAGTTCGCCCACGCAACCCGGGCCAATGGATGGATCCTGGAGCGCTTGGCTCGCTTGGCGTGGGTACTGGGTTTTCGATGGCGGCCAAGCTTGCGCACCCCAATAAAGAGGTGGTCTGCCTCTATGGTGACGGTGCCTTTGGCATGACCGCCTTTGATATGGAAACCGCGCAACGCTTCGGTGCGCCGTATCTCGCGGTGATTGGGAACAATTCGGCTATGAATCAGATCCGCTATGGACAACTCGCCAAGTACGGTGAGGACCGTGGTGATATTGGAAACAAACTCGGCGACGTGCCGTTTTCCAAGTTTGGCGAGATGATTGGTGGATATGGCGAAGAAGTTACCGAGGCGAGCCAGATTCAACCAGCGATGCAGCGTGCACGGGAAGCGATTGCCAAGACGGGAAAGTGTGCGGTGGTCAATGTCTGGGTCGACCCTAATGAGTACGCGCCAGGTACCAAAGCCCAGACGATGTACAAATAAGTAGCCGGCAGTTTGCTCCGGGTGTCTTTCCCGGGCATGCAACGGAGAGCAAAGAGAGATGAAACTGATCATTCATGGCCAGCAGGCTTTCGGCAAGGCCGTTCTTGAATCCCTGCTGGAGCGCGGCGAGGATGTCTGTGCGGTCTACTGTGCGCCGGATAAAGGCAGTCGGACCGATCCCTTGAAAGAGCTTGCCGAGGAGCAGGGGCTGCCGCTCTTTCAGCCAGCGAGTTTCAAGGACGCTGCTGTGCTCGAACAGATGCGTTCTCTGAACGCCGATCTATGCGTGATGGCGTACGTCACACTGTTGGTGCCGGAGCCGGTCCTGAACGCGCCGAGGCTTGGATCGATTCAGTACCACCCGTCGCTACTGCCGCTGCACAAGGGTCCAAGCTCTATCAACTGGCCGATTATTTTCGGCAAGACCCAAACTGGGCTCTCAATTTTCTGGCCCGACGAAGGTCTGGATACTGGTCCGATCCTGTTGCAAAAAGAGGTGGAGATCGGGCCCGACGATACCCTCGGTTCACTCTACTTCAATCACCTTTTCCCGATGGGCGTTGCTGCCATGACTGAGGCGGTCGACCTGGTACGTGCGGAAACGGCACCGCGGATCGAGCAGGATCCGTCCGGCGGCAGTTATGAAGGTTGGTGTACGCCCGACGACGTTCGTATTGACTGGCATCAGGACGTAGACCAGATTTATAACATGATCCGCGGGGCCAATCCCCAACCTGGAGCCTGGACGACCGTTGCCGGTAAACGACTCACGGTGCTCGACAGCAGCAAGTCGGATAACACTGATGGCGATCCCGGTACGGTTATCGCTGCAGATGCCTCGGGTATCACCGTTGCTGCCAACGGTGGATCGATATGCATCAGCAGGTTTAAGCCCCAAGGGGGTTCAAAACTCTCTGCTGCCGAGATGATGGAGCAATCCCCCTTGAATGCGGGCGATGTACTGGGAGTAGACTGAGACTCAGTCCTTCCGCTCCCGGAGTTCCCGGGCGCTCCCAGAGCCAGCCATGATCCGCAACGGTATGCTTCCCGACGACGCTCCCGCCCGCCGCGTGCTGCAGTCTGGGGTGGACCCGGAAGCCTCTGCACGGATTCTGTCGGACTGGATCCAGCAGGTTTTTGATGACTTCTACCGCGATTTTTGTGCGATTCCCGCCAAGGCAAAGGCGGCGTTTGAGGCGGGCGCTTTTCAGCAGTCACTCCAGAACAGCCGTGACCGTCTGACTCTATATGGCGAGCGGATGCACGCGTTGGCTCACACGCTGGCTGAAGAGTATTCCGGAAACACAGTGGCGCCTGAATTGTGGGACCGCCTTGAGCAACACTACACCGCGTCCGTTGCCGGGCGCTATGAAGCCGACCTGGCACTCGCCTTTTTGCATTCGGTGCGCCGCGCCGTGTTCATGGACAACTGGACCCCGGTGGACTACGCGGTCGATATCAAGACGCAATCCAGCAGTGACAGCGATGTGATGTTGAGCCGGGCAGTGGATGAGATCGATGCGGCACTGATCCAGGAGATGCTTGCCATCCCATCGTTCGGTATTCCCTTTCGCGACGCCGTCGGGGATTCGGAGCGCGCTGCCGACAAAGTTGACCGCGCGCTCCGAAAACGAGGTCTGGCGGACAGTATTACGGCCGTCGATGTTATCCGCGGCGGTTTTTTCCGCAACCGCGGGGTCTATGTGGTGGGCCGGATCCGACTACACGGCGGGTCAGTGACCCCGCTGATCCTGGCGTTGCTGCATGATGAAGTCGGTATCTATATCGACGCTGTGCTTGCCGACGAGCCCGAGGCACATAACCTTTTCAGCACCACCCGCGCGAACTTCATTGTCACCAACGATCATTATCACGAACTGGCCGAGTTCCTGTACGGAATCATGCCGAAGCGACCGTTGGGACTGCACTACTCGTCCCTCGGCTTCAATCACTTTGGCAAGGTTGCGGTGATGGATGAGTTGACGGTCGAACTCACGGAAGACGACGCAGTTTTGGATACTGCCGTTGGTTTTCCCGGAACCGTCGCCATCGGCTTTCAGGCGCCCGGATCGGTTTATAACCTGAAGGTTATCCGGGACCACCCGACCGATAACTATAAGTGGGGAGATTTCGCCGGTGTGGAATCGGTGTTGGAGAAATACCGGCAGGTGCATGACATCAATCGGACAGGCAGCATGCTGGATAACGCGATCTACTACAACGTGACATTGCCCAAGTCCCACTTCGCGATGGAGTTGTTATCCGAAATGCTGGAAGATGCCAGCAACGCTGTATCACTGCGCGGAACAACGGTTTTTTTCCAGCATCTCATCGTGCAGCGCAAGATGATTCCTATGCCCGTATTTCTGGAACAGGCACCCCGGGAGGATTGCGAGCGAGCTGTGATCAGCTTGGGTCAATGCATTAAGAACAATATGGCGGCAAACATCTTCAACCGGGATCTGGATGGCCGCAACTATGGTGTCGGCAGTCATATCCGGGTATATCTTTTCGATTACGACGCGTTGGAGACATTCACCGATGTGAAGATCCGCAGTAATCAGGGCCGTTTCGATGGGGAAGAGGATATCCCCGGGTGGTTCTTCGAGGATGGCGTGGTGTTTCTGCCCGAGGAGATCGAATCGGGACTTCGGATTGTTGATCGGGATCTGCGCCGGCTTTTCCGCAGTGTGCATGGTGATCTGCTTAAGGTCGAATACTGGCAGCGCATCCAGGACGAGCTCAGGTGTGGCAATGTGCCCCAGATTCAGGTCTATCCTGAAAGCAGTTGCCTGGGGGTCTAGCCAGCTTCCCGAGAAGGATGCGCCTGGTAACGGCCTGGTCGTTCATAATCGGGCCCAGTTATAGGTGAAGTCTTTAAGTCGAGAGGTATGCAATGAGTGATGAACTCTGGCGGTTGAGTGCCTGCGAGGCAGCGCAGGGCATCCGGGATAAAAGATTCAGCGCGGAGGAGCTTGTGATCTCCGTGACACAGCGTATCGCTGAGCACAATCCGCGGCTGAATGCGATCGTTCTCGATCTGGGTGAAGAGGCGTTGGCCGACGCACGCGCGGCGGATGCGCAGTTGGCGGCGGGTGAGGCCATGGGACCCCTCCACGGAGTGCCGGTGACGATCAAGTCCAACATTGATGTCAAAGGTCAACCGACACCTAATGGCCTGCCAGCTTTTGAAAATCTGATCGCGCCCGATGACTCACCGGTAACCGCCAATCTCAAAAAGGCTGGGGCCATCATTGTCGGGCGCACCAATACACCCGAGTTGTCGATGCGGTTGACTACTGATAACCCACTGTACGGCAGGACGCGCAATCCCTGGGATGATGATGCCAGTCCCGGCGGATCTTCCGGTGGTGCGTCCTCTGCCGGTGCCGCAGGCTTTGGCCCGATTCATCATGGCAATGACATCGGTGGATCGCTACGCTTTCCGGCGTTCAACTGTGGCCTCTCCACCGTCAAGCCAACTTTTGGCCGGGTGCCGGCGTTTGTGCCCTCTGCGACGGAAGAACGAGGCATCCTGGCGCAGCTGATCTCGGTGCAGGGTGCGATCTGCCGTGAGGTGCGCGATGTGCGTCTTGCCCTGGGTGTAATGTCCGGTGCCGATGCGCGGGATCCTTTTTGGATACCGGCGCCCTTTCTCGGTTGGCCCGCTGAACCCGGACCGATCAGGGTGGGCGTCACGACCGAATCTTACGGTCATTCCGTGCATCCCGAAATTGCGCAGGCAATAGACCGTGCGGCAGGTTATCTATCGGACGCAGGCTATGCGGTAGAGGAGACGACGACACCGTCGGTGGATGATTGCGCGAAGGCCTGGTTCAGGTATCTTGGTGCGGAACTTGAGGCCTTTTTGATGCCGCTGGCCCGCGAACACGGCAGCGAGACTATTCAGAAGATTTTCGAGTGGTACTTTGAGATGGGCGAGACCGCAGATCCCGTGGATTATCGCTTGGGCGTCAAGAACCGCTCGGCAATGACGCGACAATGGAACGAGTTTCTGCAGGATATCCCACTGGTGCTTGCGCCTTATTTTCTGCAGCCGGCGCCGGACTGGGACTGTGACCAGAAAAGCCTCGCCGGGACCCGGGATCTATTCAATTCGGCGATTTACAGCACCGGTATCAACTGGGTCAGTCTGCCAGCCGGGGTGACCCCCATCGGGATGATCGAAGGTCGTCCGGCGGGTGTGCAGATTATCGGCCGTCGCTACCGTGAAGACATGGTGCTCGATGCGATGGAAGTGATCGAATCGCGCGTTGGGGTGCTGACGCAGGAGTTGTGGAAAAGAGAAGGCTAGGTCTAAGCGCACTCAGTCTGTCGCATCGACTGGAGCGTCGATGCGGTGGGTGTTGAAGTTTGCGGGCGCAGTGAACTCGATCAGTTCGAGATCGTCTGAGCAGGCGAGTTCATCGTGGACGATCCCCGCCGGCTGAAGACAGCTGTCTCCTTCGCGGAAAGTGAACTCCCCCTGGTCTTCATAGGTAAAGCGGATCCAGCCCTTGAGGACGTAGATCATCTGGAACTCAAGGTCGTGCACGTGGAGTCCGGTGTGCGGAAACTCAGTAACCGGTTTTTTTACCCGGATCACGTGGGCGTTGTAGGCGCCACCAGTGGCTTCACTGATCCCAAGATCCCGGTACTCAAAAAATTTGCGTAGGCCCTGGGTCCACTTGGTACCCGCAGCGCTTGTGGTGCAGAACTTCTGCTCAGGTGCTTTCATAAATTCCTCCGCTGGGTAGTGGCTCTAACCGGGATCTGACCATGTCCAAACCGGTGCTGATCCTTAAGCATATCTTCACGGCCCTGATCGGTCGACTGCAGCGGTTGGTGCCATAACCTTCTGAATTTAATGGAATTAAAATCCACGGGTGGGGTTGAAAAGACCCGTCTCCGACCGTATTTTAGAGTTATGGAAAAAAATCAGAATCTCTCAAGCTCGCAGCGGGGTACGCCCTCGGTTCCTCCTCAGGCCATGCTTCTTCGCGAGGCCGTTATGACGGCGTACTCAATTACCGGGAACCTTTCTGCGGCCACCGCTCTTTGTTCAAGCCTGGTTGATGAAGATCTGCCGGGAGAGCAGCAGGCTTCGGCCGTGTTGAACCGGCTGCATCAGATTGCCATGAGCCGGCCCAAACACTGAACTGCTGTCAGCGGATCATGTAGACCTTTTTCAAGGTCTTATTGACCCGACAGCTGCCGGACCATCCGGCGGGGAAGAAGACTGCGGTATCGGGCCCGATGCGGGTGACTTCGCCGTTATCGTGCTCATACTGCGCTTCACCTTCGAGAAAGTGGCAGAATTCATCGCGCGTGACTTCACAGCGCCAGAGGCCTGGGGTGCATTCCCAATAGCCGCACTCTGAACTCCCCCCCTCACCTTTGTGCAACAGTGCGCCCTGGGTGTGTGAGTCACCCTCGAGCATCTTTTCGGGAGCGCCCCAGTCTGTGAGACCAGTTTGCTCAAGCGGGTTTCGCAATACGGCAATCTTCATTTTTATTCCTGTGGCTTCTTCGAGATAATGGTGTGCTGCATGCCTTCGTCCAGATGAAGCTTTGGGCACGGACGCAAGGTTACCTTATCGGGAATCGCGGGAGCTGTTTGAATGAGCCGGAAAGAAGCCGATTTTTACGTATTGACGCACGAGCCGGGGCACGACCAGGAAGCCCTGCCACTCTGGGCAAGCGCGCGCGAGGGGCTCATCCGCTTCGATGATGCGCCACCGCCAGTGGAGCGCGTGGATCTGCCCGATCTGCCCGGGGTCTTTCAACTGCACAATGTGCTTTCACCTGGTGAGTGTAAGCAGTTCAGACTGATTACCGATACCCTGGGGTTTCACGAGGATGCGCCGGTCTCACTGCCGCACAGCGTGCGTCATATGAACAATCTTAACTGGTTGGTTGATGAGAGTATCTGCGCCACTTTGTTCGGCCGGTGTCAGCCCCAGTTGACCGAACTCATTGGTGGTGCGCCGAGTCTTGGCCTTAACGCCCGCTTTCGTTTCTATCGCTACCAGCCCGGCGATTTCTTCAAAACGCATACCGACGGGTCCTGGCCCGGTAGCGCTGTGGTCAACGGCAAACTGCAGGCAGATGCCTTCGGTGACCGATGGAGCCAGCTGACCATTCTTTTATTGCTGAGCGGGGATTATGAGGGTGGCCATACCCGGTTCTACCCTGAAGGTGAAAGCGGCGAGGCGATTCCGGTTCATACGCCACTTGGCAGCGCGCTGTGTTTTCCACACGGCGGCCATCCCCAGCATTATCCGCATGCGGGAGAAAAGGTTCGTCAGGGTATCAAGTACATCATCCGCACCGATGTACTCTATGGACGCACTCCCGAATCTGAAAAAATCCAGCGCCGCTGGATGTATTGAGTTCAGATACCGTAGTCGCGGATAACCTCTGTGACACGGATACGGTAATTGCGGAAGATGCCCCGATCTTTGGCCTCGTTTTGTGCTGCCGCGTGTTCAAGATGTTCGTGCCATCGTTTGACGGCGTCAAGATCCTGCCAGGTAGAGACCGAAATAAATCGGCCACTGTCAGAGATGCTTTGGAACCGCTCAACACTGATGAAGCCTTCGATTTGTTCCACGTTCTCGCGCAGTATCCCGGCGAGTTCAAAGTAGCGATCCTCGAACGCGGGGTCGGGCTCGAATTCAAACAGTACAACGATCATGATCGGGGTCTTGGGATGCGCGCGCCCTGGGTTTTCCGCTACAGTGCGATCTCGGGTGGTGAGAGTTTAACGCCAACAGGATACGACAATGCAGCGACGACGGCGCAGTACCAACTTCCTGCGACCCATGTATCGTCTGGGCTGGTTGCTGATCTGGAGTCTGTGGGGGATAAGCCTGTTGTTCGGGATTCCGGCGGTGATGCCCCATGACGATGTTGTCGGTTGGGGTTTCATGACACTCGCGGTTACTGCTGTTGCCTATCTCGCGCACCGGCTCTGGGACTGGTGGGTGGTAGGCCGGCCTTTGCCAAGCCGCCGGTAACTTTCACCCAGGGGTGTTTTTAAAATAAGGGAGACAGAGGATGAATCAGGACCCGGTTTTTCATAATTTTGACGCGGCGCCGACACACGTCGCGCCGTTCAGTCATGCGGTGGAGGTGGACGGCTGGATTCAGTTGACCGGACAGATGCCAACCGATCCCGATGATGACAGCGCACCGTTGCCACCAGGCGTTGAAGCCCAAACCCGCCGTGTGATGGACAATCTCATCATTGTGCTGAATGGTCTCGGGCTGGATCTTGCCCACGTGCTTTCGTGCCGTGTTTATCTGACCGAGTTTGCACGGGATTACGAAGTCATGAACCAGACTTACCGTTCTTACTTCCCCCCGGGTCGCCTGCCCGCACGTACCTGTATCGGCGTCACCGGTCTCGCTCGCGAAGCGCTGGTCGAGATCGATATGGTGGCAAGGCGGTCTTAATCGTTTTGCAAAAAGTTACCGAGCGATTCCGTGTGGCATAAAAAGACGACTTGCACCGTTCTCGCTAGCCTTGGCGTTGTTTGTCTCATCTCGATATTGCCCACACTCGATGCCTCGGCATCAACACAACCTGCAGCCGTAAAACATCAGCGCGCACTCACTTTGATGCGTCTATTGTGTGAGGACTCTAACGACTCCGTTTACCTTAGCGAATTCCCGGGAGCTGTCCTTGAGCCGAGACAGGACCTCGCCCGGAGTGGGCAGGTCTTCGGCTGGCGGCAGAATCTGGTATTTGCGGATCAACATCGAGCAGTCCTGGAGCGGATTGCACCGCAGGGACACCTGCGCCGGGTCACTGTCGAGCTTCGTGACACGGAGTCTTTGCCCCGATTACTGGTACTGGCTGATCAGGATTGTGCGCTCAGGGAGGCGCGCTCAATCCGCTATCAGGATGGCCACGCGGTGTCGCTTCAGGTCTTAGACAGACAACTTCAGCCCACGGGCTCCGCCAGTCCGATGAATCCGCCCATCCCAAAGGGCGAGAACAATGGCTTGGTGGGGGTGGCCTTGGTTGATTCGGGCGTAAATTATCTGCTACCAGCGATTGCCCAGCATCTTGCTCGGGATGCTCAAGGCATACCATTGGGTTTTGATTTCTGGGACATGGATGCGCGTCCGTTTGATTCTCATCCTGTGCGCTCCGTCTTTTTTCCACAGCGCCACGGTACCCGCACGGCAAGCATCATCATTCGGGAGGCGCCGCAAATCCGGTTGGTGCCGTATCGCTATCCAAGGCCTGACATGCAGAGGATGAAAGATCTCATTGGCCACGCGGCGGCTGCAGGTGTTCGGGTGGTGAATATGTCTCTGGGGAGTAACCGCGAGTCACAGTGGGTCGCTTTTGAATATGCCGCCCTTATGCACCCCGAGATCCTATTCGTCGTGTCCGCTGGCAACAATGGCAGAAACATTGATCTTGATCCGGTGTATCCCGCATCGTTGCCGCTGGAGAACATGCTGGTGGTGAGTTCGGTGGCGCCTGATGGCTATCCGGCCGATGGCGCCAACTGGGGCAGGGACAGTGTCGATCTTCTGGCGCCCGGAGAACGGATCGCGGCTCTCGATTTTTCCGGCGAGGCGGTCGATGTCTCTGGTTCGAGTTATGCCGCGGCCCGAGTCAGCGCGTTGGCCTCACGTATCCTGATGAGCGCACCGGAACTGACCGCCATCGAACTGCGAGAGAGCATTCTGTCTTTGGTGCAGCCCGCACCGGGTAACTTTGTCAGATACGGCCTGATCGCCGAGCCCAGTGATCTGGTACGGGAGGGTGATCTACAGAGTCTGGTGGTCCGTTCCCTACCGTCCTGGCAGGATCAATATTCGGATGGCAGCGAATGGTTTATGCCAACCTTTGTAGTCATACGCGATAGTGGCTGGGAGGCGAAACGGGTTCAGGATATTGTTCAAAAAGGCGCGGCCCTGATCGCACCCTGCGGTATCACATTAAAACCTGCTGTCGTCCTTGAAGTGGAGGCCAACACGAGCCTCAGAGATTTTTCACGCAGCAACGCAAAATTGCTCTCAGGCAAAGTGGCCCCGGGCGTTCCCCGGGTGTTTTTTGTCCGCGATACCCTAGACCGACCCGCGTACGATGCCGTGACTTTCGGCACAGCTAACAGCCGACGCAACCCCGAACTGCGTTTTACTGTGTGGATGACTGCAGTCACCCGGGACCCTCACATTGCATTGGCGCATGAACTGGCCCATGTGCTTCTGGATGATGGCGCTCATTCGACATTGCCGCGCAACCTGATGCGAGCCGATACATCGCCTGATAACCTCAAACTGACAGCAGAACAGTGCACCCGGATGCGCGATACCGCTCGTAACAACGGACTTCTGCACTGATACACCGCAACCGATCTCGGAGGGTGCAGGAAGGATTCCCCTTGGTCGCTTGATGACAGGGTCAGGCGCTTCGGCGAGTAGCCATCACCATCAGTGCGCTGAGCGCGAGATACCAGAAAAGCGTCCACCATGGCATCGAGAGACCTAAGAAAGTCCAGGAGATATCAGCACACTCCCCTGATCCGGTGAAGGCTTTGTGCAGGGCGTCAGCCAGCGGCATGTTCGACAGCATGAACTCAAGCCCGGGCCCGCATTCCGGCACCTGGTCTGCCGGCAGGCTCTGAAGATAAATATGCCGGCCCGCGACCCCGGCGCCCAGTATTCCTGTCAGCACTGCGAGCGAGGCGTAGGCCTTGCGGCCGATCCTCTTCGGGTTGTGAATGGCCCCGACGAGTGCGATACATCCCAGCAAACTGAATGCTATCCGTTGAAAGATGCACAGCGGGCAGGGGTCGAGGAATTCCCGGTACTGTAGCCAGTAGGCGTACCCGAGTAGGCCGGCGCAGCTAAGAAAAACGAGCAGCCCGGCGGTGCGGAACATCGAAGGGGGCGGTGAGAGCACGTGACTATATTACCGCGTCCTTGTGCAGTCGCCGTAAGCGGTTGTTGACGGGCAGTCGCGGGGCCGGGCAAGTGGG
>CENZ01079279.1_pt1 | contig 12496 bp, 4 predicted proteins | sample 361341 | NCBI WGS metagenome assembly CENZ01 (sample SAMEA2619782, study PRJEB7988) | marine metagenome | biome: marine biome (ENVO:00000447); feature: deep chlorophyll maximum layer (ENVO:xxxxxxxx); material: "saline water (ENVO:00002010), including plankton (ENVO:xxxxxxxx)" | depth 50 m
GATGTACCAGTAATAAAAATAGATCAATTAAATAATAAAAACGAAACTGTTAGTAGTTACGAATTAAAAGAAAAAGAACCAAAAACATTTGGTAAAAAGAAAAAAAGTAAAAATAAAAAGAAAAAAAAGAAAAAGAAAAAGTTTTTTTTATTTAAAAAACAAAAGGATTCTAAAGATAGTAAAGATAAAATAAACCCTTTTGCACAAAGTACAAAAACACAGACTAACTCTACAAAAGATATTTCACTAACTGAAATCTCAGATAATTTTAATTATAATATAATGATAGATGATCCTGATGATATTAAAAATAAATTTTGGGAAATAACATATATTGGTTTAGATGATCCTGATAAAGTATCAGAATGGATGTATGAAGATCCACCGATAGAAAGAATACCAGCAAGTTTTCCTGACGCATATCAAAACTCAAATAATCCTGATATACCTACTGGTAGAAAATGTGGTAATTGTATTTTCTTTGATGTTGAAAGTTATAATTGTTCTAAATGGAATGCTATTGCTCGTGATTATTATTGGTGTGCCTCTTGGCAAACAATGGCACCTGTAATTGCTCAACCAAATAAATTTACTGAGTTAATAAATCAAACAACTGATTCAGACGATCAGTTATATAATTTTTTCTTAGAAAATATAAAAGATCCAATATCTCAAGAACCAAATATGTCAAATTTTTTAACGGCATTTGATTCACTATTTTCTACATATAATGGTTATTTGTATGGTGATGGGTTGAGAAGAATGGTCGATGCAGGTAATGCTTTTGATTTTGACAATACACCACTAACCTTTTTCTTTACAGAACAAAGTAGTTTTTTACTAGCAATAGATTTTATAAATGAAGGTGGTTTAAGTGAATTTGATATTCCACCTGAAGAATATGATTCAGTTCAACAACACTTATGTACTTATACATTAAGTAAAAAATCAACTTCTAGTTTACCTAGTAATTTTCCACAAGTCACAACTATAGTTTTACATGGAAGTTATTTTGGTGAACCAATAAATATCTTATCACAGTTAGATTTTACAAATGGAAAAATAGCTTATAGTCCTAAACATGATGGTGATATAAAACATATATTAGTTGACAGTAGATATGAATCAATTGAAACACGAGGTGTGATTCATATTGATATTTTAAGAGACGGTGTACGAGAAAGACTGTTAAAGTTTTTAGCTGAAAATTCTAGACCATATAAATTAGATGGGTTATCAAGTTTTAAATTTTTACAATGGGTTGCTGATAGATCATATAATTCTGAAACAATGCAGGCTTTGTTTCAATATCTACAAACCATAACTAAGATATCATCAGATGATGAACAATTAATTCAATTGATTTCAAATAGTCTAGGAGAACAATTAGTTGACAATCCTGTAACATTACAATTACCCATGTCAGGTAAAGGGGGAGAGTAATGATTACTTATAATCAGTGGTTAGACTACTTTCAATTAGATGGAGATGGAGAACCAGTAAATGGTGATGATGGGCAACCAATTGTAATTGGTAAGGAATATTATTTTGATATCACAGTAAGTCAATTTAATCTTGATGTAGCTAGTTCTACTGGTATTGATCCTCAAGATTTAGAAGATGGAGTAGAAAATCCACCATTTAATCAGGCTATGTATGATGCCTTTAATATCACGATAGATCAGTTAGAGGGTGAGATAAACCTACCATATGTATATGAAAAAACCGATGAGTATCAGAGGATAAGAGTAGCACATTCTTTACTTGGTGGTTTTACACAATTTAGAATAAACTATCAATACATATACTATCCAAGTGATGCTTATCTTGAAGATGTAACCACCGAAGGCTTTGTTCATGATGGTTTTATACAAACAAGTAGAACTATTGTTCCACGAGGTACTCCACCTACTCCACCACTTCCACCACCTGTATTTGAAATAGATGATGGTCAAATTAAAGAAGCATTAGCTGATAAGATATATGAAAAGTTTTTTAATTCTAATATTATCGAAGGTGGGGTGTCTGATATAAAATCTATTCAAACCACTACTTCTACTGATGGTGTAAATTATAATGTAGGTAGACAATCAGAAGACGAGCAATTAATATTTTTTAAAAAAGACAGAAACACACCTGAAAATCTTAGAGATTTCGAGGGTGATGGTTCAGATGGTATACAGGCAATATCAAATGCTATAAGTGCTAGTTTAGCTGGAACAGATGCTAGAGGTCGTGTTGATCTATCAGATAAGCTAGATGATGAACTTTCAATGGAAAGAACTGATGAACCAACAAGAGCATCCTCTGGTGATTTAGATCCACCAGAATATGCTTTAAATGAAAATGGAGAATCAACAGATATACCATTGTATTACAGAGGTGAAATAAATTATAAATTAATTTACACGATAAATGGTGCTGATGGGAATGAAAACCAAATTAGTCAAATTATACACGTACCATTTGCAAAACAATATCAATTTTTTCAACAACAGACAGGTGATCTAAGACAACAGATACCAAATCCTAATGGCACTGGTACGGTTAATAGACCAGATGAATGGGCTAATCAATTAAATATATCACAACTAACACTTGCTAAACCAGGTACAAAGATATCAAGAGAAAAGGCTTTAAGTGTATTAGACACGAATATTTTTGAATTATTGCCTGGTGGTAATCAAAGACAAAATGAAATAAATAATTTTTTTCAAAGATTTTTTCAACTCATAGGACCTAAACCAAATTTTACAGATGAGGATGGTAATGGTATATTAGAAACAATACAAGACTATGATAATCAATCTGATACAAGAATAAGTAGTGAAGATGGTAGGGATAATCCAAATGCTTTTATAACTAGAACTAATGAAGAAGCTGATAGTTTTAATACTAATAAAACTTTAGAAAGTATGAGGGATACTTTAAATGAATATCTAGGGGATGTTGATACTGTAGTAGAAGAAATAAATGAGCAAAGACCTGAATACGAAAATAAATCAGAAGGTTTTTTAAAGATAAGAAGATTAAATCAATCTATATTAATAAAAAGTCCTATAGAACAATCTTCATTTACAGGTTGGGAACAAACTGGTTTTACTGTAACAATGTGGGTTAGATTTTTAAACACCATAGGTGGTGGTAGTTTATTTACCTATGGTAATCCATTTCTTAGAAACTCATCAAGTTTTAGACTAGAGACTTTAACAAAACAAGCTGGTGATGTATTAATAGATCATAATCCAGCTGGTGATTCAAATGATGGTTTGTTTGTTTACTCTAGACCAAAAAGAATTGTTAGACTTGTTGTATGGGAAAATATAACTGAGAATTATATGTTAGATATGTTTCAAGAAGGTAATTGGGCATTTAGTAACTATATGACAAACACTGTAGGTCATGATAGAAGATTTGGATATCTATACGATAGTTCAGTTCCATATGATATACCAGAAAGTGATTATGAAAATACAACCACTGATAATGCCTTTTCATTTTCTAGTGGTTTTAATAAAAACTATACATGGTTCACACAACATTCTGCCATAGATATTCGTGCTGGTGGAGCTCCATACCCAAAAAGAGACTATAATTTTACTCAGTACACCGATATACCAACTGATAATTTAGATGAATGGTTTTTTATATGTGCTACTTATGATCCTACTGTAAAAGAAATTGAATCTACTCCAACTTCGTATTTTGAAAATCAAAGAACTCCTTATAATCTCTCTGGCCAAACACCACCTATTATGGCATCAGAACAGACCATATCACCTGGTAGTATTTCAAAAAATGAAAACTTTTGGTTAAACCATGTGGATGAAAATGGAAATACCATAGCAAACAGTGGACTTGGAAACAAGTGTAAGGTAGAGGTAATAAGTCGAAGTGATTTATTAAGAGCTCGTGGCTATAGGTTATAGATATGTCAAATATCATCATAGAAGGCAAGAATCTAAATGATATAAACCAAAGTAACTTTCAAACTGTTGGTGTTCGTAGTTCATTTTATTTTACACCAAGAACAGATTTAGGTGGTTATCATCCAACTACTTGGTCTTCATTAGGTGGAACTGCTGAAACAGATGATTTTATTTTCAATACCGTATCTGGTTTTGCTGACATATACGGAGTTCCACTTGAACAATTATCTGCATTTGATTTTTTAAAACTAATACAAAACACAACTATTGAACCATGGCAAGGTAGATTACATTATGATAAAGAAATAGAAGATAGTATTGCACTTGATGATCCAAATTTTGATCCTAACCAATATTTTAATTTTTTTAAAGAATTTGGTTCTAATTTACAATATCCATTTTTTTATCTAGGAGATGTTTATAATAATAATTTAAAGTATAATATAAATGATAAATTTAGTCGAATAGAAAATAATCACTTACTAGGTGTTGATGAAAAATTTACCTTTATAGATCCACCTGGTCAAAATCTTCCACAATATAACTTATCACGAGATTCAAGATTTTCATTAGGTACTTACACAGAAAATAACAAACAATTTTGGGAAATACAAACTACTGATTCTAGAACAAGAAAATCTCAATTTACTAGATCAAAAATGAGAACTGCTTCAACTAGTTTAATTACTGGTGGTAATGAGGATGTAGTTAGTAGTGATGAGGAATTGTTTTCAGTTGATGCTTTAGTATTTACAGATAGACAAAGTCAAACCACACCATTATGTTTTTATTATGATAAAGAATTACATTCTAATGAATATAGATTAGCTAGTAATGGTAAAGTTTTTATGCAAATAGAACTAAGAGAATCTGGTAGAGATACTTATAATGAAATAGATTTATACAAAGAAAGAATACCATACAGACCATTTAGATTGGGTTTTGAAAAAGAAGAACAAGATGGTGGTCGAGGTGATGTTTATGGTGAAGGTTTATACGTTGTTGATCAAAATGTTACATTAACTGGAATACCATTTCCTGAAAGTTATATGATTGGTATTTATGATTCTATTGGTAATTTAAAAAGTGAAAATGAGAACTATTCGTTGAATATGCCAGACGAAGATGTAGCATATGAAGCTAGATTTAGACCAAACCCAACAGTAATAGTAAAAACTAGACATATTGATTTTGACAGTGGAGAACTTATACAAGATGTGGGTGAAGAATCAAAAGGTCAGGTAAAGGTTTTTCCAAGTTATAATAGCTACGATAGTAATGAAGAGGAATATTCAGTTAGTGCTTTAGAAGGTGTACCAATACCAGAATTTTTACCAACTGGTGAAGCCTTTGTAGGTAATCTTTTTAGACCAACTATTTTTGGTGGAACTCAATATACAATACAAGTAAATGAAGTAACCAGTAATTACACTGCAAACAGTTTTACATATGTTTCATCTTCTACAGGTACAGAAGTAGAACTTCCCACTTCAACACAAACAGGTGCGGATGCGGATTTAAATCAAAATGACGCAAGAAAACAAAAAAGTTTTGAACTTAAAGAACATTTTAGATACCCATTGACAGATTCCGGTAATGAGGAAACTCCAGGTGAAACTAGAACTATACTTATATATGTTACTTATAAGAGTGCTGCTTATGTAATTCAAAATTTTAATAATTCAATAGATTTTGAAAATGGTAGTTTGGAAGAAGCCCTTACATATGGTCCTATGAAATATGCTATATTACGTAGCAGAACAGATTATAATTTTCTAGATAGATATTCCGATGAGGTTAGATTTCAACTATATGACAATACCGCTGGAAGTTTAACTACTCCAACTCCTCCACCGGCATTAATCCTAAGTGATCCAGAACTATCTGAATTACCAACAAATTACGATGGGTATGATGTGCTCAGTGGATCATTTGAAGTTTATCAAAAAAACTTTATAGGTAATTACGCTTTAGTAAGTGAAATAAAACCAATAGATACAGCACTTCCACCTACAACTTTATCCCATGCTATATCAGTTAATAACAACCAAGCACCAATATTAACTCAAGGTCCTACAACAGATCCACCAGAATTTGAGGTTGGTGATACAACATCTGTTGGTGTTACAGGAATAGGAGGATCAGGAGGAATATTTAAACTGCTTCAGATCAATACCGAAGAGATAGATAATGAGGAAGATGAAACTACCGAATTTATATATCAATATATTTGGGGTGTTAATATGGATTATATTCAAAATAATGTTCCTTATTACGATACTGTACGACCTTTTAGAACCGTTTATCATCTTAGTGATTTTCGAATCAATCAAGGAATACGTGGTGTTGAGCTTACTCCTAATCTTCAATCTAATAATTTGTTAGCATCAAGTGGAGAAAGCACACCAATACTTAACACTGAGACAACAAGTAGTATACGATATGTGCCAATTCAAGAGGGTACTTATGTAAAACCTGTTTTACAAGGTGGTATTGATACCATTTTTGAATTGACAAATGTAGGACCAGATGAGATAGTTAGAGCACAAGCAGACAGTGGTGTTATAAATGCTAACATGTTTAATTTTGGAGAAGAAGTTAGATTTCAAATAACTCCAAGTGAACCTGCCGAACAACCATTGTTCAATGTTTTTGTTTGGGATAATGAGGATTTAACTTTAAAAAATATAAATGATGGTGATATAAATTTAACTAAAGAACAACTCGGTGTAACATTTGATTGGAATGAGGGTGGTAACTTTGGAACTTTAGACTACACTGTACCAGAATCACGTGATGCTGCAATATTTGATGGTAATAGACCTATTTGGTTTAAGTATATAGAATTTAGATTCTCAATTTTTGAAATAGAAGATTTTGAAGGTGATGAAAGTGGTGATGGAGTCTCTTCAGGTTTTCATGTAACATTGTCTGCTTTTGATATACCAGGTAGTGGTGGTGAAATACAGTTACCAGGTGGAATAACATTTACAGAACCAGTTGATTTATTTCCTGATGATGTTGCTTGGGAAGACATGACTCCTTTTGAAAAAAGAATTACAATAACTGCTATACCATTCCAAGGTGAGCCTGAGGGTGAGTGGAGTTTTCTAACTGATCCTGGTATGACTGAACCAAATTTAACTGATAGTCTGTCACAAGATGAACATGTTGCTATTATAACATTTATTGAGCCAGGTAGCTATACAATAAACTACAATTGGTTTGGTGATGAGGGTGATGATTATGGAGGACCATAATGCCACGTAATGTAAAACAAAAAGATTTTGATTACTACATAACTAATTTAGATTGGGATGATGGTAGTGATATAGATCGTGAGATAACACAGTTTACACGTAATGATGTATTTGAACACAATTATGAAAGACCTGGTTTTTATTCTATTAAGGGATTGGTTTTTAAATATAATGAATTAGGTATAGAGGCTTTAGGTAGTCCAAATAAAAACATGAATACTGCTGGGTGGGAAGAAGTAAATACTTCTTATCCTGAAAGTTTTCCAAATCCAAGTGTTACAAAACGTTACGTACAAACTACTGAAACTGTAACTGCATTATCGTCTAGTATGTCAGTATTTACAAGAAGACCAAGTGAAAATATGGATACTAGATATCAAATAGTTGAAACGTTTAAATCAACCACTCCTATTTACCTTGGTAGTTTATCAGAAAATCAATATAACACTGTTGGAGATCATCTTGCTAATTGTGTGGTTGCTGAAATTGAAAGAAGACCACATCCATCAGCTGGATCATGGGAAGGAAATGATAGATTAAATGGAATCAGTATAGGTATACCAATAACATTAGATGTGTCTGAAATTGATTATCTTCAATATTCTTTTGAAGTAAACTTACCAAATCCAAATTTAAATACAAACGGTGATAATACACAAATTCAATCTACTGAACCTAATTGGGGTAGAAAATCTAATTACAAAATTAGAGAAAAATTATTTACACCAAAGGCAAATGAATCAGTTGATTGGTCAAATGTATATGTTAAAGATAAAATAGTACAAGGTATGGGTGGTAGTAATCAAGATCCAGGTAGATCATCTAATGTTAAGAATGGTGGTTGGCAGAGAATACAAGGGACTATGTTTGTTCAAGAACGATCAGAAACAGACAGTGATGAAAATATTATACCTGATTTAAAATATAATATCGTATATATGACATTAGAAATTTATCCAGAACAAACAAAAGATCATCCATTAGGATATACAGATGTAAATTATGATAAATGGGATCATGAAAATAAAGATTTTATTGGTATTAGAAATTTAAGTTTAAAAACTCCTAATAGTGAAAATATAATAAGACCTGTTGAATGGCAAAGATTTCATTCCAATATAGTTGTTAATCCAAGAGACGATTATGATTCCCCTTTATATGAAGAAAACGATTTTGCCCTAATGGGTGGTTTATCCAAAGAATCAGTGCATTTTAAAAGTTTAGCTAGTTTACTTGCTTACGACACTGATGAAGGTAAATATAAATCTTCTATTAGACCAGATTATAATCAATATGATCTTTTGACTATGTATGACACGTTTGCAAAGTATGATGATAAGTTATTTAATGAATATTTAGAACCTTATACAAAAAAAATTCATGAAGATTATGCTCCATATTGGAATAGTTTAGATGAAAATAATAATATAACTTCTCAAAGCTTGTATGACAAACAACCAATTACAAATGGAATGTTTAACAAAGATTTTCATGGTGTTTTTGACAACACTTATATTACTGATGTTGATTTTGGTTCTACTAAAATGTTTAAAGGTGTAAAACCAATGTGGAAACAATTGGGTTTTGATAATATCGAATATGATAATCCATCTTTAAATGGGTATTGGAAAAATATAATACCAAAAGATTTTCAATTAGATGATAAAGAAGGAATAGTAAAACAAAATTTACCTGATCCTGAACGAGGTGCTTTAACTCCAAGAATACCAAGAGAGGAATATGTATTTATATCAGGATCAGATCAAGAGTGGAACAATGGGTATTATTGGCCTGTATTACCATTGATAAATCATGTTGGAATATTTGAAGATGATGTTGATACAAGTCTTTATGGTGATGAGTCCATTAGTAACGCTACAAATATAGTAGATAGTGATATGAATTTAGTTTTTAATTTAAATTTTAATGTTGATGAGGTGTCTGAGTTACAAGATGCCACAAACATAAATAGTATTAGATACTCAACAGATTCTCTTTTACTTTTAGATGACAATAAAAGAGTTTTTAAGGATACAGAAGATATTACGGATACAATTGAAAAAGATACTAGGAGACAGGCATTCTAATGAAAGTAAAATGGCAATACGAATCTTTATTTCCATCTACTCAAAAACCTGGAGTTTTTCCATTTAGTTCTAGTGTTGATAATTCTGGTGCTGAAACCAATACAGAGCTTTGGAATAGACTTGTAGGGATTGATGATAGTGAACTAAATACTTTTAAATTTGCATTAGGTACATGGACTGTGTTTCGTAGATTAAATAGAAAGATTCAAATATTATCACAAATAGAAACAAACCAACTTGCTAACACAGTTTTATCTGATGAAGAGCCAGAACCAAAACCAACAAGTGCTCCACCTAATTATCCACCAGTAGGTGGTGAGGACAACACTACGTTTAGTTTATTTAAATCATTTGAAGATTTAACTGGAGGTGAAACTGCAAATGGTGGTGATGATATTAGTACCCAACCCGATTACTACTCAAAAACTATAACTGCTTGGCGGTTAAAAAATGATAGATATTTTGGTACAGGAGCTTATAATTTTAATCAAGGATATGATAAGGTTTACTCGGATACCCATGAAGACTATGATGGGATATTTAAGTATAGAAATAAAACAGGTTACGCAGGACCTCAACCACATATTTACGATCAAGTATCAGTTGGAGAGGCAACGGATAAACCAAGAGGAGATGATGATGGTTTGTTAGGTGTTGGTGCATGGGAATGTTTTAGAAGATATAAAAATACAGATGGAAGAAATAGACATTATCTTTGGTGGAGACCAAATTTACAATCTTCAAAATGGGATGAGATAAATCAAAGGGGATATCCAAGCCCAAATCGTCAATGGAAGTGGGAACCCAGTAACAGTCCAATAACAGATTATGAAAATGGATTGACTGCTTTAGGTCAATGGATTCCATCAAACCTGGCTGCTTTTATACAATTTGCAACACAACCTGAATCACAAAATAGATATGTTGGAGTGGCAACAACAACAAATAAATCAAACCTATCTGATATTGAAACCAAAGATTTACCTATTTATCATGAGGTAGGTTCTAGTACATATAAGAGTAATTCATCTCCATTAGAAGTATATTTTAGTTTAAATTTTTCAGAACGAGATGAAGAGATTCAAGACGCTGGAGTGGTTAAGTATTACATTTTAGAGTGGGGTGATGAAGATATACAGTTGTCATCGGAAAATGTATTAAATTCTGAATTTTTTGAAATTTATGAATCAGAAGAATTTGCTTATGATAAATTTACAGTAAAAAAATTAATGCAATATTTATCTGATTCTACAGTAGTAGAGCCGTCAGAAGTCATGGGTGGTGGTGATAGGGGAAAACTTCACAATCATGTTTATATTGAGCCTGGAGTAAAAACTATTAAAACAATTGTTTTTAGACTTGATGAGACTGAAACATTTATATTAGAAACTTCATTAGTATATAGTCAAATTTTTGTTGCTGATCCAAATGAAACATTACAAAATTTTAATATATTTGGTGCAAGTGATTCTAGTATATTACCAGTAGAAGATAAAAATGAATTTATAATAGGATCAATTGACGACAGATCACAATATGTTAGGTCATTACAAGTTATAGAAATTAATGATTTATATGAAAATACTGATTACTTAGAAAAAATATATAGTGATGAATTTTTACCAGCAGTAAGTAAATCTTTATATGGAAAATATGCTGGTAATTTAGATTTAGGACAATCTAGAATGTTTACCAAACCATATGATATTTATGATTTTTTAACTAACGACAAACAATCTATAGTTGATAATGATTTTGAAATAACACAGGATAGTTTGCCACTGGATAGTTCTGCTACTAAGATACTTATTAATAATAATGATTGTGTTGTTGAATTAACGCCATCTAATCTCAATAATTTCGATGTTGAAAACACGGCATTGTCATCTGAAAAAGGTATTTTGATTGGAGATTATTCATTAATAAAAGAACAAGGTGAAAGAATAAGAAGAGAAGATAGTATGGAGTTACCAAGATTGGAACAACGAAAAGATAAACAGGCATTTTAATGAAACTTATTGGAAACTATAAAGAAGATGTAAAAAATTTAATAGGTGGTGAAGAACAATACACCATACCATCTGATATAATACCAGTTTACACACGAGAAGATTATAATGTTGCTTTAGAAGAATCCCCAATTGGTATCAATCAAAATTTTTCAAATGGTTTTCCTAAAATTCAAATTGGGGGTGGAGCTCAAGGTCCTCCATCATTTGAACCAAATGAATCTTCCATAGGTACAGAAACACCTGTTATATATAGTAGTTACCAAGAAAGACCTACAGTAAAACTAAATCTTTTAAATAGTGTAGGTTTGTTTAGGGGTAGTTTTGAGTTGGAATTAAATACAGATTACTATATTAAAAATAATAAGATATTTTTAAAACCAAATGAATTACTTGATAGAGAAGAATATAGAGCTGGTGAGTATACATTAAATTTTGATTTTTTAAGAAGACTAAATGTAACTGATACTGAAACTGATACAAGACAATTATATTTAGCCGAGGTGTCGCCAAGTAGAAAAGAAATTAGGTTGAATACAGAACCTAAAGAACCTAATTTAATAGAATTACAAAAAAATCAGATATCAAAGTTTTTACATAATTCACTAATAATAAATCCTGAAAATCCAAATTATAAAGAATATGGATTTGAAGGTTTTATTGAATTATCCGGTGGACAGTTAATTCCAATTAATGCTTTTGCATTTGATAACGTTTCAAATCAAGGTAAAAATCTTAGTTTAATTTTAAAACTAAATGAAGAATTTCCAACTGATATAAATCTGTACGATAAATCTATAAGAATTGTAAGAAAATGGTTTGAATCTCAAAGTGAATCCATTACTTTTATTGATAAAGAAAATTTAGCAACAGGTGGAAATAGACCACTACCAATTGATACTTCATATATAACAGAAAATAGTTTTATAGAAGATAGAATAGAATCTTATGAAAATTTATCAACTGGATCATTAGATATTATATCTGATATAAAATCAAATAAAAAAGACCAAAATTTAAATATAGGTTTTTCTAAATTTTCAAATCATGTTTTCTTTGGTTCAGCTGTAAATAAGTTAGAAAATTTTAAAGAAAAGGTTGTTAGATTAGAAGGTTTATATAATCAAATATCTGCATCGTTATCAATCAACAGTACCACTGCAGAAATACAACATAGAGAAAAACTTTTTAATGATATAAGAAAAGAAAAG
>CENZ01044011.1_pt1 | contig 12422 bp, 15 predicted proteins | sample 361341 | NCBI WGS metagenome assembly CENZ01 (sample SAMEA2619782, study PRJEB7988) | marine metagenome | biome: marine biome (ENVO:00000447); feature: deep chlorophyll maximum layer (ENVO:xxxxxxxx); material: "saline water (ENVO:00002010), including plankton (ENVO:xxxxxxxx)" | depth 50 m
CCAATTCGTTAAAAGCGAACTGCTCTACCAGCTGAGCTAGCGACCCAGAAAAGGAATTCATAAAAAGTGTGATTATTCCATATTTTCCAATAACTGCAAGGCTAAAGAAGAAGCAGAATTTTCAGGAAATGATTGAATTACGTATTGATATTTAATTTTTGCTGCATTTAATTCGCCCGACATCATTAAGATATCTCCAATTTTTTTATGAGCTAGTGGGGTTCTCCAGTGATCAGGGTAATTTGCAGCCAATCTTTGAAAAAATTGCTCGCTTTCTTCAAGGTTAGATTCTAGTAATGAAATCTCTCCTAGCCAAAACAAACTCAAAGGGATCTTCTCTTGATCATCAAAGTTATCTGCTAAGTAATTAAATGATTGCTTAGCATTATAAAAATCTTTTTCATTAAGTTTTGTAATGGCTTCATCATATATCTCTTCAATGCTTTTTGAATCATTAATACCTTCAAATCTGAAGGATTCAGTTTCAGATGAGGATAAGTTGTCATCGTTACTAAGATTATCTAATTTAACGATTTCTTCACTTAATAATTTTTCTAGAAGATATCCTTGTGATTCAAGCTCACTTCTTAAAGAGGCGATTTCTCCTTCAAGTTCTTGAATTTTAAGAAACAAAATATCTGAGGCATCAACATCCTGTGCTTCAGCAAAAAAAGGCGTTGCTATTAGCAAAGCAATAAAAAATTTCATCAAAGTAAAAACTATTTAAGTTCAACTCGCCTATTTTTAGACCAAGCAGAATTATTAGACCCTAAAACTAATGGCCTTTCTTCGCCGTAGCTTTTGACAATTAATCTGTTTCTTTTTACGCCATTTGCAATAAGGTAATTAGCAACTGACTCTGCTCTCCTTTGACCTAATGCTAAGTTATATTCCCTTGTTCCTCTTTCATCGGCATGACCCTCTATTGAGAGAGTAATTTTTGAGTTTCTTACCATTAAATCGCTAACGCCCTTTAAAGCTTGAATAGAGTTAGCTGTTAGATTAAATTTATCATACTCAAAATAAACTACTGCGTTTGCAAGAACTGCTTGTGTAGCTGTTGATTTTGAAGAAATAGATACTCCAGCAACATTTTGATTTCCAATCGCTTCTTCAGTTATCTGCAAAGAGCTACATCCCGCAAAAAATAATAAAACTGATAATGCAAATAATGTCTTGGTCGATTTTTTCATAATAGTAATTCCGATTAAATGTAAGTTATCTTAAAAAATTTGACCAAGCTGGCTCTCTTACCTCTCCTTTTGATGCTGGTAACTTGAATTTTGCTCCGCTAAGGCTAAATCCAGCAAGCATGCTTAAATCTCCTTCTTTAATACCATAGATTACCATATTACCATTTGGAGCAACACTAGGTGATTCATCCATCTTTGCCTCAGTTAATATTCTTATAAAATTTTCTTTCTTATATTTAAGAGCAATGTGGAATAAACCATTGTCGGCTCTATGAACAAAAATTATCCCTTCCTCTTTTGGCAGATAAGAAGCCTTTGCATTATAGGTTCCCTCAAAAGATAAGCGTTTAGCTTTTGGATTTAATTTTCTTAAATCCAATTCATAAATTTGTGGTGAGCCAGATCGACCACTGGTAAACAAAATTTTATTTCCTTTTGGAGACCAAGATGATTCTGTATCTATTGAAAATTTCTTGGTCATTCTGGTTAATGTTTTATCACGCAACCTCAAAATATAGATTTCTGCATTTCCATCTTGATAAAGTGTTAATGATAGATATTTTCCGTCTGGAGACCACGAAGGTGAACTTATCTGAGTATCTTGTGAGAGCACAACCTCCCTCTTTCCAGAAGCAATTTCTTGAATAAAAACCTTTGCCATGCCTGTTTCAAATGAAACATAAGCTACTTTCTTGCCATCTGGAGACCATGATGGAGAAATAATAGGCTCTAAGCTTGTCAATAAATTTTTTTCATTTTTACCATCTGAATCAGCAAGCATAAGTTTATAAGTAGAGATTGATTTAGAATCTTTAATTTCATTCACATATAAGAGTCTAGTCGCTGCAATACCTTTAATACCTGTTATTGATTCATAAATTCCATCACTAGCGTAATGAGCAAGCTGTCTAATTTGATTAGGTATACCAAAAACTTTTGAGCTTCGAACTTTTCTTTTTTTATGAATATCGTAAATCTCATAATTTATGTCTAACGAATTACTTGTTTGAATAATTTTTCCTGTCACCAAATAATCCATTCCCAGCAATTTCCAATCGTTGTAAATAAGCTCATCATCAATAATTTGAATTGGTAAAAGCAATTCTTCATCAAGAATAGAAAATTCTCCTGTCCGAATTAAATCATTTTGCATTATGTTGCTTAGTTGCTTTGAAATTCTTGAATTACCTTCAAATGGAATCATCGCAACTTTATAAGGATCTTCAGAGCCTTTGGTAATTTCTAAAAAGAGCTCGCCAAAACAAAATGTTGGAAAAAATACTAAAGTGAATATTAAAAAATTAATCTTCATAAGGGATTAAAGCTAATAGAGATTGTTTGAAATTCTTTTTCAAATAAAGATTTTGAAATTGAATTAAAGAAATTAAATGTTTCAACTCTTCTTACGGCTTGAAGTGCTGAGTTATCAAATCTAATATTTCCACTACTCTTTATAAGATCTGCATTGATAATTCTTCCAGAAGGTCGAATTCTAAGCCTTAAATTTGCAATTAAACCATCAGGAATATTTTTTGGTTTTATCCAGGCATCTTCTATAGTTAAAATTATTTGTTGAGCATACATTGTAATTTCTTGCTGCTCTTTGCTTACTTCAACCTCAATTTCTTGAGTCAATAGCTCGGAGATATCTTGCGTAATTACTTGATTCATTGATGAAATTTCAGTTGCATCAAAAGCCTTTGAATATATTAATTCTTCAGTTAACTCTTTCTCTTCCGCTGAATCAACTTTAGGTACGGATGGAATCTGCTTTTTGACCTGAGTAGGTAAGTCAAATTTTAACTCTATTTGAAGAGGTTTAGAAATTAAGATTTTTTGAGTAACATCCGAATCAAATGTTCCATACAGATATAAAAAAATTGCAGCATGAATACAAAAAGAAAACACTGATGCTTCTAGATATCTGTAATTAGCTATCATAGCCAGAAGTAATAATTCCTACTTTTTCAATTCCCAAGCTCTGAATGCTTGCCATCCCCTTTGCCACAAAATCAAAAGGCACATTTGCATCGCTTTTAAAAACTATCTCTATATCAGGGTTAGCTTGAAAAATAATTTTAGCTTTATTCTTCAACTCCATAAGAGAAATTGGCAGCTGCTCTTCACCTAAATTAATGTAATATTCACCAAGTTCGTCAATTGATATGACAAGAGGCTCACTAGCAATAGACATTTTTGTTGTGTCAGTTTTTGGAAGATTCACCTCAATTCCTTGAATGAGAAGTGGAGAAAGAACCATAAAGATTATTAGAAGAACAAGCATAACATCAATATACGGAACAACATTGATCTCTGCGTTTAACTTCTTTCTTTTGCCTATCCTATATATCAAGATTTTGCTTTAACTGTTTGTCTATAAAGAATGCTGGCAAGCTCTTCACCAAATATAGATGATTGTTGGAGTTGAGTGTCTGATTCAGATGCAAATCTGTTGTAAGCAACCACAGCTGGGATTGCTGCAAATAATCCAAGAGCGGTTGCTACTAATGCTTCTGAAATTCCAGGAGCAACAGCATTTATAGTAGCTTGAGTTGCATCTGAAAGACCTTGAAAGGAATTAATAATTCCCCAGACTGTTCCAAACAATCCAACATATGGGCTCACTGATCCAGCGTTTGCTAAAAAAGGAAGGTGGTGCATTAACGATTCCTCCTCTCTTGCCAAAGATACTCTAATTGCTCTATTAACACTTTCAAGGTCCTCTATTGTAATTTGCTGACCATCACTAAGCCTTAAAAATTCACCAAATCCACTCTTAAAAACTCGTAAAGAACCAACCAACTCTTCATTTGATTGTTCTTCAATGCCTATATAAATTTCATGAAGATCTTTTCCAGACCAAAATTGCTCCTCAAATAATTTGTTGGCTTCTTTAATTCGATTTAAATTAAAGTATCTTTCAAAAATAACAATCCAAGAAATAATTGAAACCATAAGCAATATAACCATTACTGCCTGAACAACTAAACTTGCCTGAAGAAATAATTCTATAATTGAGAAGTCATCCATCTTAATCTTTAAATAAATTTAATAAGTTATCAGGAAATGTTTTTGGTTTTCCTGAATCATTATCAATGTAGCAAACCTCAACAACCCCCTCGCAAATGAGTGTATCATTTTTTGAGTTCAAAACAGATTGATGAAATAAGGTTCTTGCTTTACTGACAAGTTCTATTTCGGTTTTGATAATTAATTCATCCTCTAATATTGCTGGATAACAGTAAGTCAGTTCAACAGATTTAACAACATATAACTCATTACCTTGAGTCTTGGCATTAACTTGAGACAAATTATTCTCAATTAAGAACTGTGAACGTGCCCTTTCAAAATATTTTAGATAGTTTGCATAGTAAACGAAGCCTTGAAAATCAGTATCTTCAACGAAGACTCTGCAAAAAAAATCATTACACTTGAAACGAGGCTTCATGCTGCTCAATGTCTACTTGGAAAAGGTAACGAAGAATTTCTACAAAATCATCCCACATTAAATCGATTGTCATTGGAGAAAAATCAAGTTCTGGTATTAAAGTTCCAGCCAGAATTCTAACTTTAATTGGTCTTCTATTAAATTTGTAAATTAATGCAGGAAATTCTCCCTCTCCAGTAGCAGATAAAACTTGATTCCACCAATCTTGAGACGGTTCAGCTCCATCTCCATATCTTTTACATTCTAGACACCATCGCCCTAATTTCAAATCAGGCAATTCTTTTGTTCGTGTTTGCTCTAGTATTCTTTTAACCGGCTGTTTTAAATCTAACTGCTCAACAAGCATGTTGCCAATTTCTCTTTCAAAATTAGCGCCTTTAGTTCTGGAATTGATAGCCATAATTATTCATCAAAAGTAAAGTTATCTGGAAACTCTGCATTAGTATGTACCTCTTGAACATCATCAAGATCATCCATGAAGTTCATAATTTTTAAAACCTTTTCCGATGCTTCTTGGTCCAAATTCACTAAAGTTTCTGCCCGCATGGTATTTTCAGCCAGTAAAGATTCAATATTTTTTTCCTTTAAAACCTCAATAATATTACTTAAGTTTCCTGGAGAAGTAATAATCTCATAATAATTGTCCATGGCAGTAAAGTCATCTGCACCAGCCTCTAAGGCTATTTCCATAATTTTATCTTCTTCATAAGTTGTTTCAACGTGAACTATTCCTAATTTATTAAAAAGATATGCAACTGAACCATCGGTCCCCATATTTCCTCCAAATTTTGTAAAAGCATGGCGGACATCAGCAACTGTTCTATTTCGATTATCTGTCATTGTCTCAACAAGAATGGCTACTCCATTTGGTCCATAGCCCTCAAAAACTAGTTCCTCAAGTGCGCCCGTTTCTCCGGTTCCTGAACCCTTTTGAATTGCTCGCTTGATAGTATCTTTTGGCATATTAGCTGCGTTAGCCTTATCCAATGCTAGTCTTAGTCTTGGATTATCTGCAGGATCTGGGCCACCCTTAGCCGCTACAGTAATCTCTCTGATAACCTTAGTCCAAATTTTGCCTCTAGATGCATCCTGCCTAGCTTTACGATGTTTTATATTGGCCCACTTGGAATGTCCAGCCATACTACTCCTTATTAGAAGTTGATGAGATATTGAGCTCGTCAAGTTGATCATCAGACACTACACTTGGTGCTTCTGTTAACAAACATGAAGCACTTTGTGTTTTGGGAAAAGCAATAACGTCTCGAATATTAGTTGTATCAGACAACAACATAACTATTCTATCTAAGCCAAATGCAATACCGCCATGAGGAGGACATCCAGATGACAAAGCTGATAGCAAGAATCCAAATTTTTCATTAGCTTCTTCATTTGAAATTCCCAAAATTTCAAATATTTCTTTTTGCATAGACTTTTCATAGACTCTCAAAGATCCCCCTCCAAGCTCGTAACCGTTTAAAACAAAATCATAAGCGCATGCCAACGCTTTTTCTGGATCGTTTTTAAGCTCATCAACTGTTACAGCAGGCAAGGTAAATGGATGATGTAATGAAGTCAGATTATTATCTTTATTTCTTTCAAACATGGGAAAGTCAACAATCCAGCATGGAGCCCAAGATGAACTGATTAAATTTAGATCTTCGCCAAGCTTTTTAATTAATGAGCTCATTGATAAATTAACTATTTTGGTACTTCCTGCACCAAAAAAAATAATGTCATTATTTTTTACATCCAATGAATTTAGAATTGATTCTACTGTTTCTTTTTTAAAGAATTTTAAGATTGGTGATTGAAGACCATTATCAGAATCAAGCTCAACTACTTTTATATATGCCAAGCCCTTTGCTCCAAGCGTGCCAACGTAATCAGTATATTGATCTATTTTTTTTCTAGTCATTGATGCGGCTTCAGGAACTTTTAAGGCAACTACTCTGGACAAAGGATCATTTGCTGGACCAGAAAATACTTTAAATTCCTCATCCTTTACAAGCTCAGAAATATCTTTAAGTTGCAAAGGAATCCTCAAGTCCGGTTTATCACATCCATATTTTTCAATAGATTCTGCATAGGTAATTCTTGGGACAGAGGTCTTTTTGTAGTCTGTAAACTTAGAAAGCAAAGTTGTAACTAAATCCTCTGCAATTTCAAAAATATCCTCATTAGAAATGAAGGACGCTTCTATGTCCACTTGAGTAAACTCTGGCTGTCTGTCAGCCCTCAAATCCTCATCCCTAAAGCACTTAGCTATCTGGTAGTATCTATCCAAGCCACCAATCATAAGTAGTTGTTTAAATAGTTGTGGAGATTGAGGTAATGCAAAAAATTCTCCTGGATGGACCCTACTTGGAACTAAGTAATCCCTTGCTCCCTCTGGAGTAGCTTTTGTAAGAATAGGTGTCTCAATTTCATGAAAATTATGTTTTTCTAGGATTGATCTGATTTCTGAGGTTATTTTAGACCTCTGAACTAATCTCTGGTTTACATCAGGCCGCCTCAAATCTAAGAACCTATATTTTAATCTTATATCTTCATTCACATCTTGATAATCATCTAATGGAAACTGTGGGGTCATTGCTGAGCTAAAAATAGTTAAAGAAGTTGCTTCTATTTCTATTTCACCCGTTGACATCTTTGGGTTTATAGCACCTTCGATTCTTTTTCTAACTTTTCCATTAATATTTACAACATATTCACTTCTGCAAGAATCTGCAATTTCAAATATTTCTTTTAAATCAGGATTAAAAACTACTTGAACTATGCCATGCAAGTCACGAATATCTAGAAAAATTACGCCACCATGGTCCCTTCTTTTATGAACCCATCCAGAAATCTCAATATCACTTCCAATATCTGAGCTATTAATATTTCCGCAATAATGTGAACGCATATTTATCTCTCTAGTCTAATTTTCTTTATTTGGACTTTTTTCTTTTGATTTAGCAGTTTTATTAGTTTTTTCTTTGGGCTGGCTTTGTTTTTCATCTTTAGTATCTACTATATTCTTTTTGGAGCCAGTTTTAAAATCAGTTTCATACCAGCCACCACCTTTTAACCTAAAGGATGGGGCCGAAACCAATTTTTCTACTTTATTTTTTTTATCACATGGACAAATTTCGACAGGATTATCTGAAAATCTTTGAATAACTTCGAATTGATGCCCACATTTCAAGCATTTATATTCATAAATCGGCATAAGTCCCTAAAAAAATATAAAATTATAAACTAAATGGAATTTCAAATATAAAAAATGTTTTGGTCTAAAATTTTTTTACCTACTTTAAAAGATTCTCCTCAAGACGCAGAAGTAATAAGTCATCAGCTAATGTTGAGAGCTGGAATGATTAGAAAGGTAACTTCAGGAATATATACTTGGCTTCCTCTTGGATTAAGAGTGTTGAAAAAAATTGAAAATATTGTCCGAGAAGAGATGGATGCGTCTGGTGCTCAAGAGGTTTTAATGCCAATGGTTCAACCAAGAGAATTATGGGAAGAAACTAAAAGGTGGGAAAAAATGGGGCCTGAACTCTTGCGCATTCAAGATAGGCATGACAGAGACTTCTGCCTTGGACCTACTCATGAGGAAGTTATAACTGACTTGGTTAGAGGTAATGTTAAAAGTTATAAAGAGTTGCCAATAAATCTTTATCAAATTCAAACAAAGTTCAGAGATGAAATAAGACCACGTTATGGTGTGATGCGAGGAAGGGAATTTCTAATGAAAGATTCTTACAGCTTCAATATCAATGAGGATTCTTTAAATGAATCATATCTTCTTATGAAAGAAACGTATAAGAAAATTATAGAAAGATTGGGCCTAGAATATAAAATTGTAAAAGCTGATTCAGGTGCAATTGGCGGTGATGCATCTGAAGAATTTCATGTGCTTGCTGAAAATGGTGAAGACACAATTGCTGTTAGTGATTCATCTGAATTTGCAATTAATACAGAGCTTTTACTTGATGAGGGTGAGGATATTAACTCTCTTCAAGGAAAACCATCGCCTGATGGTACTGGGACTATTGAAATAAGAAAAGGCATTGAAATTGGTCATATCTTTCAACTTGGGGAAATTTATGCAGACGCAATGAATGCTAGTGTCTTGGATCATGAAGGTAAATCTCAAACTCTTTATATGGGCTGTTATGGGATAGGAATTTCTAGGCTGGTTGCTGCTTCAATAGAGCAGAATCATGATGATAAAGGTATTATCTGGCCGGAAGTAATTGCTCCATTTGAAGTAAATATTATTGCGATAGGATTTGGAAAAGACAAAATGATTGCACAAGCTGCAATTGATATATACAACAAATTAACATCTATGGGATATGAAGTTATCTTAGATGATAGAAATGACGGTTTTGGAACGAAAATGAAAGACGCAGAATTAATTGGAATACCAATTAATATCATAATTGGCAAACAATATACTGAGAAAAATGAAATAGAACTGAGACATAGAGACGGTCAGAGTTCAATCGGTATGATTGATGACATTGAAACTATCTTTGAGTACTTCAAAAAAGAAGATAGTTAGATTCTCTCAATAATTGTTGCGTTAGCAGTTCCACCGCCCTCACAGATAGCCTGAAGTCCATATTTACCACTTGTCCTTTCAAGTTCATGAAGAAGAGTGGTCATTAATTTAGCTCCAGTTGCACCTAAAGGGTGACCCAAGGCCATAGCACCACCATTGACATTAAGTTTTGCCATGTTAGCTTTTAATTCAATAGCCCAAGATAGAGGAACAGGAGCAAAAGCTTCATTCACCTCATAAAGATCGATATCATCAATTGTAAGTTTTGTTTCTTTTAGAACTTTGTGAGAGGCAGGAATTGGTCCACCCAACATCAAGATTGGGTCATCGCCAACTACACTTATACCAATAATTCTTGCTCTTGGATCTGATTTCACTTTTTTAAGCCCTTCATCATTGCATATCAAAAGTGCGGCTGCGCCATCTGTAATTTGACTAGCATTGCCTGCAGTAATAACTCCACCTTCAGTTACAGGATTTAGCCCCGATAAAGCCTCAAGACTAGCATCATATCTAATACCCTCATCATTCAAGACCATATCTTTTTTTCCTTCAGCATTTTTAGCTTGAACAGGAAGAATCTCTCTATCAAAATATTTGCCTTCAACGGCAGCGGCAGCTTTTTGATGACTGCTTAATGCAAACTTATCTAAATCCTCTCTAGACAAATTCCATCTTTCTGCCATTAACTCGGCGCCACTAAATTGTGAGAAAAAAATTCCAGGATATCTGTCTTTCATTCCATCTGAGTCGAATGGCAAACCATGACCTGCATCAAAACCATCCTTAATACTGGCACCAATTGGAACCATAGACATTACTTCTACTCCTCCACCGATCACAACATCCTGAGTGCCAGACATTACTGCTTGAATTGCAAAGTGAATGGCTTGCTGGGATGATCCACACTGTCGGTCTACTGAAGTACCAGGCACTGATTCAGGTAGGCTTGAGGAAAGAATAGCATTTCTAGCCACGTTTCCAGATTGTGCTCCAACCTGATCAACACATCCAAAAATCACATCGTCTATTAATGCTGGATCAATTCCAGATTGGCGGACCAATTCATCTAGTACTTTTGCACCTAAATCTGCAGGATGCCATAGACTTAGACTTCCGTTTTTCTTTCCACCAGCTGTTCTTACAGCCGAAACTATATAGGCATTGTTTGGCATAAATATCTCTAAATTTAAATTATTAAAGCATTATAACTAATTAGTTTATTAATGCTAAATACAGCTTTTGATAAGATTTATTTTTTTGTAGCTTTCTTTGCTGAAGGTATATATGCCTTTCTTATTTCTTTTACGAGCGAATCTCTGATTTTAGTATTTTCTCTTAAGAACTTGCTGGCATTAACCTTGCCTTGTCCAATTTTTTCTCCATTATGACTATACCAGGAACCAGATTTTTCAACTAGTTCAAGTTTTTGGCCAAGCTCTATTATTTCTCCTTCCGTATTGATACCTTCTCCATACATTATCTGAAACTCAGCTTGTTTAAATGGAGGTGAAACTTTATTTTTAACTACTTTAACTCTTGTTTCATTACCAACAACTTCCTCGCCCTCTTTTACAGCGCCTATCCTGCGAATGTCCAAACGTACTGAAGAATAAAATTTAAGGGCATTGCCTCCAGTAGTAGTTTCAGGATTTCCAAACATAACACCGATTTTCATTCTTATCTGATTAATAAAAATAACCATGGCATTCGATCGTTGAATATTCCCTGTTATTTTTCTCAATGCTTGTGACATAAGGCGTGCTTGCAATCCAACGTGATGATCGCCCATATCGCCTTCAATCTCAGCACGAGGAGTTAAAGCAGCCACTGAATCAACAACAATTAAGTCAACACTTCCAGATTTTACAAGCATGTCAGTTACTTCTAATGCTTGTTCGCCAGTGTCAGGCTGCGAAAGAAGTAATTCATCAACATTAACTCCTAATTTTTCAGCGTAATTTGGATCAAGAGCATGCTCAGCATCAATAAATGCTGCTGTTCCACCAGCCTTTTGACATTCCGCGATTGCTTGAAGTGTTAAAGTTGTTTTTCCAGATGATTCAGGACCAAAAATTTCTACGACTCTACCTTTTGGCAAGCCTCCTATTCCAAGGGCTATATCTAAACCAATCGATCCAGTCGAAACAGAAGGTATATCTACTATCTCTCTGTCTCCCATCTTCATAACTGTCCCTTTCCCAAATTGCTTTTCTATCTGAGAAATCGCTTCACTTAGATTTTTTTCTTTGTCTGACATAATGCTCTCCCAATTACTGTATATTTATACAGTATATAATAAATATTGAAAAAGTAAAATAAATATTATCAAATTGGTGCTGACTTGTTTGAAAGTCGTTGCTAAAATCCATCTTAATCTAATATTTCAACACAAAATTATGGCATTTATAGTTACAGAATCATGCATTAAATGTAAGCATACGGACTGTGTGGAAGTATGTCCTGTAGATTGTTTTTATGAAGGCCCAAATTTTTTAGTTATTCATCCGGAAGAATGTATTGATTGTGCTCTATGTGAACCTGAATGTCCTGTAGATGCTATTTTTTCTGAAGATGAGCTTCCAGATGATCAAATTGAATTTATAGAAATTAACGCAGAGCTTTCTGAGGTATGGCCAAACATAACAGAAGAAAAAGAAAAACTCCCCGAGGCAGATGAATTCGCAGAAATAAAGGATAAAAAACATCTTTTAGAAAGATAAATCAATTCTTTTACTTGAAAAATAAGAATTAGTCGCCAAAAAAAAATAAATGTAGTTTTGCTATTGTCTTGGTTTTATTGGACACAATTTAATCTTACATACAATAGACGCCCTTCTAAATGCTGTTTTGCTATTGTCTTGGTCTAATCGGACACGATTAAATCTTACAAACAATGGACGCCCAGATATGTTAATTAAATTAAAAAATGGAGAAAATGATGAAAAATTTTGCATTAATTTTATGTTTATTAGTTTCACCTCTTACCTATGCTACATATCATGGTGGAACTGGCGGTGACAGTTCAGGTGGAAGCAGCAGTGGCGGCGGTGGCGGCTACGGTGGTGGTGGTGGTGGTGCAGCAGCACTTATTGCTGTTGGTGCATTAGTCTATTTTATGAACAGAGATACAGACGAAGAAGAAACTGAATCTACATTTGCAAGAAGATATAAAGAAAGTAATTTTAGAATCTCTTTGGGATCAGAAAACAGACATGATTTTACTAGT
>CENZ01069496.1_pt1 | contig 12407 bp, 28 predicted proteins | sample 361341 | NCBI WGS metagenome assembly CENZ01 (sample SAMEA2619782, study PRJEB7988) | marine metagenome | biome: marine biome (ENVO:00000447); feature: deep chlorophyll maximum layer (ENVO:xxxxxxxx); material: "saline water (ENVO:00002010), including plankton (ENVO:xxxxxxxx)" | depth 50 m
GTCAGGTTGTTTGAAACCACCGATGTTATATATGAATGATGTTGCACTTAATCTTCCATCAACGGAGTCTATAGTGGTTTCCATAACCATAGTATTTTTGGAAATTATACCTTTAGGTTGTTCCCAAGTGATTCGAAGACATTCATCTTTCTCTATATAATTAATCCTATTAAAAGAACAAATGTCGTTATAAATCTGAATGAACTCTTGATAATATGGTTCGACTAATTCCCAAACCTCAGGCACATCAAGATGACTTAATTGTAGTTCATCATTTTCATCTCGTATAACATCATCATCAAAGAGTTTTGATAATTCACTATTTAAACCACGAATATTATCATGACTACTACCTGAAATATTCAGAGTACTAATAAAGTGATGTCGTTTATTATCCGAATCGTATAGTTCGGTCATTTTCTTAGATAGTCCATTATAGTATTCACTATTATAATCTTTTGAAACTGCATCTATGAAATGTTTCAGTTCCCTTTTATCTAAATAGAATTCCTCTTTGGGAAGTTTTTTGATTAAAGATTTAATATCTTCAATCGTTGTTGTTTTTTGTTTTGGCATTCTTTTCCTTATATATTTCATTCTTAATGTGTTCTAATGTCTCAAGTTGTTTTTCCCATTGAGTATCATACCATTCATCTGACTCATAATATTCATCATCGGTATCCTCGGGTAGATTTATATGTTCTCTAATGAGTCTCGACATTTCATCAATATAAATTTCATTATGACAGATACCATTGAGGTATTTGAAAGAACCCATGTAATCCATTCCCGGTTCAAAGTAGTCAACTTCAAAGGTATTATTCTTAAACCTTTTTGAAATGTATCTAATTCCCATTTCGGGTGGACTCCATGCAGTATTAAAGTAACCTGACAATTCTGTATCGTCATCTTTAGAAATGTTGGTTTCATCATCTGACCATTTAGTACCATAGTTATAAACTCTCCAATCATACCAATTATTGAATCCATATTTCTTGATTAGTTCTTCGGACTCTTGTTCTGAGAGTTCACGAGGTGGTTTTGTCGTGTTTTCCAATTCCGTAGGAAGTGGATAAAAAGTATCCAATAGACCTTTCTTATTTATGGTCTCTAGTTTATCAACCATTGGTTTCATATTGTCTATGTCACCTTTAATTGAAATATTATTTATACACCAGTTTGGCATTAGTTTTCTCCTTTGGGTTTTATTTCTCCACTTTCAACTAAGATTTCGTAGAGGGATTGAAATTGTTCAGTAATCATTCTATCACCACTATTCATATCATATTCATCACATAGGAGTTTGAAATCCTCAACAGTTAATTCCACTCCAATTGAATCTTCAATCCAACCTTTACGAATATTCCATACTGAGTAATGGTCATCTTCTTTATAAGGGTGTTTTATAAAATTATCTAATCTCATTATTCATAATTCCTTATTGTTATACCGACTGGAAATCTTGGTATCCCACCATCAGTTAGTTCTTGATACCTTACTGTTAATTGTGAACCAATCCACTCATTACCGTTATTGAAGTATCCTTGTCTTTCTGCTACTGAACCTCTTGGTCTTACTGAGAATGTTTTACCTTCTTTTGTTTTACATTCCCAAATAACACAACCTTCATCAGTACCAGTTCCTTGTGTAAATCCTACAATTTCGTATTCATCATCAAGAAATGTTTTGAACTTCTGTAGGTCAGGTGAACGGTGGTTCATTTTATATAGTCCATGTGTGTTTCTTATTATTGTTCCTTCAAAACCATCTTGGATAAAGTTGGTATTCCAATCGTATATCTCATCTTCACTATTGATTGTAATTGTATTAATACAGGAGACGATAGAGTTATCAGAAGTCTTATGTTTATCCAACATATATTGAAGTGGACTAAACCTTGTGTAAAAAATTGTATCGGGTGCTTTGAGTTGGAAACAATCAAACACTACATACTTAACTTGTTTTAATTCTTCTTCTGTACTTCCACTTCTCCTAACAACTCCTGCTAATTCTTGAAAGGTGAGGGTATCTGAGAATAGTTCCCCATCAAAATAATATGAATCATAATCAACTAGTTCTAATCTCTTAAAGATTGAAATGAGTTCATCTTCAATATGAGTCATACTGGTAAATGGTTTTCCTTTTCGGGTAAACATTTCAATTTTCCCATCAACCATACGACAAGTCATTCTGACCCCATCAATCTTGGGTTGGATATAACAAGGATAATTAATGTTATGTTTTCTTTTTTCGAAAGGAAGGGCTAACATAGGAAGGATGGGTGTTTTTATATTATCTTTATCTTCACCATAACCACTATCCATCTTTTTATTCATCTTACTTTCAACATCTTTAACTGCTTGTTCAAATGGGGTGGTTTCATTACTTCTACCAATATTCTTACCGGTAGTTATTTCTTTGTTTTGTATTTGTTTCTTTCCATGTTCTAAACCGAACTCAAATGTGATAACTGATGTATCACCTTTATTAATTACTGAACCTTTCCATACCTTTATATTTCCTTTTGAATCAATTCCATATAGGGTTGGAGTTGCATAATTAGACATATAGTATTCCTTACTTTTATTTAGTTTTTGTTTGTTCCCAATGAGGTTGGGTAGAGTTGATTAATCTTTTTTAATGGGATTGATTGAACCATCAAAAATCAAATCACCAGTAAGACTACTTACGAACTCTTTGATTTCGGAATAGAACTCCCAATGGTCATCAAGGGTATTTATTATTATTTTAAAATCTTCATCTGTGAGTTCTATAAGATTCCATTCTTCTATATGCTCTTTATTGATATTCCATATAGAGGAACCATTATGGTTATCCTTAATTAATATCATTATGGTAAATCGGGTTCAATTATTTGAGAACCTTTAAATGGTTTGTTGTATTCCCTTTTTATACCTTGAACAAACTTTCGGGTATGTTTTAAGAGTTTGATATTCTTCTTTTTCATCTTCGTTCTTCTTAGTGATTTAAGATGACTTTTCTTGTTGTTGAATTCTGTTATCATGGTATTCCTTTTGGTTAATAGGTAGAGGATTGAGGAGAGGTGGTATTCATCGATATCCAAGTGTCCACCTCTCCTCGTACTCGATAAGTGGAAATCGAGTATTTATGTATTCACTTGGAATATTTTAGGTGGTTCCAGAGATAGGTGAGTGGGTACCTATCAACAGTAGTTAAAGAACTCTAACCACCTTTTATTTTGTTATTATAGAGTAAAGGGGTGAAGTATATGCACACTTCTATTTTGGATTTAAACTACTTCCGAGATTTATATCTACCTTTCTGACTTCATCAAGATTTTCATCCATCTCATAGGTTTCTACATGTTCTATATCTAAATCCTCAGGATGAACATCGTTTCTATAATAGTAGTCATTCCATAAGTCGGAAAACTTCTTTGGTTTTTCATCGTGGTATATAAAAGAACACCCTTTAAGATTTATTAGGGTTCTGTATTTTGGATAATCATTATCACTCACTTATAATTCTCCTTTATAATCTTGTAACATATCGGATAGTTCTTCACATATTCTTTCTGTTATGTAATGACCTGACTCAAATTCATAACAATCATCTCTTAATTCAGATATGTAGTATGGATTTATTCCTGAGAAGTCAAAGACGGTATGATTAGAGTTAGTCCTTAAATATTCTATCTCATCATCAGTTAGATTCTTCAACTCCGGAAAGGAGACATGATTTTCTCTATCTTCTATTATTTGTTCTAATGGGAATTCAAAATTCCATTCTTCTTCAATTTTGTATTTAGGCATAGGTTTTCCTTTTTAGTGGTTAAATATTGTGGGGTAATAATCAACTTAGTTTTTACACCAAGTAGAGTTTTCAGAGGAGAAATGGGTTAGATAAATTTCTCCATTGATTGGTCAGGTGGTAGAGGTTCTTCTGTTATCTTATTGTAACTCTTGTATCCTAACCATTCCAACATAGGTTTTTTGTATCTAAATGATATTGTTGAACCATCAGACCAAGTTCTACCTTCACAATCATTAGTGCAGTAAGAAAAGTCTAACTCAGTATAATCATGTACTTTACAAAAGAGGTTATTTAATTCTTCATCTGTTAGATTACACTCTTTGGGTTCTTCGGGTATATATTTTTCTAATCTACACTTCTTTACATCATCCCATGATTGAGACCTAACGATTCCATATTCCTGAACTATCCACTTATCTCTTTCTTTCAATAATGGTTTATAATGTTTAAATGTCATCTCCATACAAACTGGACAATATCTCGGTTCTGCATGATGATAAATCATATCATTCTTTAAATGTCTATAATTGTAACTTGAAATATTGTATTCGAATCCGACATGTTTAAAGAAGATTGAACCAATGCTGGAATATTTTAGTAGTTCATCTATATCATCCAACTTGTTCATAGTATCTTATACTTTAATTCTCTGTCGTTGTTATACCAGTTTAGTAACTCGTTAAGTTGTCTATTCATGGTAAACATCTTCTCATCAACTATTGATTCGAGTAATGATTCAACTCGATATTCATCAATCTTTTCTGATAGTTCGTCTGTTGTAGTTTCAACTTCACTTTTAATATTGATGATATCATTCTTGATTTCCTTTATATCACTTTGAAGTTTCTTTAATGAATCTGATATCTTCCCATAGATGAGTATGAGAGACTGTACTTCATTTAATGTCTGTTCCATGATTCTCCTCGTTTTCTTTACTGGCATTAAGATGATTTATAATATCCACTATTGAGTTTTGTAGTTCGATATGATTATCAACTATTATATCAACTCGTTCACTTAGGTCACTTAACTCATTTAAGAGTTTCTTCTTCATTTCAACGATAGTTCTAAATTCATTTGATTTCATTTCATATCCCTTCCATCATTAATAAGTTGGACGATGACTTCTTTATTCTGTTTGATATACCCGTGTATCAAATCATCAAGGTGGAAGACATCAAATGATTCCATTATCTTATCAAACTCATCATTTGATATCTGCATGTCTAATAATGATTCGATTTCATCTTTCCATATTCTTACATCAAAGAAGTAATCAATACTTTCATCAAACATTATCCAATCCCCATTCCCTTAGGTATTCCATACACTCGTCATCTAATGTTTGTGACCTACCAAGAAAGAACTGGTTAGGGATATCAAACTTTTCTCTAATTTCATTAGGAGTAATTCCCATATCATTAAGTGCTTTTAACTTTGAACCAAAACCTATACCCATATTATCTAATTCCTTTAGTTGAGTAAGAATTCAACATCTCATCAGTCATTGGACGATTGATAAGAACTTGTTGTTGATTCTTATGAACCAGTTCACCTTCATCATTTCTGATAAAGTCTGTGTAAGATAAGTTCTGTGATACATTATTATATAGTTGTGATATTCTCATTCGAATACTCCTTATTGTTTATTTATTATTTCTTAGTACACTTATATAGAGTGAGTTGGGTTGGTATATGCACACTTTCATTTTCAATTATTTAAAGTTTTTTATACTTCCAATTCTCTATTTCTTATTACACTTATGTAGAGAGATTCGGGTGCCTATATGCACACTTTGGATGTGAAGTTTTTTAACTTTTTATTAGACACTCTATAGGAGAAAAATTGACCTCGATATGAAAGTCAGTTAGGGTTTTGTGGATTACCAATGTAATTGATAATGCCCGATTAAATGGTATGGGTTAGGGTTTGGTTTTCTTTGAGGGGAAGTAATGTTGGTACATTCTTTTAATCCATTTCTTGGCATCTTTGATTGGAATAATCATTCCTTGTCTACCATACTCATATTCCCATTGTGAAGACTCGGTGGGTTGGTAAAGTTCCCATACTTTGAGGAACTTATGATTGGATGAGGAAAGGACTTCTCTTGTTTCAATTAAGGTTTTCTTATATTGGTTTCTACCGGACGAATGGTAAATAGATACCTCGTCAATGATTGGTAATTCCTTTCCGTAGGTTTGGTGGGGTTCATCATTTCTTTTTAACTCTTTTAATCTTTCTGATGATATATCTACTATGTTTTTCTTCATTTTACTTTTCCGTTACTGCAGAGTGATTCACCTTTGAAGGATACTGAGAAGTGGATAGAGTTTCCCCAAATTATATATTATAACCGTTTTAGTGTTTTTACATTTCAACACTATAACCACTTGAGTTCAAGTTCATAAATGAACTCTCACCACCATATCTCACTTCGTTACGATATGGTAAATCACTTTATTATTTTAAAATTATTTGCCAGTTTTTAAACCAGTTTAATTATTCATTTATTTTATCAATTAAATAAATCTATGTAGTTCTTCACTCTGTTATAAATATGTTTAGATTTACTGAAAATTCAATTTTCTTTTCTAAAAAACAGAAAATTATAAAATATTAAATAAAAATCCGATTTTGGGGAGTCATAGAGATATTTATATATATACAAAAACACATTAGGAGAATACTAAATGTACAATACAATCGAATCGTTCATCAAACATCATGGATGGACAAAGACTGCACGAATTGATTATTTAATTAATAATATGGTCGAGGGTAAATCTTATGATGAAATAAAAAGAGTTGCCGTAGATGAATATAAAATCTTCCCAAACGATAGACAGTTTAAGGGAGTATGGAATTATGTAGAGAAGATAAAAGACTCTATTATGTGGATACCCGATGAAACTCACTAAAGAAGAAATAATGAATGATGTAGACCATGACAAAGTAACTCTGGCATTTGGATTATTCGTTATTGGAAGACAATCAGAAGATAAGATAACCAGTTATCTTCAAGAGTTTAGACACATGTTCTTTGATGTTATCAGAAAGAAATCAAAAGAGTCTCAACCCGATACCAATGATGATGTTATGAAACAACATAACGACATTGATATTGAAAGAGATATTCAGACTGTCGGTTCAAGAAGTATAATGGACTTAGAACAAGACATGTTAGAACTGGGTACTGATAAGGATTCTTGGAAGAAGGTATTCGAGGAGAAACTAAAATGGGTTTAACGATTACTGAATTGGTAAGACTGGTAGTTGATGATTGGAAGTTTCAAGTAAAAGAAATGACCGATGAGAAACTACTGGAAGATAGAAGTCATTGGATGAAGAACTATGGTTATGAATTTGGTGATGACTATGATGAGAATACTTTGGATTATGATGTTCATACAATTGCCATTGAATTAGAACAGATGAGAAGGTTTGGTGAAATCATCTATAAGATGAAAGACGGAAATCTGAAATACAAAAAGAATAAAGATACATTAACGGAGAAGGAATAATGGAAGATAAAAAGTATAAAAGAGATATCCTTGATGGTATCTCAAGGGAAGAAGTTCAGAAACTAATTGACCGAAGTGATACAACAAAGAGAGTATTGCAACAGGACTATTTTGAAACTCTTACAAAGTTAATTGATGTTAGGGTAGATGTAATTACCAATAAAGATAACGATGTTGATGTTGAAGAAAGTATGGATAGGGCTAAAGATGAGATGTTCTATATTCGGAAGATGAAGGAATTACAAACTGGAATCTGTCATCATCTAAATTATTCAAGAGAGTTACAACTCGATTTATCAAAGTCTGCACTTGAAGATGCATTTACACCACGAATTAAAAGTATGATAATTGATTCCTACAAAGAGAAGATAAAAGAGTTAGAAGAAGACGATGTACTATAGATGGTTGAAGTATGGTAAAAGTCTAAAACGATTTGATGGTATTCATTATATACCCTTTAAGATTTGGTTCCTCATTGGTTTAATAACCAAGTGGACATATAGGTATTTATACGATGAACGAAAATCCATTTCAATCTAAACCACTTTCAGAAGGTCGTATCAAATGGGCAATCAAACAGAGTAGAAGTATGACTCAGGCATCTAAAATTGTTGGATGTAGTTATACGACCTTTAAGAAATATGCTAAGTTGTATGGGTTATGGAACCCTAATCAAGAGGGTAGAGGGATACCGAAAAGAAAGACTATAAAGATAAAGTCTGATATTGATTTTGATTTAGATAGTTGGAATAAGTCATTGAAGGATGGTAATCTCATATAAGACAACTAATACTTTTATAGGGTTAATTAATAATCAGTTGAGATGTAATCTTCATCGGTTATCCATCAATTATAAGATTAATATAGATGTCCTTGAACCCACATAAACTTCGAGGTCATTTTTTTCCCTATACACAAACACATCATCAATTACTATTTCCACAGATGACATAGGGTTTATCCAGTTTCTTAACTTCCTTAATAATGAAATCAAGTTCCTTATTGGATTTAGTTCTTGAACGAAAGAAAACCAACCTATCACAATACTTCACAATCTCTTTATCTCTTTGATTGTAGTTCCAGACCTTGAAGGGTTTTCCATATTTATAAGGTTTTAATACACAATACATGTTGTGTGTATGATGACTTGGTGGAAACTCGTGGTAAGGTAATTCCATATCTAAGGTAAAGTTCCTAACACAATTTCCGGTCCAATTTTTAATGTACCTTTCATCATTTTTGATATGCCATTCAGAACCACAACCAACAATCTCAATATTCCCTTTTTGTTTCAACTTAAAGATGAATTGTTTAATCTTATTTCTGTTAGTATATCCCTTGTCTCCAATGATACCAACCTTCATTCGGTGACTATGAAGAATACTTGTTTACAGAGATAATCATCACCATCACCGTAGATACAACCATAGACAGAAAGAGTGTCGTTGATATGTGGTTGATATACATAGACTAATCTTTTACTGGTAGAATCAGAGGAAGTATATGTGGAATAGTTGGCAATCGGTTCACCGAATATATGGTACATGTGTTCTACATAAAAAGAGTCAGGACTTCCCCAAAATATTCTTTCCATAGGTGTAGAGATAGATTCTACTGCTGTATAAGTGTGAGGAGAACCATTAGGATAATTAAATAAATAATATCCATCATCGGTATATGGAAGGTTCATATACAGTTCCAATACCAGTTCTCTTTTTGGTTTTTCATCAGAGGTTAAAATATTACTACAACCAAAAAACAACAATAGAACTGGAATGAACTTAACCATTACTTACACTCTTTGACCATTTCACGAAATCACTTTCGTATGGATGTTCCTTTTCATACTTCATTTCTTCTTGAAGGTTCTTAATGTAGTTCTTCATCGTATGTCCTTGAGTATTATTCTTCTTTTCCAAATAATCAGTACAATCCCAATAATCCGTTCCAAAGAAATCTTTATTGTTCTCTTTGTAGTCCTTGTTGGATTCACTATTAAGGCACTTTCCATCGTCATTACATATTGAACAAAGGGGTTCTTTCTTTTTATTCATTACTTCTTTAACCATTTTTTATTCCACTCCTTATAAGTTGTTTGATTAGATGGGTTATGTTTGAAAGGTTGTCCTAATGGAATAGTAAAAACTCCACCTGACTTATTCGTGAATTGAATAGTCGTTGGTTGTTCTTTCATCCTCTTTATTAGAAATCGTATCATTGTATTATCCTTTAATTGGTTAGGTTTATTTGGTTAAACATTCTTTTACTTACTATTGTATCGTAGGCATGTTTTGTTGATTGTTCCTTCCAGTTCAGAACTCCACAATAAAAAGGATTAGAAAGGATGTCTTTAATATTCCACCATTTGAACTCTTTACCTCTGAACTTGTATCCTCTTACTTTTAATGATTTTAAAAGTTTTTGTGTTCTCTTTGTCTTTGTGAGGTGTTTCATTTTTCTTAGAGTGTTGTATCTCTTATAAATATACTGGACGATATCTGATTCTATTTTGTTGATGACAATTTCACCTTTATTGTTCTTTACATATCCAAATGATAATGCTCCATAAGGTTTTTTATTTTCTTCGAATCTCTTGAGACGTCCATCGGACAATCTCCCGAGTATTGTTGATTTCTCATTTTCTGCAATTGAAAATAAAATATTGGTTATGAGTTTTGATTGAGGGTTGTCTGTATCTATTCCATTTTCAATACAGATAACTCTTACATTATGTTCTTCACATTCTTTTAGAAATAATAATCCTTGAAGTAGGGAACGACCTAATCGGTCAACCTTAGTAACTACAATAGTTTTACATTCATCCGACTTGATTAATTCTTTGAGTTCCAATAGACCAGTTCTTTCATCAACATTCTTACCACCACTTTCTGTTTCTGATATGATACCTTTTAGTGGTAAATCATAAACTGAACAGTAATCTTTAATCCTTTTAGTTTGGAATTCTAAGGAAGTGTTATCTTTTTGAGACAATGTTGAAACACGCACTAATCCATAAGTATTCATCTTAGTTACCTCTTAGTTTCAATATTTCAAGTCTCCACTCTTTAAACTTTTTATAAGTCATCGTCCTTATACTTGGAGAACCATATCTATAAAATGATTCAACTGTAACACTATTACCTTCTCTGGTCATCGTAGTCATAGCGGTATCATTCCAATTAACTTCTCGTTTTGATTCATTATCTTTTAAGGTTAGTATCATTAGACACTCTCCTTATATTGAGGATACAAGTCATAATATTCTTTACATCCATAAGGTGGTTCATTCTTTGAGAAGTTGTACTTACTTGTTACTTCAACTTTTCTACCATCTTCAAGAACCAATACTGGACGAGTAGAACTTGGTGAGTATTCATATAAATCAATCATCCCATTAAAGTTTCCATATTGGAATAAATTCATTAGTGTATCTGATAACTCTTGAGTTTCTTTAGTTGGGTTCAGAAGATATACTCTTACTGAATTACCACCAGCATAGTTTTCTGTTTTAACCCAAAGTTTATCAAAAGACATAAGACCTTTATCTTTAAGTTGTTTATGGACTTGTCTAATTACACTACCGACACCACCAACGGACATCCAATCATCATTAACATATTTTACTGGTAGTTTAATTTTAAAGACCTGACCTAATAGGTTGGTTATTGTTCCTTTTAGCATTATTTATTTCTCCCAATTCTTACTTTTAATTCAATTAATCTTTCGGTTAGTTTTCTAAGTCTATCCTCTAAATCAAATGTGATATGAGTGATAGTATCTATCTCCGTTTGTATTTGTTTCTTATTCATTACGCCACCTTTCTAATTTTGAGGTCTGATATAAATTCTTCAACAGAAGGGGAGAAGGTATGATGTTCACGAGTACCGTAAGGTGGTTTATCTTCATATGAAACATACTTAACACCACACTTCATGGAGTAAAATTCCGACTCAATATTGTATTGTTCATTCGGAGTGAAAACCAATTCATCTGACTTGACCTCATAGAAATCTTTAATTGGATTAAAAGAACCAAACTCAAATGAATCACATATTTCCCTTATGACTTTCTTAGAGTTATCATCTGAGTTAAGAGTGTGAACTCGAACACCACTTCCTCCTGAAAACCTCTCTGAACTAACCCATACTTTATCAAAGTTGATAACACCTTCTTCTTTGAAATGATTTAACACTTGTTCCATAAGACTCGAAGTGCCTGAGGTCTTAATAGTCTTCATTCCATATTCATCAACTCTTATTTCAGACAGTCTGGTTACTATCTTTTGATTTAATACTTTAATAGTTCCTACGATAGTCATAATGATTCTCCTATTGGTTTACACCTATATAGAGTGATATAACTGAGTATATGCACACTTTGGATTTAAGATATTATTTATTAGGATTGTGGGAACCATTTTTTCTAAATGGTTTTCTACATACTTTATACTTTTTTGGTATAAGTTTTTTGAAGAAGAATTGAGTTTCTTCTCAATAGTTTCTAAATACTTTTTATTACCCTTAAATCCTTGTTTATAGAGGAGAAAGAGGTTCGTATTGTATTTTAGAAGTAAATAGGTCGTTCCATCCATACCTTAATTTACAGAGGGTAATTGACACTTCCAAGAACTTTCTAAATAGATTTCTAAATAGATTTATATTGATTATATCAGGAATATGTATTAATTTCTGTATGTAAATTGGAATATTACACCCTTGAGAACTGCCAGTAGAACAAGACAAAAAACACAACTGAATAAATGGGTTTTGAGAGAAATCAAAAGTCATAATCGTAAAAGAAGTAATTCAAGAATTTCAAGGTCACCTAAGTTTACCTATAATGTAGATAACAAGTCAAAAGAGGGTAAGATAATTCTCTGTTATTCTATTCCAAAACCTGAACCAACTGCAAAGAAAGGTTGGAGACTAAAACAAAAACAACTCTATAAGAAGAACTCGAATATATCTAACTATAAAGAAACCATTAGGGTTTTAGATGATTACGAGTTTGTCAGAAGTGAAAATGAAATGGCAGTAGATTCACTAAACATCGATGAAAATGCTATGAGGTTTTGGATTGATAAATATTGT
>CENZ01394843.1_pt1 | contig 12389 bp, 10 predicted proteins | sample 361341 | NCBI WGS metagenome assembly CENZ01 (sample SAMEA2619782, study PRJEB7988) | marine metagenome | biome: marine biome (ENVO:00000447); feature: deep chlorophyll maximum layer (ENVO:xxxxxxxx); material: "saline water (ENVO:00002010), including plankton (ENVO:xxxxxxxx)" | depth 50 m
CTGAAGAAGAATTCAAACAACCAAAAACAGAATTCTAACCCTTTCAAGTGAGGGAAACCTTGCTAACCATCGAAAGCTTCGCGACAAATCTAGGGAACTACCTTGAACCAGGCCTTATCCAGCAGGTTCGAAGGGCATATCATTTTGCCGAAGAAGCCCACAAAGGCCAAAAGCGAGAGTCTGGCGAACCCTACATAACCCATCCGCTAGCGGTGGCCTCTATACTTGCAGATATGCATATGGACCATCAATGCCTAATGGCTGCACTAATGCACGATGTAATAGAGGATACAGGTATACCCAAACACACAATCGGTAAAGAATTCGACGAGGAAGTTGCCGATTTAGTGGATGGCGTGAGTAAGCTCAACACAACATTATTCGATTCTAGGGCAACTGCACAAGCGGAGAACTTCCAGAAGATGGCGCTTGCGATGGCTAAGGATATCCGAGTGATTCTTGTCAAGTTAGCTGATCGTCTTCACAATATGCAAACTTTGGGGGCTCTGGAAGGCGAACAAAGGCGACGTATTGCCCGCGAGACTTTAGAAATTTACGCCCCTATCGCTTATCGTCTCGGTATGAATACTGTAAGGATAGAACTTGAGGAACTTGGCTTCCGTGCCCTTTATCCGTTGCGTTCAGCAATGATCGAAAAAGCTGTAAATAGGGCGAGAGGAAACAGGAAAGAAGTCGTTGCCAATATTCGAGAATCTATCTCTTCATGCCTAGAAAGAGATGGTATCCAATCAGAAGTCTTTGGTAGACAAAAACATCTTTATAGCATTTACGATAAAATGAGAAGTAAGCATAAATCGTTCTACGAGATTATGGACGTTTATGCTTTTAGGATAATTGTTGACAGTGTCGACAATTGCTATCGAACCCTGGGTTCAATGCATAATTTATATAAGCCTGTGGCTGGTAGGTTCAAAGATTATATAGCTATACCAAAAGCAAATGGTTATCAATCTTTGCACACTACCCTATTCGGTATGCATGGCCTTCCTATAGAGATACAGATTCGTACGCCCGAAATGGAGACGCTCGCAAACGATGGTATAGCAGGACACTGGCTATATAAATCGCATGACGAATCGAGTTCTAATGTGAGGACAAGGGAATGGATGAGAGACCTGCTAGAAATTCAGCAAAGCACGGGGAACTCACTGGAATTTATAGAGAATGTAAAAATCGATTTGTTTCCGGATGAAGTTTATATTTTTACTCCAGTTGGCGATATCTACGACTTAGCGCAGGGATCCACTCCAATAGACTTTGCCTACGCAGTGCACACAGATATAGGTAATAAATGTGTCGCCTGTCGCATTGATAGAAGACTCGCTCCTCTAAGCGCAACACTAGAAAGTGGGCAGACAGTGGAGATAATTACCGCGCCGGGAGCACAACCTAATCCAGCATGGCTTAATTTTGCTATTTCAGGAAAAGCAAGAAGTAGTATTCGTCACGCTCTTAAACATCAGCAAAAAAGTGAATCTATCGCGCTTGGACATCGACTTTTAGAGAGAACTCTGGAATCTTACGATACCTCCTTGGCAACTATTCCTACTCAGAAAATTCAAACCGCTTTGGATGATCGAAATATCGAAAGCTTGGATGAACTTCTGAGCCAAATTGGTCTTGGTAATCAAATCGCATATGTTATAGCTAAACAACTTGTCACTGAAGATACCGGGCAGGCTGAAAATTTAGGTCCACTAGCAATAATGGGTTCAGAGGGCCTAATCGTTACTTATGCGCGATGTTGCAAACCAATTCCAGGAGACCCTGTAATGGGGCACGTTAGTGCTGGTCGTGGGATCGTTATCCATATAGACAATTGCAAAAACATACTTCACCAGATACAAGATAAGCCAGACGAAGTTATGGCTGTTCGATGGGATGATACTATTGATCAGGAGTTTCCCGTTGAACTGCGCCTAGAGCTAGAGCATGCAAAGGGTATTATCGCTATTATTGCTTCCTACATCACCAACGAGGACGCGAATATCGAGGGAATTAGTATGATTGAAAAAGATGCCCGACTTGGCATCATCAATGTAACTATTTCTGTGAGAGACCGCGTTCATCTTGCCCAAGTAATTAAACGCTTACGGCTCCTTAAGGCAATCACCCGAATTATCCGAGTGCGAAGTTAATCGACGATGAACAAGAAGCGTTCAATAGTCAGCAATAATGCACCCCAAGCTATCGGACCCTATTCTCAAGCTATCGCTACATCGTCTAGGGTTTACATAAGTGGCCAAATTCCGCTTAATCCAGAGTCGTTAGAGCTAGCAGGGCCAGATATTGATGTACAAATTACTCAGGTAATGAAAAATCTCAATGCCATTTGCCGAAAGGCCGGTGGCTCGCTTAATTCAGTGGTTAAATTTACTGTTTTCATGACTAACATTGAGGATTTCAATACGGTAAATCGCATAATGCAAAACTTCCTAGAGGAGCCCTACCCGGCACGCTCACTCGTGCAAGTTTTAGCACTTCCAAAGCAAGCAGATATCGAAATTGATGCCATAATGGAACTTTGATAATGCTGGTAAATAAACCAGTACGCGAATTAAAGGGTGTTGGGCCATCGATTTCAGAGAAGCTTTCACGACTTGGTATTCGTAACCTGCAAGATATTCTCTTTCATTTGCCACTTCGCTACGAAGATAGAACCCACGTCACCTCAATTATTAATATAAAAGCTGGGATACACGCTGTCCTGGAAGGCAAGATCATTGCTGCCGGAGTTACCTATGGAAGGCGCCGCAGCCTTCTCGCATATCTTGAGGATAGCACTGGAAAAATTGGGCTTCGCTTCTTTCATTTTTCAAAAACACAATTGAATAATTTAAAGGCCTTAGAGGCTATCCGCGTTTTTGGAGAGGTTAGAAGAGGGGCTTCAGGACTAGAGATATATCATCCAGAGTATGAAAGGTTAGAAGCAGATAAGGCATTACCAAATACGCTTACTCCAGTTTATCCAACTACAGAAGGGGTCAGCCAGGGGCGCTATCGAGGATTAATAGAACAGGTACTGACCATCCTAAAAACCAACCCTTTAGTTGAACTTATAAATGAAGAGATACCGATTAATGAAGCACTCCAATTAGTTCATCAACCACCTGTTAATGCAGACATTTCCTCTCTCGTAGAAGGAAGCCATCCGGTACAGAAAAGACTAGCCTTTGAAGAGCTAGTAGCGCACCGCACCAGCCTCTGCTTTCTACGAGATCAGGTCAATAAACAAACAGCGATGAAACTTGACGCTCCAAATAATACATGTGCAAAGTTAGTTGCGAACCTTGGCTTTGAGCTCACCAGCTCACAGAAACGGGTACTCCTAGTAATCAGTAGAGATTTGTCTCGAGACACTCCAATGTTACGTTTATTACAAGGAGACGTTGGTTCTGGGAAAACCGTCATCGCGGCAGTAGCAGCGGTTCAAGCTTATGAAAATGGGCTCCAAACCGCCTTGATGGCACCAACTGAAATCCTGGCAGAACAACATCTAGCAACTTTTAACGAATGGCTAGCACCGTTAGGAATAGAAACCGCATGGCTGTCAGGTAAGAGTAAAGGGGTAGTTCGGGAAAAAGAACTTCAGAAAATAAAGCGTGGTGACGCACAGATAATTATTGGTACCCATGCCCTATTTCAAAAAGATGTTGTATTTCAAAAATTAGGATTAGTAATAATCGATGAACAACATCGATTTGGCGTCCACCAGCGACTCGCTATGAAACAAAAAGGGATCGTTTCAAGTATCAATCCGCACCAACTAATCATGACAGCGACCCCAATCCCTCGTACCCTAACGATGACTTTATATGCCGATATGGATGTATCAGTAATTGACGAACTCCCTCCCGGTAGGACTAAGGTTAAGACTACCGTACTAGCGGATACCCGAAGAGCCGAGGTTATCGAGCGTGTACACGCTCTTTGTACTGAAGGCGCTCAAGCCTATTGGGTTTGCACTCTCATTGAAGATTCTGATGTTTTGGAGAGTAAGGCAGCCGAGGAAACATTAAAAGAATTGACTGACATTCTCCCAAAACTTTCGATAAGCCTCATCCATGGGCGTATGAAACCGGCAGAGAAGGAGAAGGTTATGTCTAGGTTTAAGCAAGGTCAGGTTGATCTTCTAGTGGCAACAACAGTCATTGAAGTTGGAGTAGATGTACCCAACGCGTCATTGATGGTCATAGAAAACTCTGAACGCTTGGGGTTGGCTCAACTGCATCAACTCCGAGGCAGAGTTGGGCGTGGTCTCACTGAAAGCCACTGTGTACTTTTATACCATTCGCCTCTTGGAGAACTAAGCAAACGTAGACTTGAAGTTATACGGAATAGTAATGATGGATTTTTTATCGCAGAAGAGGACTTAAGGATACGTGGTCCTGGCGAACTACTTGGAAGCAAACAATCAGGCGCTATCCAGTTTAAGATAGCTGACTTAACTCGGGACGGTGATTTGCTTCCAAGGGTAAAAGCGAAGTCAGAGCAATTGCTTAGGACCGAGGACTCGAATATAGATATGCTTATTAAACGATGGACCGAGATGCCCGAGGAGGTAAGTCAAGTATAGTTTTTAAACGCGTTGATCCGAAAAAATTGCCTCGTCAAATTTGCCTTCTGTGCGACCCACGATTGTTGAAACAGCTGCATCACCCGTTACATTTATGGCTGTTCGAATCATATCCAGCAAACGATCAACACCAATAATAAGAGCGATACCTTCAACAGGCAGACCAACTTGCTGAAGGACCAGAGCGAGCGTAATAAGCCCGACACCTGGCACCCCGGCTGTTCCAATCGACGCTAACGTTGCAGTTAAGATCACCATTAGATACCCGGTCAACGAGATATCAATATTATAAGCTTGAGCTATAAAGACAGTTGCTACACCCTGCATTATCGCAGTGCCATCCATGTTTATAGTTGCACCAAGCGGGACCGTAAAAGAGGCGACTTCATTTTTTACACCAATTCGATGCTGCACTGCTTCAAGAGTAATGGGTAAAGTAGCATTGCTCGATGATGTACTAAAAGCATAGGCCATAACTGGAGAAAACCGTCTGTAAAAAGTAATAGGGTTCAATCCTGCGAGTACTCTTACAAGAATACTGTAAGTCAGTGAAAAGTGCAGGAATAAGACGAGAATTACCGTCAGAAAGTATTTAATCAAGTCAGCGATTGCGCTTAAGCCCATGTTGGCAAACAGAGTGACCATAAGACAGAAAACACCGACAGGAGCGACCATCATCATCATCAAAATTAGTCGCATGATAACTTCATTCCAATCCTGTAGAGATGCACGAACACGGATACCAATATCACCACAACGGCTTATGGCCACTCCCACTAGGATCGCGAATACTATAACCTGTAGCATATTCCCATCGACCATCGATTTCAGGGGATTGGTAGGAAAGATATTTATTAATACGTGCTTTAGAGAGGGGGCTTCTTTTGCAACAAATTCAGTTGAGGTAAAAAGGTCGATACCTAAGCCAGGATTAACGGTAGTGGCCACAGTTAACGCTAACGTAATGGCAATTGCCGTCGTGAACATGTAAAGGGCTAGGGTCTTTAATCCAATTCTCCCCATACTAGATCCATCTGAGAGGTTGCTAGCACCGCATACAAGCGAGAAAAAAACCAGTGGCACAACAAGCAGTTTCAAACTCGCAATGAATATCTGACCACCAAAATCAAATACCCCATCGACTAGAAAATTTGTAACCAAGCCATCTTCTACCCTAATCCAATGAAAAAATGACCCAACGAAAAGACCTAAAACCATCCCAATTAGGATATTTCTAGTCAGCTTCGTTCTGTTCACTGGTCAGGCTACCTCTACCATATCAAAATCTTCTTTAGAAACACCACACTCAGGGCAACACCAATCGTCCGGGATATCCTCCCATCTCGTTCCCGCAGCAATGCCCTCTGACTCAAGTCCCATTGCTTCGTCATAGATAAAACCGCACACGATACATTGCCACTTTTTCATGGTTTACCTCATCCCATAAAGTATCAAACTTCTGATTGAAGGCTGAATTCAGCAACGTATACTAACTCATTTCCAACGAGCGCGACAGAATGGCGCGATTTGAACGGAAGTCGTTAGTAAAGGAAATGGCAACCTCGCGTTACTTTCACTTTGTACGCCTAGCACGCCTAGATAAGCCTGTCGGAAGCTACTTATTGCTTTGGCCGACATTATCTGCACTTTGGTTAGCCTCCTTGGGATGGCCTGGCTGGCACCTCTTCCTCGTGTTTACTTTAGGCACGTTTCTTACAAGATCTGCAGGATGCGTAGTCAATGACATTGCCGATCGTAAATTTGATGGGTTAGTAAAGCGTACTATGGATAGACCCATCCCGAGCGGAGATATAAAAGTTTCCGAAGCCTTGATTTTCATGAGTCTAATATGTCTATTAGCTTTACTCCTGGTTGCCACTACTAATTTGAGCACCGTATTACTTGCGTTCTTGGGGGCTACCATAGCGGGAATCTACCCTTACATGAAACGTTATACCTATATGCCTCAAGTCATCTTGGGAATAGCCTTTTCCTTTGGAATTCCGATGGCATTTACCGCGGTAAATAATGACGTAAACAAACTGACTGGCTTACTTTTTATTGCAAATCTTATTTGGATAGTTAGCTATGATACAGAGTATGCAATGGTGGATAGGGATGATGATCTGAAGATAGGTCTCAAATCTTCTGCCATCCTTTTTGGCGACCTCGATAAATTTATAATTGGTATACTGCAGCTCGGCTTTATAGGTTCATTGTTGCTTATTTGGAAAACCGCTAACTTACACTGGCCATTTATGATCGGCATTTTAGTTGCGATAATGATTCTTTCGTATCAACAATTTCTAATAAAAGATCGAAAACGAGATCGCTGTCTTCGAGCCTTCTTAGTTAATCACTGGCTTGGCCTGATACTTTTCCTCTCTGTCGTTCTCGATCTATTTTTCTACACTGAAGGAGTAACCTAATCCAAAAAACCATTACTACGATCGATAACATCTCCGAGTGGATAGGTAGCTTGATTGCTTGGCTAACCTTGGCAATGCTTTTTATGACCTGTTGCATTGTTGTGGCAAGGTATGCCCTCAATATAGGCTCAATTGCGATGCAAGAAGCTGTGATGTATATGCATGGTATTGTTTTCATGCTTGGTATCCCTTATACACTTAAGCATCAGGGCCACGTGCGGGTGGATATATTCCATCAGAAATTAAGCACTAAGGGGAAAGCCTGTGTTGACACTTTTGGTACATTAGTTTTCCTTTTGCCCGTGGCTATGTTCCTATTTCTGAGCAGCCTTGATTATGTCGCTTTCTCATGGTCGGTGCATGAAACCTCAGCTATGCCAGGAGGACTTCCTGGTGTCTTCGTAATCAAGACTCTGATTCCTGCAATGGCAATATTATTGTTTTTACAAGGTATCGCGGAGTTACTTAGGAACTGGGTTATTTTGGTAGGCAAGACATCACATGAGGATAAGGTATGATCGGATATACCCCCTTAATAATGGTTGGTGTCGTCTTTCTCTTGCTGCTGCTTGGCTATCCTGTGGCATTAACGTTAGCTGGCACCGCCCTATTGTCAGCATTTGTCGGAGTTATTACGGGAACTTTCGAGATCGCCTTTTTAAATGCATCTCCAAATAGACTGTTCGGAATAATCTCTAATCAAACTTTAATTGCTGTACCTTTATTTATTTTAATGGGGACGATTTTGGAAAAGTCGAAGATCGCTGAAAAACTGCTTGAATCTATCAGTAATCTTTTTGGCTCCTTACCCGGTGGTTTAGGTTTTTCCGTTACCATAGTTGGAATGTTAATGGCAGCAAGCACCGGTATTGTTGGTGCTACAGTTGTAACAATGGGGCTAATGTCACTACCATCGATGCTCAAGGCAAAATATGATCCTTCTTTTGCTGCTGGAACCATCTGCGCCACTGGAACGCTTGGTCAGATTATCCCGCCATCAATTGCTCTTGTTTTACTTGGTGATGTCTTGGCCAATGCTTACCAACAGGCGCAGCTAGGTCAAGGAATATTTAATCCAAAGACGGTATCGGTCGGAGACTTATTCGCGGGAGCATTAATACCAGGGCTAATTCTTGTATGCCTTTATTCTGCTTATGTACTGCTTACTGCGTTAGTAAAGCCCTCAAGGGCACCCGCTGTGCCTACTGAAGGTGAGAGTATTTTTCAGCTAGTAACTAGTATCTCCCCACCTCTTCTATTGATTCTCGCAGTTCTAGGGTCAATCCTTTTGGGGGTAGCGACACCAACAGAAGCAGCGGGCGTTGGGGCGTGCGGCGCGATTGTGTTAGCAGCTCGTTCCATTGGTTTTGCGGAATTAAAACAAATCACTCAGGCAACTACAAAGACGACATCAATGGTATTTTTTATACTCATTGGAGCTTCTATATTTTCGTTGGTGTTCCGTGGTTATGGTGGAGATGAACTGGTTCACAGCCTCTTCGAGGAAATGCCTGGCGGCCCAATGGGAGCTATGATAGTTGTAATGCTCGTGATTTTTCTACTGGGTTTTATCCTGGATTTTATAGAGATAACTTTTGTCGTTATTCCAATTGTAGGACCCGTTCTAATGACTATGGGTTTCGACCCTATCTGGCTGGGAATAATGATCGCAATGAATTTACAAACATCCTTCCTGACCCCGCCATTCGGCTTTTCGCTGTTCTATTTGAGGGGAGTAGCTCCCAAGAGTGTTTCTACAATAGAAATCTACCGTGGCGTTATACCATTTATAATTATCCAACTATTAATGTTAGTTGTTCTTGCTTGGCAACCTGGCCTCGCCACTTGGTTACCATCTTTATTATATTCATAGCCCAAGTCTCAGCGAGAATTTATGTAGGCTTTTTCAGAGATCTCATGGAAATCTACAACACCCTGGTAATATTCTTTAAAGGATTCGTGTATGCGAATCGATAAAGGATCATCATCTATAATTTCTTCTGTTACTTCTAAGGAGAGTTTTTTGAAGACCGCTATGACATCTTCTGGTAGACGACGTACCTCTACTCCATGCGTTTCTACCAACTCCACGAGAGCGGCATTATTCCGTGCGGTATATTCCGCCAACATGTCAAGATTGGCCGATAATGCTCCTACCCTCAATATTTCCTGCAGATCATCAGGAAGCGACTCGTACGCCTTTTTATTCACAATAACTTCAAGCGCTGGGCCTGGTTCTTGCCAACCAGGATAGTAGTAATACTTTGCCACCTGATGAAGACCAAAAGCTAGGTCATTATATGGACCAACCCACTCAGCCGCGTCGATAACACCCGTCTGGAGACTCGTGAAAATCTCTCCACCAGGAGTTTGAACTGTCTCTCCACCGGCACGCGTAAACACCTCTCCACCAAGTCCAGGTATCCTCATCTTCATTCCCTGAATATCAGAAATGGAATTAATCTCCTTATTGAACCAACCAGCCATCTGCACTCCAGTATTCCCGCCAGGGATTGGAATAAGGTCGAATCGATCATATAGTTCTGTCCATAGCTCCATGCCGCCACCGTGTAACAGCCACCCATTCATCTCTTGTGCGGTCAGGCCAAAGGGTATAGCCGTGAAAAACTGTGCTATCGGTACCTTACCTTTCCAATAGTAAGCTGCGCCATGACCAATCTGGACAGTACCTTGAGAAACAGCCTCAAAGACTTCCATCGCAGGGACAATCTCTCCAGCACCATAGACCTTTATGTTAAGGCGCCCGTTACTCATTTTCGCAACCCTCGTTGCTAAAGTCTCTGGAGCAATACCTAAACCAGGGAAATTTTTTGGCCACGTGGTGACCATTCTCCAGTTATAAATCGTTTCACTATTAGCTTGATTTACACGACTAGTGTTCTCATCTTTGGCACAACTGATAGAAAAAACTACAAATACAATCAAGCAAAGAAACCGATAAAACATTTACTAACTCCTATTTAACTGTCTGAAGATTAGCAAATGACACCATAAGCCACTTGCTTCCCTCTGAAAAATTAACATGAACCCGCGCCTGTTTACCTTGGCCCTCGTAATTAAGGACAACGCCCTCACCAAACTTCGCATGATGTACTCGCTGACCAAGAGAAAATTCCCCCTCAGTCTTTCCCAACTTAAAATTCGGTGCATGCACGACTGTATTTTTTAGTCTTACTTCTTGAATTAATTCTTCTGGAATTTCCGTGATGAAACGCGATAGTCGATTGTAATTATCAGTCCCATTAAGACGCCGGGTTTCAGCATGGGTCAAATAAAGATGACGCATTGCGCGTGTTACCCCGACATAACATAACCGTCGTTCTTCTTCCAGTCGACCCGGTTCTTCTAGCGACATCCTATGGGGGAATAACCCTTCCTCCATACCAGCAAGAAATACGAGAGGGAACTCCAGTCCTTTAGCACTGTGCATCGTCATCAATTGTACGCAATCTTCACTGCTATCCCCTTGGGCTTCTCCTGCCTCTAGAGAGGCATGACTAAGAAATTCATCCAACAACGAAAGCTCTTCCTCATTTTCTGTTGGGGGATTAAAAGTTAGATTTTCTTGGGGATCAAAAGAACGTGCGGCTGTGACAAGTTCTCCCAAATTCTCTATTCTAGCCTGACCCCTCTCTCCTCGTTCTTTTTCGTAATAAGATATGAGACCGGACCTCTCGATGACTGTTCGCACTAACTGTTCAAGGTCAACTCCCTGGGTAAGTTCATCCATATCTTCTATGAGCGACAGAAATCCTGATATGGAACTCTTTTTTCTAGCAGTCAAAGTGCCAACTGCTAAAAGACTTTTAGCCGCTCTCCAAAGCGACAGCTGCTCTGATCTTGCTATATGCCGAATTTCCTCTAATGTACGGTTGCCCATTCCCCTTGGGGGGACGTTAACTACTCTTTCAAAAGCTGCATCGGCATCGCGCTGATTAACTAGCCTTACGTAACCAAGCGCATTACGTATTTCTGCTCTTTCAAAGAATCGTTGACCGCCATAAATCCTATAAGGTAGCTGCAGCCGCAGCATTGCTTCTTCCAACACTCGCGATTGCGCGTTAGAGCGATAAAGTATCGCTGACTCATCATGACGATTACCGTCTGCAACCCATCGATTTATCCGCTCCGCGATGTACCGCGCCTCATCAATCTCGTTGTAACTCGAGTAAAGGTTTATAAGATCACCATCACCCCCGTCGGTCCAGAGTTCTTTCCCCAATCGGCCCTCGTTGTTCCCGATAAGATGGTTAGCTGCTTTCAATATACTTCCGGTAGAACGATAATTTTGCTCAAGTCTAATCGTCCTACTGTTATCGAAATCTTCAGAAAACCTTTGAATATTTTCAATACGAGCCCCCCGCCAGCCGTAGATAGATTGATCATCGTCCCCTACAACCAAAAGGTTATCGTTCTCTCCCGCCAATACCCTCAACCAGGCATATTGAACAGCATTAGTATCCTGGAACTCATCCACCAGTAATTCCGAAAACCGTTCCTGGTAATGGCGCAGTATCCCGGGATGATTGAGCCACAACTCGTGGGCACGAAGGAGTAATTCCGCGAAATCTACCATACCACCGCGCTCACAAGCTTCTTGATAGGCCTCATAGATAGCTAGGTTAGTTTTTAGATAAAGGTCATCATAATCCTCAATATTTTTAGGCCTTAGACCCTCATCTTTTTGGGAATTAATGAACCATACCGCTTGTCGAGGAGGCCATTTTTTTTCATCCAAGTCCAATCCTACGGTGACTCTTTTTACAAGCCTTAGCTGATCATCTGTATCCATTATTTGGAAGTTTTGAGGCAACCCCGCTTCCCCATAATGCCGTCGAAGCAACCTGTGAGCAATGCCATGAAAAGTGCCAACCCACATGCCGCTCAAAGGCATCTCTAATAAGGACTCTATCCGTCCTCGCATCTCGGCGGCGGCTTTATTCGTGAAGGTGACTGCCAGCAAACCAAAGGGTGAGATGCCTTGGGTTTTGATCAACCAAGCTATTCGATGGGTGAGTACCCGAGTTTTTCCGCTACCAGCCCCTGCCAACACTAGCGCGCTTTGTCTAGGAAGCGTAACGGCCTCTCGCTGCGCATCATTTAGTGGCTCTAGAATGTCACTTACATCCAAGAACTCTCTCCAGTATTTACAAACTCAAGCACATTAACATGGTACTTTTTTTTAACCCAGATAATTATAACCTAGGACCCCTCAGCGGTTATTAAATAAAAGAAGTTAAGTAAATCTATTGCACTAAAAGCCCTAAAAGAGCGGAACTAGCTTGATTAGGTTGGTTCTGCACCCACCTGTAAATTGAGCACTTCAATGGATTCAAAACTTG
>CENZ01003698.1_pt1 | contig 12347 bp, 15 predicted proteins | sample 361341 | NCBI WGS metagenome assembly CENZ01 (sample SAMEA2619782, study PRJEB7988) | marine metagenome | biome: marine biome (ENVO:00000447); feature: deep chlorophyll maximum layer (ENVO:xxxxxxxx); material: "saline water (ENVO:00002010), including plankton (ENVO:xxxxxxxx)" | depth 50 m
TCCACCAAGATAATTGGAAATCAGATTGATGCTTCGACTCGTGCCATAATGGAGGCATTGTCGTTAACAGAGCAACTCAATCTACCTGCTTTAAATTCAGCAGCAGTAACAGCACTCGGCACACCTGCCTTTGGTACCGTGGTGTATAATACTGCTGAAGATGCTGCACAGATATACAAAGCGGATGCTCAACAAGGTGTACCAGGTTGGACAACGATTGGAGGTGGTGGTCCTTCGGTTGGTAATAACTCAATTATTAGGACTAATGGTACTACTATTGAAGAAAACTTAACCATAGGACCTAGTGCTAACGGTGGAGTAGAATTTACAAACGGATTCAGTGCAGGTCCAATTACTATTGCGAATGGATTTACAGTAACGATTGAGAATAACGCCACGTGGAATATTATTGGTGGTGAAGACCAGATGAATCTGGAAGTTAATGCTGTTATTGCAGGAGATATAAGATCAACAGGACTATTACACTTCTCAGAGACAAAGGAAAGTATTAAATATTATGTTTCTGCTGGTGATATAACACATGATTTCAATGCTCATAATGTCATATATGTCTCAAGGACTGGTGGATCCGATTGGACACTAAATCTAAATAATGTCCCAAATGGTGATGGTCATGGATTCGGTTTCACTGTTATAGTTGAAAATGCTGGAGGTGCTGGTGCACCAGTAGCACTTAATGTTGATGGTGTCGCAACTCCAGTAACATGGTCTGGAGGTACTGCACCAGGACACTCAGGAGACTTTCTAGTTGTTGCTTTTGCTCTTATAGATAAGATACCATCGAATCCTGCGGGCAATGAAGAATACGTTGTATTCGGATCTGCTGGAGCATACTAATAGGAGGTAAATATGGGAAGACCTGGAATGTCAGCGAGGTGGATGCCTACTGCCTCAGGACCTGGAGCACTTGGAGGATCTGGTGCTGGTGGTGGAGGTGGCGGTGCTGGCGTATATACAGAGGCATCATTTACTTATACTGGTGGAGCACAAACATTTAACCTAGCAGATACTAATGGGCAACCAATAACTGCATACCTATTTGGACCTGGTGGTGGAGCAGAAGCAGATACAAATACTAGAGGTGGAGCAGGAGGATATACAGAAGGTACTATCAATATTCCAGGCAATAGTGGTCAATTAAAAATTATTGTTGGAGGACATGGTGGTCCAGGTCAGCAAAATAATGGATCGGGAGCAGGATATACAGGAATATTTACATCATCATGGAATGGTAATAGTGTAAGCACAGATCATGGTGCTGCTATTCTTCTGGCAGGTGGTGGCGGTGGATCTGCCAACTCATCTAGTGGATCTAGTCATGGTGGTGGTGCTGGAGGAGGTTCTTCAGGTCAAAGAGGAAACCCATCAAACTCTGGTGGATATGGAGGTGGTCAATCTAGTGGTGGTAGCTATCGTCAGACTGGTGGTGGATATTGTACCTCTGGTGACCAATGTTCAGGTCAGACACTTCGTGGAGGCGTTGCCTGCGGAGGAGGCGAAGGTGGTAGTGGTGTAGGTTGGCCCAACCAAATCTATGGTGGTAACTATGCATCTGCTGCTGGTGGAAACGGATGTAACGCTGGTGGCGGGGGAGCAGGATATTATGGTGGTGCAGGAGGAGCATCCTCACCTAATGGTGGAAATGGTGGAGGTGGATCAGGATATATTGGAGGTCACCCATCATACCCAGTTGAAGGTGCTGCAACATCTGTTGGTGATGGTGATACCCCACCATCAGCAGGAAGGAATAGTCCATTCTATTCTGGACAGATATCTTATGGTGGTAGACATAGCCACAACAGAGGAAATGGTACTAACCAAGGTGGATCTGGTAAAGTAGTCATTACATACTTTGCACCTGGATCTGGTGGTGGAGGTGGTCAACCTTCTTCACCTGACTGGGATATTATTATGCATACCAATGGTCGTAAGGGTAACGAAAGTAATCAAGGTAATACTCAAAGGTTTGGATATACTGGACAGAGTAGTTGGAGAAGTATTACTGATAGTAGCACAAGTGCAAATAGTAGAACAGCATTTGGTGCTGGTGTAGGTTTATATGATGGATACTTTAATAAGAAAAATATTACTAAGGTTGCACTTGTAACTGGTGATGGAGACCTACAGAGTCCTACATCTCATAGTAAATATCTTGTATATGATCTAGTTGAAGATAGTGGTAGTGAGAGTTTCCATGACATTATTAACAGGTTGGATCAATATAATAGAAGTAATAGTAACTGGGCAGGTCAGAATGCTTCAGGATATAATACACCTTCAGTAACTAACTTTACTGGTAATAGTAATGGATATAGTGGTACCTTAAATGAAAACAGTGGTTGGAGTGGAGCATCATCTAATGGTAGTACACCTAATAGATTTGCAGTTTGGGGTATAAACACAGACTCAGACGATGATACACAGGTACTATGCTCATATTATGGATCACTATCCAGTGGTAAGGGTGATAGTTGGAGAGGACAAAACCCATCACAGACATTCTGGAGTTATTGGGGTAATGACTGGCATTCTAACAGTCAGAGTCAGACTATAAGTAATGGTAAGCAGTCTGATCCAGGTATAGCGAATGGTGCTAACTATAGTAATTCCCTATACCTTGTAGCATACGGTGATCCAATGTAGATAGTATTATGCATTATGATGGTGAGAAGGAAATAATTGATGGTGAATGGAATGGTCTGGTATGGCGAGACAAGTATAAAGACTTTGTTCTCCCAGATCTTGATGAGAAAAAAGAGCATTTTACTCCCACTGCTGCAAAAAACATAGAGATATGTTATACTTGTGAGAAGTGGAAGGCATCTACACGTCAGTGTTTGGAGTGTGGTTGCTTCATGGATGTTAAGCAAATAGTGCTTCGCTTAATTAATAAAAGTCTTGACACAAAGTACAAGACATGTCCTTTAGGTAAATGGTAATGCAAGTAACATATTTCTTTCCTACTCCAATGTGGAGTACGAAAGTTGATTTTGACAATGATTTATTAGAAAGACAGATATACGAATATCAAAAGCAGCAACCTAATCAAACTTATTCTAATAGGAATGGTTACCAAGGTGATCTATTTCATAATCAGGATTGGGTAGATATGGTTGCCTCTAATTGCCCACAAAGAGATGACATACCACTAAAAGATATTACTGTATACCCTTGGTGTAATATAAATCCAAAGGGTGCATATAATGTGAGACATGTGCACAATGATACAAATATATTTCTCTCTGGTTGTTATTATGTGAAGGTACCAGAGAATTCTGGTGTTATAAGGTTTTGGGATCCTAGAGGTCCATTAATGCATGTGCAGAGGGATCATGAGTATTTTAATGATTCTGTTTCTTCTCATGATGTAACTCCAGAGCCAGGGTTATTACTATTTTTCCCTACATGGTTAGAGCATGATGTTACACCTAATGAGGTTGATGAAGATAGGATAACTATCTCGTTTAACATAAATGCTGATACAAATAGTAATCACAGGTGGCAAAATCCAGATGCACCCACTAATTACCAACCTGAAGCATCTTCTTGGAATACTGATACGGTGTTATAAATAATGATAAATAGATAAAGAAAGAAGTCTTGAAGTATGGCACAGTTAAATCTGGGAGCTATTAAAGATGTAGGTGGTATTGGTGGTTTTACATTCTCCAGTGGGGGTATAACTGCTAACGGCACATTAACTGTTAATGACATTGAGATCAGTGGGACATTAGCAGGATCCTCACCGTACATCCTTCCCAACCCATCTGGTCAAACAGATAATTTCGTTAGTACTAATGGATCCAGTATGACGTGGGGTACACTGTCGTCTGCTTCTGGTGTGCGGTCTATGCAAGTATGGACTTCTAACGGTACTTGGAGTAAACCATCTGGTGTTAGCACTATAATGGTTACATGCACAGGTGCTGGTGGCGGTGGATCTGGTTATTGTGAATCAGGTGGTGCTGGTGGTACATCACAAAGACAAGTAGATGTTACTAACGTTTCTTCTGTATCAGTTACTATAGGTAATCCAGGTGGTGGTACTAACTACTCAGGATGTGGTGGTGGAGGTAACTCCTCATCATTCGGATCGTATTGTTCTGCTGGTGGTGGTACTGGTGCAAACTGCCGTCAAGGTCGTGCTGGAGGTGTTGGTGGAAATGGATCTGGTGGAACACTAAACATCTATGGTGGTGGTGGAAACGGACATGGATCACACTATTGCTATGGTAATCACTCTGCTGGAGTATCATACTGGGGTGGTGGACAAGCAGCAGGACACAACCAAGATAACTATTCACACCAGCATCAGTCTCATGCTGCATGGGGTTCTGGAGGTAATGGTGCACAATTTGGTAACCGAGGTGCCAGAGGACGTGAAGGTGTCGTTGTAATTCATGAGTTTTATGGATAAATAAAGCATGGCAAATCTTAAAGTATCAGCATTAAAAGACTTAACTGGAGCACAGGGATTCATGCTCGCTGGTGGTGGTATCACTGCGACAACAACTCTTACATGCTCTAACATAGTCATCAACGGTGAAATACGTGGTGGATCCACGTTTGTTGTACCACCTCAAGGTGGTAACGCAGGTAAAGCATTGAAGTCTACAGGTAGTGGATTTGTTTGGGCACCTGTTGTCTCTGGATCTGGTATAAGATCCATGCAAGTGTGGACTTCTAACGGCACTTGGAGTAAACCTGATGGAGTTGGAACTATCATCGTAACCGTAGTTGGTGCAGGTGGTGGAGGATCTGGTTATTGTGAGGCAGGTGGTGCTGGCGGTATGTCAGAAAGAGTACTTGATGTAGCAAACGTTGGATCTGTATCAGTTACCATAGGTAATCCTGGAGGTGGTACTAACTACTCAGGATGTGGTGGAGGAGGAAACTCATCATCATTTGGTAGTTACTGCTCTGCGGGTGGTGGTACTGGTGCAAACTGCCGTCAAGGTCATGCTGGAGGTGTTGGTGGAAATGGATCGGGCGGTACCTTAAACATCTACGGAGGTGGAGGTAACGGACATGGATCTTATTGGGCATTTGGTAATCACACTGCTGGAGCATCCTTTATAGGTGGCACTCAACCTAGTTCTCACCAGCAGGACAATTACGCACATAGGCATCAATCTCATGCTGCATGGGGTGCTGGTGGTAACGGTGCTAAACACGGTAACCGAGGTGCTAGAGGACGTGAAGGTGTTGTAATCGTACAGGAGTTCTTCGGATAAGTCATGAGCGTTTTAAAAGTAACTACAGTCACAGACCTCGCTGGATTAGGTGGATTCACTCTAAGTAGTGGATCAATCGTAGCTAACGGCACTCTAAAGGTCTCTAACATAAACATTAACGGTAATATTACTGGTACTTCATCGTATAATGTACCGTCATTCAGTGGTCAATCTGGTAGATTCTTAAGCACTGATGGATCAAGTTTAATATGGTCTAATGATATCGCATCAGGAGGTGGTGGTGGTGCTGGATTTAGATCCATGCAAGTATTCACCTCTAATGGTACATGGAGTAAACCTAGTGGATGTGGTAGTATTAAAATACAAGTAGTTGGTGCTGGTGGCGGTGGATCAGGTAAATGTGAAGCAGGTGGAGCAGGTGGGTTCTCTGAGAGAGTCCTTGATGCAACAAATATATCATCAGTATCAGTTACCATAGGTAATCCAGGTGGTGGTACTAACTATTCGGGATGTGGTGGTGGAGGAAACTCATCATCATTCGGATCATATGCTACTTCCTCAGGTGGTACTGGAGCAAATTGTCGTCAACAACACGCAGGTGGGGTAGGCGGTAATGGATCTGGTGGCACTCATAACGCTTATGGTGGCGGTGGTGGTGGATATGGTGACTGGTCTAACTATGCATCCCACGCAGGTGGTGTATCATATATGGGTGGATCACAAGCAGCAGGACACAACCAAGATAACTATTCACACCAGCATCAGTCACACTGTGCTTGGGGTGCTGGTGGCAACGGATCACAATTTAGTAACCGAGGTGCTAGAGGACGTGAAGGTGTGGTCGTAGTTTACGAATACTACGGTTAATAAATAACATTAAGGAGTTTTAATCAATCATGGCTAAACAGGCATTAGTTAATCGTCATACTGGTGGTCTTACCGATATCATTGACGAAGCAGACAAATTTGAAGTATATGAAGGCAACGATGCTGAATTCAAATGGTGTGACGTACCCGATGATACCACTTACGATCATTATATGGTCAATGGTGTTGTAATTCATCGTAGTGAGAATGAAGACCTAAGGGACAACGCACTCGTTGACCGAATGCTTGCATATGGTGATGTGGGTGAGCAGTTGGACATGCAGTATAGAGATGTACTTAATGGTACTACTGAGTGGAAAGACCATGTTGCTAATGTTAAAGCAACTACCACTAAACCAGACAGTATTGCAGCATTTTCACAAGATCCAAAGAAAATTCAACTAGTTGGACGTAATGCATGGGATCCGTGGGTTGACAACTGGTCACCACCATAGTAGAATACTACTATTACAAGTACCTACATAGAGGAGAGTAATACTCCTCTTTTTTTATGAAAGTTGAATCTATATGTATTGTAGGTGGTGGTTCATCTGGTTGGATGACTGCTGCATTGTTAGCTACGGAGCATCCAGACATTGAAATATGTCTGATAGAATCTCCCAATATTAAACCTATAGGTGTAGGTGAATCTACCCTTGCACATTTTAATAGGTATCTTAGTAGGTTAGGTCTCAAGGATGAAGACTGGATGGCACAGTGTAATGCTACCTATAAGGCATCTATTAGATTTAAAAATTTTAGAGAAGGTAAGGGAGAAACATTTCAATATCCTTTTGGAGAATGGGGACCACCAGAGGATGAGGTCAATGATCATTTGACTAGATTTTTTGAGTTGCAATGTGTCTATAGTAGAAACGTATATCCACCAGAGGAGTTTGCTAGGTTTGCTAATAGACAGACATACATGGCAGATGCTAATAAGATGTCTATGAAGATACCAGGACCATTTGGTGACGATGAATACCATTATGATCCATCTACTGATCTATCATATCATTTGAATGCTGATAAGTTTGGTGAGTTTCTAAGAGATAATGTTGCGATACCAAAGGGAGTGCATCATATTAAAGGTGATGTCCATAATGTAATTAAGACACCAGAGGGTGATATATCTGCTGTAACTACTGTTGAAGGTGGTGCTATTAGTGCTGATCTATTCATAGACTGCACAGGATTTAGATCATTACTACTTGAACAACATATGGGTGTACCATTTGTTTCGTTTAAGGATATGTTATTTAATGATAGAGCATTAACAACACATATTGAATATGATGATAAAGAAACACAGATGGACTGCTATACTGACTGTATTGCATTAAATAATGGATGGGTATATAATATACCAATGTGGAATAATATAGGTACTGGATACATATACTCCAGTAAATATATTTCTGATGAAGAAGCAGAGAAAGAGTTTAGAGCATATCTGCCTGAATCTGCTAAGGATTGCCAGTTTAATCCTATTAAGATCAAACATGGTAAGCATGTACATGCATGGGAGAGGAATGTTGTTGGTATTGGTCTATCATATGGATTTCTAGAACCACTAGAGTCTACAGGACTGATGACAACACATGAAAATCTATTAGTATTGACTGACATGCTACACTGTCGTGATGGTCACGTGACACATCATGAAAGGTTGATATTTAATTATACATGTGAGAGAATGATAGAGGCAATGAAGAACTTTGTGACTCTTCATTATACTATGAGTTTAAGGGAAGATACTCCATACTGGAAAGATGCTACTAATACTGTAGAGTTTGAGCAGCATTGGGGAGGTCAAACGAGTGAAGCAACACTGTCTGCACTCAATGATTATAGACAACTTATAGACTATCACCATAAGAAAGGATTTGATCCTGAATTAATAGGTGAAGGGGCAATATACATTGCAGCAGGTCAAGGTATAAGACCATTTGGTGACAGATTATTTTTTGAAAGAGCAGATGATGAGAGAATACAGGACGTGAGAGATTACCATGCCTCATATACCAAAGATCGAAAGTATATGTTAGACTGGGTGAAAACTTTACCATCACATTACCAATACCTAAAGGATAATATCTATGTGGAATCCGTTTAAAAAGAAAAAGAAGTGGATTAGATTCTATTCACTACATGAAGGTGTCGCTGACATGAATCCTTGGATTCCTGCAAAGAAACTTAAAAGGAAGTGGAAGACTGATGCTCTTAAGAAATACTATGGTAAGGATAGTAAATGTCCTGTCTTAAAGGTACAAAGACTATGGACTCATCATAATAATAAGATGAAGCATGGTGTAGAGGATAAAGATTATGATGGTTTGTTTAATCATGCAGTAACATGTCCAGCACTCACAACATTATTTGAAACTGGATGGGTAATGACTGCACCAGCAGATTTTCTCATTAAACAGGATGGTAGTGGTAGTGATTTTGGTTGGTTATCTCAAGTATTATTTGATAGTGGTGGTCCTACATACGTTACTGCTCATGTTCCAGAGCAGACTGAGGGTATGAGAGATTTAGTTAATCCACTTGCTGAGAATATATCTGATACAGTAATCAAATTAGAATTACCTTGGAGAATACAAGCACATAAGGATATAGTATTCCTTCAGATACCAGTGCCATACTGGGATGAGAAGAGATTTAGTGTCCCTACTGGTATTGTGGATCCATCATATTCATATGAGGTTAATCTACAAATGTTCTGGCATGCAATTGAAGAAGGTGAGTACCTAGTTAAAGCAGGTACCCCATTAGCAGTGTGGATACCTATTGAAAGGAAGTACTTGTCAGATGATGAATATGATGTTATCATAGAGTCTGCTAATGCTGAGGATCATAGAAATAATAAAATTATGGACTATAATAGGTACATGAATTTTACCGAAATGACTACACTTAAAGAACGTATAGACAATCAGAAGAAAGTTTTATCCCTAAATAAAAACACAGAGAGGTTTGATTAAATGGCAGAAGATGTAACAGTGGTTGATCTTGCTAAAGAAGCAGGTATCGAGAAGGAAGAATTTAAGCAACTTGACGGTCTTATTACTTTTGATGAGTTGGTGATGAACTTCTTACAGCAGCATCATACTACTAAGGAAGAATATCAGAAACTTCAAGAAGCATTAGATAACATGCATTATACTAGTACGATCACTAAGATCTCACTAGAGGAATTGCAAGACAAGAAAGATCTATTAAATAAACTCACTGGTGCTGTTGAAGCACTAGCATTATATAAAAAGCACGTTGACCCCAACTGCACTGATAGAGATTTTGTATTCAATGAGGACTGAACGCCTATTTCCAACTCCTATATGGATAGATGATGATTGTGGTATTGACCCTAAAGAGATAGAAGAGTTTGCATATATTGTAGAGAAAGAAGATCCAAAGGGTGTACAAGCATCTAATTATGGTGGGTATCAATCTGATTCATTTAGAGATACTTTTATACCTGATCCATTATCAAAACTATATCAGAGACTGATGGCAAATGCCTATGAGTCTGCTGATTCTTTTGGTTTCTCAAATTATACTCTGAAGTTATCTAACCTATGGATGAATATCAATAGGAAGAGTAACTATAATCTCTTACATACACATGCAGGATGTATAATGTCAGGAGTATATTATGCTAAGGTACCTGAGTGTTGTAGTGGTGATTTAAAGTTTGTTAGAGATCTCAACCATCAATGTCTTAAAGAATATTGGGGGTGTAATGAGAATTTTGATAGATATGAGCATGATTATAACTACATGGAGTATTATATACAACCAAAGGAGAATCTAATGATTCTATTCCCATCATGGTTGATGCATAGTGTAGACGCTAGTAGTAGTGATGATGATAGAATATCACTATCATTTAATATCAATATATTTTCTGATTATTATCGTGACAATGAAATATATCCACAAAGAAAATCTAATAACTCCCAGTTATCTCTCAAGATTAACTAAGATGGTATCTGGGATGAATGGATTCCCATGGTACTTTATATCAGAAGATGTTAGTTATACTCCAACTGATGATTTCAAGTTTGGTGGTTCTAATCTACTGGATATGCCTGAGAGGGAGAAGAGTGTTGGATTTGTGCATGTATTGAAGGATCAGGATGGTATAGAGAGTCCTTGGTTAGTGCATTTCGTGCCATTGTTAGATGCAATACAAGACTCATTGGGGACTGATATAAACTTTACTAGGGTTAGGTTATCATTGACAGTTAATCATGGTAAGGAAGCAGGACAACATAATGCACCACATACTGACCATGAGACAGACCATTATGCAGCATTATTTTATTTCCATGACTCTAATGGTGATACAGTATTCTTTAATGAGTATGATGATCCTAAATCAGGTAGTGTGAATGATAGGTGGTGGAAAGCAAGGACACAAGAATATACTATTGCAAAGAGGGTAACACCTAAAGCAAATAGTTTATTTGCATTTGATGGTCATCAATTTCATGCGTCATCTAATCCACATGGTGATGAGAAATATAGAGTGGCGTTAAACCTTAACTTTACATGTGATGATATCTTTACTCTTGACTAAACTACTAGGAAGTAAAAAATGGCACATAGATGACAATCCTCAATTATTCAGAGGTATTGTTGATAACCCAAGTGAACTAGCAACATGGGAGGAATTAGAGCATTGTATTAATTTTCCTCAATTCTATGAGATTAAGTTTATTGATAGTAATTCATTAGATTTTATACCAATACCAAAGCATCAAAGATGTTGGGCACATGATAGTCAGGATGTAGTAGATTTAGTACAAGCATGGGAGGATGGACATAATATAGTAATTAATAATTTTGACTCTGGGTTTGAGAAGAAGCAAAGAATATTACAACAGTTTGAGGAGGCATTTGATGGTAGAATGGCAATGCATCTCTATGCAGGTTATAAAGGATGCTCATCATTTAGAGTGCATGAAGACACAGCAAATAATTTTATTATACAGATAGAAGGAAGCACACATTGGACAGTATATAAAAATAGATGTAGTAATATAATAAAACCACAAGAGATGCAGAGTGTGGAAGAGTTTAATGACTTGGTATCACAAATGGAACCTGCTATTGATACTATGTTGACACCAGGTGATATGATATACATACCAGCACGTTGTTATCATCGGGCACAACCAGATGGTAAGAGGATGTCTGTTAGTATACCTATGGTAACGTTACCACATTTAAAACCATTTGATAGGACACATTATGCACTTCCCCATTGAGGTAATAGATACCAAACTAGGATCTGAGGAGTTATACTATAAAGCAGTATACCTACCTTATAAGTTTACACGTACTGATGATCCACCATGTGAAGCAAGACCAGAGGTAGATGAGAGAAATAATTATTGGACACATCAATTATATAATTTCTGCCCAATATCAGATCCTACTTACTATCAGAATCCAGGACTAAAGGCAAGTGAGGATCCACTATACTTAGAAGTACTTGAGTATTTGGAAGCAGTTTGCCCACGGATGCCCAAAAGAGAATGGTTATACAGCAGTTATATTAATGTGTTGAGACATGGTAACACACCAGGTGTGCATGTAGATGCACCACACCATGTGCCTGAGAATAAGACAGTTATATTATATTTGAATTATGAGTGGCATCCAAACTGGGGTGGTGAGACTATATTTTATGACCATAATCTAGATGCTCAGAGAATAGTCACACCTAAACCAGGTCGTGTACTCATGTTTGATGGTAGGATACCACACACAGGCAGACCACCAACTCCTAGGTATATGATGAATAGATATATCATGACCTTTAAATACATGGATCCTAGTATACGACAGCATTTATTCAATGAGCATGAGATGAAGAATATCCCACCAGTATTGGATCAAGGCATCTTAGGTTTTGATCCCAAGACAGTTAAGGATATCCTATTGACATGAGTGATAAACTAGATAAACTAATAAATAATTCAGCAATGGACCATTCGGGGGAAGGTTCTAATATGTTTTTACCAACAGCAATTCTAAATCACGAACAGAAGGATTTACTTAAGAAAGCACTATTCTTTTATCAGAAGGATGCTTGCGAACATAATGGCGACGTATCTGATGAAGATAGAGGATTAATTGAATCAATAATTGATACGCTTCATATGAAACACGTATGACCATTCCTATATTTTTAGCGGAGGCAATTCCATTGGAAGTTAGAAACATTCTTAAATCATTAGAGAAAGGACAGAA
>CENZ01204154.1_pt1 | contig 12329 bp, 6 predicted proteins | sample 361341 | NCBI WGS metagenome assembly CENZ01 (sample SAMEA2619782, study PRJEB7988) | marine metagenome | biome: marine biome (ENVO:00000447); feature: deep chlorophyll maximum layer (ENVO:xxxxxxxx); material: "saline water (ENVO:00002010), including plankton (ENVO:xxxxxxxx)" | depth 50 m
AAGGCACCGGAGCACGCACTGATGACTGTGTTATGGCACAATGGTTCTTAGAACACAATTTAGAAAAACTTTATGTACCACAAACAGATGGAGCTAAACAGTGGCGACCATCATGGATAACAGGCCAAGATGTATCAGGGGATGACGCTTACGCGAGGTTGTTTACGTGAAAACAGTTGAAGAAATAGTCGCCATCTACGGAGCTAGAGCGCAAGCAACCGATTTGCTGAAAAGCAAAATGCGGACCTTACGTGACTACTACAACGGCGACGTTATAGTTCCTCTCCCCGAAATAAACGCAGACGAACAATCTGCGGTAGCTAACTTGTTAGCACAAGGGTTAGACCAAACAGCTATGCGGATCGCTTCAACCCGACCCGACATTTACTGTCCACCATCTGATCCTTCACGCAAACGATCACGAGACAACTCACAAATAACTCGTAAAGCTCTGTTCGGTTGGTGGGAACATTCTCGAATGGATTTGCAGTTAGCGAAACGGGCACGCCAACTCATTGGTTACTCGACAACGGTAACGCAACTTCGATTCAACGCAGACACCGGATGCCCTGAATGGCATCTTCGTGACCCATTGACAGCATACCCAGCCACTCTTCTTGGCGTAGACGACATGCTGCCACGAGATTGCATTTTTGCATACGAACGACCACTCGGCTGGTTGCACAACAACTATCCCCAAATTGCTCAAGTGTTCCAGTCAGACAGTGACGCTGGACCAGACACCGGCGTTGAACTAATCGAATACGTCGGACCAGAAGAAACAGTTCTAATTGCAATGCGAGGCCCAGTGAACACTGGCCTGTTTGCAACATCTAGTTACGACTCAGGAGAAAACGTAGTCGTAGAATTAGAACGTGCAGAAAACCGTGTAGGTGTCACCCCTATCGTATGTGCTCAACGAATATCGTTGGACTCATCGCAAGGACAATTTGACGGCATCCTTGGCATGTACCAAATGCAAGCCCGGTTAATGGCACTCGAAGTTATTGCTGTCCAAAAAGGCGTGTTCCCTGACACATGGCTAGTTGGTCGAGCCGGAGAAACTCCACAAATCGTAAACCCTGCTGACGGGCTGACTGGCGAAGTCGGTGTTATCCGAGGCGGGGAGTTACGAGACATGGCACTTCAACCCGGTTACATGACCAACCCAGCTATCGACAGATTAGAACGTGCCCAACGACTCACCGCTGGCATCCCACCAGAATTTGGTGGCGAATCGTCTACCAACATTCGGACAGGGCGTCGAGGCGATTCAGTGCTTTCAGCGGCTGTAGATTTCCCAGTCCAAGAAGCACAACGAATTATGGCTCGCGCATTACAAGAAGAAAACAAGCTAGCCATCGATATGTCTAAAGCGTATGCCGGTAACCGAGGCAAATCGTTTTATGTCACTACCAAAAACGCTAAAGGCACCGTTGACTACACCCCTAACACAAACTTTGATTCAAGTGACAACGTAGTCAGCTACTCCCAAGCCGGATCAGACATCAACAATCTGGTTATCGGCGGAGGACAACGAGTCGGCATGGGCACCATGTCCAAAATGTCTTTCATGGCTATCGACCCTCTTGTCGAAGACCCCGAGTTTGAACATGACTCAGTTATAGCCGAACAGTTAGAAGCAGCATTACTTTCGTCGTTGCAACAGCAAGCCGCTGAAGGAGCAATACCCCCAGCCGACCTTGCCCGCATAATGGCTTTAGTCTCAAACAACGAATTAGAACTAGCTGAAGCTGTTGAGCGAGTTCAGAAAGAAGCGCAAGAACGGCAAGCAAAAGAGGTTGAAGCAATGTCAGCCGAAGCTATGCCCGGTTTAGCGCAACCCGGTATGGGAGCCGAATCGCTAGCGGCAGGGGCGAACGCTGAAGCAGCCGCAGCCCCAGATCTAGCTCAACTTCTTGGAGCGTTGTAATGCCACGTAAAGGTGCCGGACAAAAAATTCAGACAGCTACAGGTCAAGGATACGGGGAAGCCAAAGCACAAGAAGACGCTCAACGTCAAATGCCTTTGCCTGTGCTGCCTTCGGCAGCTACAGCAAGCCCCGGCGAACGTGCTCTTACCCGAACTACTGAACGACCAGCAGAACCTATTCAAGCACAAGTTGGTCCGTTACCTCCACGCCCCCAAGAAGGAGTAGACAACACTGCGCTGTACGCTCAACTGCCAGCGCTAGAAGGGATTGCTTCACAGCCCGGAGCGACAGAACAAACAAAAGCGTTTGTCCGTCAACTTCGTATGGTGGCTATGCGTAACGGAGTGCGCTAATGAGCATCTTGGGTCGTATTGGGAAGATAGCCAATGGCTTTACTAACTTGGGCACCGAAATTGGTGAACTGGTTTGGGATACTGTCCGTTCTCCGTTTACTGAAGACGAATATGACGGTGTTGCCGGGACCATTGTGGGTATTACCCAAGACAACTTGATTAGTGGGGTTCTTGCTTCCGCTGTCGGAGAAGGCAGCCCTCTCGAAGCTACCGTTGGAGCAATCCCAGAAAAATACAGAACACCTGTCCGCACATTCAGCAACGAAGTACTTGGTGCAGTTGACGCATGGCAAGACGACTGGATTGAACGCCCGTTAGCTGCTGCCGCTGTCGGATACAGCGTCGCAACCCAATCAGGTTTACGAGGCTGGGTAGACAGCGAAACTTGGGGCACTGCATGGAACATAGCTAGCGAAGGTTTACCGGAAGGCGAATACGATCTTTCCCAAGTCCCACCTGACCAACAAGAACTGTTCACAAAACAACTTAGTTTAGGTCGAGCCGTTGCTTTTGCCGTTTTAGGCACAGACGTTCTTAACCCTAACGCTGCTGTCGAAGCAGCACAATCAGGAACTTTTAATCTTATTTCTGGTGCAGTCGATTTTGGGGAAACCATTTTTCTTGACCCATTGCTTGCCGCTGGAAAACCTTTGCAAGCAATACGAGCAGGAAGATTAACTGTCGGCAAATCTACTGACGTAAATCAAATGTTGCGTCGAAACCGTCGAGGCGATTTGTCTCCCACTCGTTCGCTTACCGGAGTGCGCCGTCGAACAGACGGAGCAGGAGAAAAAACGTGGGGTTACACAAACAAACTTACTCAAAGCGAAATAAACAATTTTACTACTAAAAGAGCCAACCAAGTAGTTCAAAGCGACGGATGGATAAACGTCAACAACGCTATTGACGAACTGCCAGCGTTTAGACAATTAAACGACGGGGCAAGTCGTACGTCACGAGAAACCCAAGAACTCCACAACCAATTAGGCGCTCAAATCCGTGAGCTTGTAGGCGACAATCGGATTACTGCTGTTACGGCAATGGCTTTAGCCCAAGCCCGTAATCAAACGATGCGCACTAATCATTATCGTTACATGATGGGCGATCAGTCTGCTTACACTGAAGCCGCTAACGCAGCCGTAGCGCAAGCCCGACGTTTAGCTGAAGGCAACGTTTCTGGCAAAGTTAGTAGCGGCAAAAACTTAAACGACATAAATGATTTAGACGGTCAAATTGCTGAAAAAAGAAAAAGCGTTAGTGCCGCTATAAGCAAATACAAAACACGAGCAGTTGAAGCTGCCCGTCAAGCCGAATTAGGTGACGCTGCTGGACCTGTAATAGATGTTGATTTAGGTCCCGGCATTGACAATCTTTTTGACGCTGAAGAACTTAACGATCTAACTGAACTAGATCGTTTGCTTCGTACTCGCAAAGACAAAGTAGAGGAGCTTCGAGATTATGTGCAAGGCGACGAAGATTGGGATTTCGGTTTTGTTTATGACCTTAAAACCCGTTTTGACGACGCCCAAGTAGACAATTTTGCGGCAAGCAATCTCACCGGAGCCAACGACGAGTTAGCCAAATTTTTTAGTCGAAACGCAGTAGACGACGGTGATCTTCTAAACGCTGGAATAGATCGCTGGCTTCTTGACAGCATTGATTACGAAGATGTTAGAGAAACTTTGTTTCAAAAACTTGGTGAAGCTACTTTGAAAAACGTAGACGATGCTACCGAACTTGGCGTAGAACGTTTAATGCGTGGCAAAGCAGATCTTCAACGCCAAATCTATGCGCCTTTAGCGGTACGAGCTAACAACTCGTTTAGCGGTGTAGCAGGAACAGTTATTAACACTTCAGCTAAAGCCATTCGTGGACGCCGCATTGTGCAAGTGTGGAGCGAAAACACTGCTCAAAGATTTTTCCAAGCAGACGATCTTTCTCAAGCTTCTAACCAGTTTGAACGCATGTTAAGAGACGCTACCCGTGTCATGTATAAAGGGCGGCGGCTTATGGAAACCGAAGAAATGGATCGGTACATGGGCGACTGGATTAATCTTCCTGACGCCGATCAACGTCTCAGAATGTTTCAAGCTCTTACCGAAACGTTAAACGAACGATTAGCAAAACGAGTATACCCTGATAGCCCTAACGCTGAAAAAGCGTTACTAGACGGTTTGAACGAACAACTCAACGGAGCAAACGTTTATTTAGGGCAAGCTAAACCTTCTGGCGGTTTGTTTGGTGTTGACCCAAAAACGTCGCAAATAAGTTGGCGAGACGAAAACGGATCACTCCAACGTTTTGGGGTTCCGCTTACAACTCAACAACTAGCAGCCGCTCGCATGGTTCCTCGCTACGATCTTATTAAAGACGCATTAGCAAAAATAGAAAAACAATCTGATAACCGCAGCATTCTTAAAAATTACATAGGCGAAGAAGGTTGGATTAACCCACGCAAAGTTCCTGAAACAGCAAGTCTAGTAGCCGACAATTTAATGAAAGTATGGCGTCCCGCTGTGTTGCTTCGACCAGCTTGGCCTTTGCGAGTAGTAGGCGACGAAGCTTTGCGTGCTGCTTCTGTTGTTGGAGCTTTTAATCAGTTGCGTGGAATGCGTGCAGGCATGAGCGATATGCGTGTCGAGTTTTTGCGTAGGCGAGGCATTGACATCGAAGAAGTTGCTGTAAGCCGAATGCGGAGAGAACTTCGAGAAGAAGGCGTAACCGATCTTGCTGACGACGCTGACGTATATTTTGCTTACCGTGATCGATTTAGCGATGACGCTATAGACAAGTTGTATAAAGACGAAATTTATGAAGCTTGGGGTAAACGTCGTCACACTGGTTTAGCTGCTCGTAGCATGGCAGGTTTTTTGTTGTTCGGTCCTTTAGGTGCTGTAGGTGGCGGTCTTACCGGAGTTATGGGGCAAAGCAAAACCGCTCGCCGGTTAGCTCAACGCCAAATTGGAGAAGCGTTTGCTCAAGATCTTAAATCTCGTGCAGACGATTTGTTAGAACAAGCTGTCCGAGAAGGCGTAAGTCCTGAACGTGTAGCCGAACTTCGTCATACTGCTAGTTTGCTTATGGCTAGAGAAACTCATATTAAAAAAATGCTTAAAAAATATGAGTTAGACAAAGATTCTGTTGAAGGTCAAATTTTAACTGTTGCTGACGCTGCGGGTGCTCGGCTAGAACAAGCCGGTCGTGCTCCTACAATGATTGCTGGAACTTTAGTGCGTCACGCTTTAGGCGACGAAACTGTTTCACGTGAAACAATGAACCAGCGCATTAGCGCTGATCGCACTACGTCTCGTCTTATTGAAGGCGCGTCTACTCGTGAGCTAGGCCGCAATTTTGAAGGCCCAGAATGGCAAGTGTATACAAGCCAATCAGACGGTTTTGTAGATGCATGGAATCGGACAACTAACCGCCAATGGAAAGCTCGCGGAAACGCTGATTCTCCTTCTAATCAATATCTTCGCGAAGTGTGGTCTACTGCTTTTGATAGCGAATCAGCGTACAAAGCAAATCTTGTTCGATTTATGAACACTCCTAAAGGCCGTCAAGTTTTAGACGCTTTAGGCGTAGACAAAAACCATGTAGACAACTTTGTTGACGCAGTAGCCGCAAGCGCTAACGACATTATGCCGCAGTTTATAAATGGGCGACGCATCGATTATTTTGATGGATACCGAGATCGTTTAAGTTCAGTAGATAGCGACGACATTGAATGGCGAGAAGTAGAAAAAACTCGTCGGCGCATTACAGACACCGCTAGCGGTAGAGACGAACTTACGGAAATTGATACTGCTTCTGGAATGAACATGACAAGGGGACCAGTAGAAGGCATCACCCCTTACTGGGAAGGCGGCAAAAACCTTCAAAATCTTACTAACGAAGCATTCAAAATCTTTGCCACGTTACCTACAGACAACTTAAGCCGTTTGCCTTATTTCCGAGCTTCATACGATCAAGAAGTTGCTCGACGTTTAGGTGCTTATGTTGACCCTGAAACAGGAACGTACCGTATAAGCGGCGATGCTTTGCAAGACGTTGTAGACAAAATAGAAATGGCTGCTAGAGAAAAAGCTTTAGCTGACGTTCGTTATTTGTTGTATGACTTAACTGAATCTACTCGAATGCAAGAAAGTCTTTCTAACATGATGCCTTTCTTAGGTGCATGGCAAGAAGTAATTTCTCGGTGGATTGGTATAACTAAAGAAAACCCGGCGTACGTTGCCCGTGTTTTAGACAATTTTAATTCGATTCCTGTTACTGAAGACGACGAAGGCAACCGGTGGATGATCCTTCGGATGCCTACACTTGGGGGCGCAACTGGCACGTTACTTAAACCGTTTGTCGGCAAACAGTTAAGTTTCAGCCAAGACGCTATGTCTATGTTGTCTTCTGGTGGTCCCGGTTTCGGCCCGCTTGTCACTATGCCTATTACTGAAATAGCGGTGCAAGAACCAACGCTTGAAGAAACTTTAGAATTTATGTGGCCGTATGGTTTACCGCAAGGCGACAGCCAATTTAGCCGAGTAATAACTCAAATAACTCCTGCGTGGGTAAGAAGAGCTAAAGGGGCTGCTACAGGCAGCGACGAACAAGAAAGAATTGTGTTGTCTATTATGCGAGACGCTCTTGTTCTCGCAAGACAAACCGAATCAACTGACCCACAGTACGAAACTCAATACCAAGAAATTTTGTCTGACCCTCTCAAAATGAACGAATTTATGGGAGATCTCCGAAGCAACGCACGTCACTTGTTGGCAGCTAGAGCGTTCGCTTCGATGGTTCTTCCAACGTCAATGAAAGTTGATTCTCCATACCAAATGTATTTAGACAACTATCGTAAGCTGCGAGAAGAAGACCCTATCAACGCTGACGACCGGTTTATAGAAAACTATGGACCCGAATTTTTCGGCATTGTCCAACGCACAACTAAAACCAATAACGGCGTTTCTCCAACTATCGAAAGTTGGAAAACGTTCCAAGAATATCAGCCTCTTATTGAAGCGTACCCAGAAATTGGTGGACTTGTAACTGGCAACATTGGGTCAACTACAGTGCAACGATTTAACGAAGCAGTGTACCGAAGACAGCAATCTAGTACTGTGGCTCCGGGGTCAGAAGATCGGCAACGTGAACGAGTACCGTTAGAAGATTTTTTGGAAGGCCCAGATGTTAAAGAAGGCTGGGAGTTTTACCGCAATCTTGTTGATATACGCGACGGCGAACTTACGGCTCGTAAACAAAGCGGAGGGTCTGGTTCTATTAACTCTCGACAAAACCAAGATGTGCGTCAAGTCTATGATTTTGAGTTAGAACGTTTAAGGTTTAGTCATCCAGCTTGGTGGCGTGCTTTTAACGTTCAAGACAAATTGAAAGATCAACGAAAGTTTGAAGCTTTGCGTGAAGTCGCTCAAGACACTCGGTTAGTGCAACGTGAAGACGTAGAAGTTCTTGTTGATTATCTTGACGACCGGGAAACAATTATTGACGAACTGAAAGCTAGGGAAGCTGCGGGGGGTTCTTCGCAGTTAAGCGCTACCGCTAATCAAGACGTCGCAGAGTTGTGGGACTATATGCGAATGCAATATCGGTCTATTCTAGTGTTTACAGAAATTTTCGACCGATTTCTTAATCGTGACGAAGTAGACGATTCTACATGGAGTAAAGCGTAATGGTACAAAGCGCAACCAACGATTATGGGACAATGAAAACTATTGCCGAGTCAGCGGGGTTTGTTCCGGGTTTTATCCCGGAAAGTACAAGCAACCCGGTCGTAGGAATTCGGGAACGTGAAGTGTTTGAAGGCCCACCTATGTATGGGGCTACTCGCACTTACCAAGATCGTGTTACTCAAAACGATTATTATGCTGAGTTCGCTGCATTAGGGCAAGAAGAACAAGAAGCTTATGCTGAAGCGATGTTTGCTGCTGGTTGGGGAGAACGTTTTAATATTGAAACGATTGATGAAATTTATCAGCCGTATGTTATTCAAGGGATGCTTCAAACTGGTTTAGAAAGAGCGGCTGATTCTATGCTAGTTGGCCGTTCAGAGCTACCCGATTTTGAACAAGCTTTAGCGGGCGCTGAAGAAACTTCTTTGGATGACGCTTTAACTAAATTAGATGGGGAGTTGCCTGAAGTTCGTTACATGGATCGGGCAGGTTTGGAAGAAACTGCTGACGCTTATTTCAATCGGTATTTAGGTCGTAAAGGAACTAGCGCCGAGTTGTCTTCGTTTGTTGCTGGTATTCATGCGGCACAGAAATCTGGTTTGAAGGGGGCAGAAATCGATGTGGGGGGACGTGCGCTAGAGTTTGCCCGTGGGGCTGATCCTCGGCGTGCTGAAGGTATGGAGTATTCGCGAGCGGCTAGTTCTGCGATGAAAGCGTTAGGGATGTCGTTCTAATGGCCTTGTCTACAGAAAATCAAGCGTACGAACTTTTAGTTAAGTTGTTTGAAGAAGCTAAACAGGATTTGGCAGACAGAGCAGCGGGAACCCCAGAAGCTCGCAAAGCTCGAACTGATGCGCGACGCCGACACAGCCGCAGATCTAACGAGTTTAGTTCTTTGAGCCAGAAAATTAGCGAATGGGAAGAATGGAAAAAAACGCCCGGTGCGTTTGCTGCTGATGCTCAAGTAGACAAATGGGAAGAAATTTTTGGGACAGGTTCAGGTTGGGACGGCGAAGATGCCGAAGATCCTGACGCTGACGCTGGTTCTTTTTTCCGTTCCAAAATTGCGGACGCTAAAGAAAAACAAGTTAGTTTACAAAAAGAAGTTACTCGTCTGCGTAGCCAATTAGACGCTGCGGAAGACGAGTTTTCTAATCCTGATGTTGCTCGTCGCCGTCAAGAAGCTGAATTGATTAGTGTCGGGGAAACTTCAGCAGAAGAAATAATTGATTGGCTTGTCGGAGAACCAGAAGACGATGCTGAATTAGTTTTTCGGGATGAATTGCGAGCGTTAAGTGAAGGGCAAACAGACTTTGAATATGCTGCTAACCCATTGGGATCGAGTGTTGAAACACCTATTCCTCAAAGAGACAGAGAAGGGGTATTAAGTTACGAAGGGCGTCGTCAACTTAAAGAAGTTACAGACGACAGGCTGCTTCCTTATTCTGGACCTGTTGCGGGGGAATTAGACACTGAACCTCTTTCTGCGGGCGAAGAACTTTCTGAATCAGAAATGATTAGAGAAGCTCCTATCACTACTCGCGATATGGACATGCAAGCTGGTTTAGACGAAGAGCTTGCACTTCAAAGAGTTCAGCGAGAAAACCGTGGACGTGACCGAGGATTCGACGAAAGCCTCCAAGAATTTGGGGCACCTGTAGACGAGCCGGAAATCTTAAATCCTGTTGAAGGTGACACTCGAGTAAACCCGGACACAGGTTTAAGTGAGAAATATCTTAGCGGGCAATGGGTCGCCGGATCTGAAGGCGAAGACGGGGAATGGATTCCGGGCGGCACAGCGGAACGTGAGATTCTGCAAGGAATTGGTGAAACGTTTGATGTTGCTGCCCAGTTCGGTTATCGCTTCTTTTTCTTTGAACCGGGAACGCAGAACCCTCGTGAAGACATGCTTATCACTGACCCGGATCTTTTAACTGAAGGCGGGTTTAGCGGTCCTGTCAATGTTCTTGAATATATTAAAAAACAGAACCTTACTGATCCAAACGAGATTCGTGCAGCGTTTTCAACAACTAAATGGTTTGCTGAAACTAACGAACTCATGCAGCAATTCGATTTGGAATGGAGTGCTGCTGCTTCTCCGGGGTCATTGAACGACGAAATTACTTTGCGTCGCCGTGAACTTATAGCTGACCAAGAAAACTATATTCGTGACCAGTTAGCGTTGTTGGGTCTTGAAGACAAAGTAACTGACGATCAAATAACTGATCTCGCTATTTTGGCGAAACGTACAGGCATGGACAATCAAGCTGTGCGTCAAACAATGACAGACGTAAACAGCGAGTTTATTAATTTTACGTCGTTTGCTGGTGAGATGGACACAGGTTTGTTGGGGGTTTACAAATCGGGTGTAGAAAACATGGCAGGCCAATACATGATCGGGTTAAGTGACGCTTCTATTGATGAGTGGGTTACAGGCATGTTCGAGTCCGAAGATCCTGATTTACAGTTAGCTCTTTATCGTGAAGAAATGCAGCAGCTAGCGAAAGAACGGTTCCCAACTATCGGCGGGTTGATAGATCAGGGGATGACGCCTAAACAGTATTTTGCTCCGTATAAAGATAAGGCCGAGTTGTTGTTGGAACGGCCTGTCGATTTTATGGGAGGGGACGCCAACTGGTTTGACAAGATTGCTAATGGTACTCCTGATAATGAAACGGGTAGTCGGGTTATGACTTACACTGAAGCTAATAAATATGTTCGTGGGCTTCCTGAGTGGCAGACCACTAAAAATGCGAATGATGAGGCTCGTGAGATTGCGGACAATATTGGTCGCATGTTTGGATTCGTGGCGTAATGGCAACAGATAACCCAGATTTTGAGCTTGGTGACGAATACACCGGGCCTGCTGTAACTAAAAGCGGCAAAGTAATTAACACTGATGACGGCACTTATGTTGAAGGCGGTGTCCGTTACATTTGGACAGGCGAAGGGGACAACTTTGCTCCTGAAGGCGGGTGGAGTGACACTCCCGAACAGCTAGCCGCAGACGACCTTTATGCCCAAGTCCCTAACAACCCTTACAACCCTCAAGACGCTACCGGCGCGTATCTTTACCAACAAGGCACACGGGCAGATGGGAGTTTCCAACCGGGAGCATGGTCCAACAACCCAAGCTTCTACCGCCCACAAGTTAAACCAGACGACGCCGACGCAGTAGATTCACAAAACAGACGGAAATGGATTGTAGGCACAGATGAGCAAGGAAACCCGACTTGGACGTTAAATCCTGACTACACCAGTGAAACTAAACCCGGAACTAAACCCGGAACTACACCCGGTAGCGCTCTCACCCCAGAACAACAAGCCGCTCAATTCACAGCCGATAAAGGCACTCAACTTGCCCGAGACACTTTAGGAAGCCTATTGCGTCTTATGTTTGGGAATGATCCTGCTTACGCTAGCGACATTACTCGACTAACTGGCGAACTTGAAAAGCTGATGATTGACGGGGCTTCGGAATTAGAAATTACGCAACGTATCCGCCAAGACGCCGCTTACGCTACCCGGTTCCCCGGTATGGCTATGCGAGCCGCTGACGGTTTACCTGCTATTAGCGAAGCCGATTACATTGATCTTGAACTTGATTACCGTGGCGCTATGCGTAGAGCCGGTTTGGAAGAAAAATTTTACGAAGACCCGAAACGGTTTGGTGAACTTATCGCTGGCGATGTTTCTGCCGCAGAACTTACAAGCAGGGTGGCTTTAGCTGAAGCAGCTCTTGAAGGCGCTGACCCCGAAGTGTTAGCCCAGTTAGAGCGTTTCTATCCTGAAATGGATAAAACTAAGCTTATCGAATACTACCTTGACCCTGACGAAGCGATAAACCTGTTTGAAGAAGAACGCAGGCAACGAGCCGCAGGTCTATCTGTTGCTAGTTTGCGAGCTACCGGGCAAGGACTTAACCGTGGAATCGCTGAAGCGTTAGAACGAGAAAACATTCAAAATCGAGAAATCCAGACAAGACTTGGGCAACGAGCCGGTTTAACTCAGCGAACATTAGGTGAAGCTGCTGCGATGACTGCAAGCGAAATTGCTTCAGGCGAATTTGGTTTAGAAATGGATCAAGCTACTCGTTTGCGTCGCCGTCGTGAAGAACGTGTCGCCGGATTTGGTGGACGTAGTGGGCCTTTGTCAAGCGGTGCTGGTATCCAAGGACTTGGCACTGCTGAATAGTTGATTTCTGGTGTATTGCTCGCTATCGTTATAAATGTTGATTGGCCCCTTCGGGGAGAGCTACCAACAACCCTCCATCTTTGGTACCACCGCCAAGATGCGTACAGGTCAGGTGAGTGACAAATGACAGACAACGATTCCGTCGAAAATGGCGAACTCGAAGTT
>CENZ01014202.1_pt1 | contig 12326 bp, 8 predicted proteins | sample 361341 | NCBI WGS metagenome assembly CENZ01 (sample SAMEA2619782, study PRJEB7988) | marine metagenome | biome: marine biome (ENVO:00000447); feature: deep chlorophyll maximum layer (ENVO:xxxxxxxx); material: "saline water (ENVO:00002010), including plankton (ENVO:xxxxxxxx)" | depth 50 m
AGGCGGGCGCACCGTGGGTGCCGGCGTCGTAACCGGTATCGAAAACTAAACTGCGGCACGAGGAAGAGAAGGGTCCAGACGACCAAGAGGCAGGCAACCTTAGGCCAGTAGCTCAATTGGCAGAGCGGCGGTCTCCAAAACCGCAGGTTGGGGGTTCGATTCCCTCCTGGCCTGCCACCTGGTAGCAACATTGAATACGAAGGCAGAGACAGCAAGTAAACTTGATCCGGTGAAATGGCTGCTGGTTCTGTTGGTCGTCGGTGGTGGCATCTATGCCAACGCTGAATACGCCACGACTGCGCTGGTTTATCGAATGCTGGCCGGTATCGGAGTGTTGGCGGTGGCAGTGGCAGTGGCGTTGCAGACAGCCCAGGGACAGTCTGCCTGGGAGCTGGCCCGGGAGGCGCGTGTTGAGATCAGGAAGGTCGTGTGGCCAACGCGGCAGGAAACCACGCAGACGACGTTGATTGTGGTAGGAGTGGTATTGCTTGTGGGGTTGATGCTTTGGGGTATGGACTCTGGGCTGAGTTGGGGCATTCAGGCTATCATTGGCTGATCGTCCGGTCATGGAGAATACGTTGAGCAAACAGTGGTATGTGGTACATGCCTACTCCGGATACGAGAAGCATGTCATGCGCTCGCTCCAGGAGCGTATTGACCTGTCCAATACGGGTGACAAGTTTGGGGAAGTGATCGTTCCGGCCGAAGAGGTGGTCGAAATGCGTGCTGGCAAGAAGCGCCGCAGTGAACGAAAGTTCTTTCCCGGGTATGTTCTTGTTGAGATGGAGTTGGATGACGAGACCTGGCATTTGGTGAAGGAAACGCCCAGGGTGTTGGGGTTCATAGGGGGTAAAGCGGACAAGCCGGCGCCTTTGTCCGACGACGAAGCGTCAGCAATACTGCAACGGGTTCAGGCCGGCAGTGAGAGCATTACGCCCAAGACGATGTTTGAGCCAGGTGAACTGGTACGGGTCATCAATGGCCCATTCAACGACTTCAATGGTGTCGTTGAAGAAGTGAACTACGAGAAGAGCAAGCTGCGCGTAGCAGTCACAATATTTGGTCGTTCGACACCGGTGGAATTGGACTTCACCGAAGTTGAGAAGGGCTAGACGAGTAACCGAAAACGGGGACCATTAGTAGCGGGGCTCTGCAAGGGCATTTCGTGAACAGGGGCTTGAACCCGAGGAGGCCAGAATGGCTAAGAAGATTGATGCCTACATCAAGCTGCAGGTTCCTGCAGGTCAGGCAAACCCGAGCCCACCCGTGGGACCGGCATTGGGTCAGCATGGCGTGAACATCATGGAGTTCTGCAAGGCGTTTAATGCCGAGACGCAGTCTATGGAAGCAGGCATGCCGGTTCCGGTCATTATTACTGTCTACAATGACAAGAGCTTTACGTTCATCAAGAAGACACCTCCGGCGTCTGTCTTGCTGCGCAAAGCGGCGGGTATCGGTAAAGGGAGTGGACAGCCGCACGTCAACAAGGTCGGTAAGGTAAACAGAGCGCAGCTTGAAGAGATTGCTACGACCAAAATGCCCGATCTGACTGCGAAAGATATGGACGCGGCCGTGCGGACTATTGCGGGCAGTGCGCGTAGCGCCGGAATCGACACGGAGGGTGTGTAATGGCCAAATTGTCCAAACGAGTCAAAGCATTCCGGGAGCGGGTCGACAAGGACAAACACTACTCGATTGAAGATGCCGTTGGCATTCTCACCGAACTTTCCAAGGTGAAGTTCAAGGAGTCACTCGATGTCAGTGTCAACCTCGGGGTTGATCCTCGAAAGTCTGACCAGGTGGTTCGAGGTTCGACGGTGCTGCCTAATGGCTCTGGAAAGGATGTCCGGGTTGCAGTCTTTACGCAGGGTGATAAGGCGGAAGAAGCAAAAGCCGCCGGGGCCGACGTGGTCGGCATGGAAGACCTGGCAGAGACCATTAAAGGCGGAACGATCGATTTTGACGTGGCGATTGCGACACCCGATGCTATGAGGGTTGTGGGCCAGCTTGGACAGGTGCTTGGGCCACGCGGTCTGATGCCTAACCCACGCCTTGGAACAGTAACGCCAGACGTCACAACAGCGGTGAAGAATGCGAAATCGGGCCAGGTCCAGTTCAGGACTGACCGGAACGGGATTGTTCACGGCTCAGTAGGCAAGATTGGTTTCGAAGCGACCGCAGTCCGGGAGAATATTGAAGCGTTGCTTGCGGACCTGCGAAAGGCCAAGCCCGCCGCAGCCAAAGGCGCCTATATCCAGAAAATTGTACTGTCTAGCACCATGGGTGCTGGTATTCAGATTGATCAGGCTTCACTGGAAGCCTGATTGCGACGTGTTTTTAGCATCACTGGGATGTGGATGCGATGATTTGACTGACTGATTGTTTCAAGGCCCGCAGGCGCGGGTGTTGAGCATGAGGTTGATGACTTTGGGGCTCCTGCGTTGTTGTTGTACGAATGTGTACAACGTTGGCGCAAGGGTCTGTCAAAGACCGCAGGTCTGCCAATTCTCGTCTAGTGACGAGGTTTGGCGGTTAATTTGTTGAGAGCCTGCGCAGACGGTGAGCCCGAATCCGGATGGATCTTGTCGCCGTAGGCCCCACGACTCGTAAGAGGGCGTGGAATAAAGTTCGACACAGGAGAAATACTTGTGCCAATAGGACTGGAAGAAAAGCAGGCAATTGTTGCTGAGGTTCACGATGTGGCCGGCTCAGCGCTCTCTGCTGTCGTTGCTGACTACCGGGGCGTGTCCGTTGAAGACATGACCACCCTGCGGAAGTCGGCCCGCGATGCAGGTGTGCATGTCAAGGTGGTGAGAAACACCCTGGCGAGACGTGCTTTCGAGGGGACCGAGCTTGAGTGTCTGAAAGACGAGATTCTTGGTCCGAATATCTATGCATTCTCGATGGAGGATCCTGGTGCGGGTGCCCGCGTATTCAAGGATTTTGCAAAAGAGAATGAAGAATTCGAGATCAAGTTGCTCAGTGTTGGTGGACAGGTGCTACCTGCAGATCAGATTGATGCTTTGGCGAAGCTCCCGACTCGGGAACAGGCGTTGTCAATGCTGATGTCGGTCATGCTGGCCCCGGTCACAAAGCTGACACGCACACTCAATGAAGTGCCAGGTAGCGTGACCCGCGTGGTTGCTGCCGTTCGCGATCAGAAACAAGAAGCCGAATAGAACCCACATTCGTTTGGAGACAGGATTTATGTCACTATCTAAAGAAGAAGTACTGGAAGCGATTGCAGAGATGAGCGTCATGGACGTTGTCGATCTCGTTTCCGCAATGGAAGAGAAATTTGGTGTGTCCGCTGCAGCTGCGGTGGCTGTCGCACCAGCAGCCGCTGGCGGTGATGATGCTGGTGGTGCAGCGGAAGAAAAGACCGAATTCGACGTCGTGATCACTGCGGCAGGCGAGAAGAAGGTCAACGCGATCAAGGTTGTTCGTGCTGTCACTGGCCTGGGCTTGAAAGAAGCCAAGGCGATGGTCGATGAAGCACCTTCAACCGTCAAGGAAGGCGCGACCAAAGAAGAAGCTGAAGACATCCTCAAGCAACTGGAAGAAGCAGGCGCTTCTGCGGAGCTCAAGTAATCCCGGGATTGATCTTGGAATTACAAACAGATGCCGGCGGTGCAAGTATTGCGCTGTCCGGCATCGTTTTGTCTGAAATTTGCCCTTGACCCCCCTGGAGGCATGAATGGCCTACTCATATACAGAGAAAAAACGTATACGCAAGGACTTCCGCAAGTTGCCAACTGTCATGGATATTCCATATCTGCTGGCGACTCAGGTTGAGTCCTATCAGGAGTTTCTGCAGGCCAATGTGGCGCCGGGTTCAAGGCTCGACAAGGGACTGAGCGCTGCGTTCAAGTCTGTATTTCCGATTGCCAGTTACTCTGGCAACGCAGAGCTGGAATACGTGAACTATCAATTCGGTAAGCCAGTCTTTGACGTGCAGGAGTGCCAGGCTCGTAGTTTGACCTACGAGGCGCCGTTACGCGTCAAGGTTCGACTGCGTATCTTTGACAAGGATACGGGTAACAAGACCATCAAGGATATCCGTGAGCAGGAAGTCTACATGGGTACGATTCCACTCATGACCGACAATGGTACGTTTGTTGTCAACGGTATTGAGCGGGTGGTGGTCTCCCAGTTACATCGTTCTCCGGGCGTGTTTTTCGATCACGACAAAGGTAAGACGCACTCCAGCGGTAAGTTGCTGTTTTCGGCCCGGGTTATTCCCATGCGCGGGTCCTGGCTGGATTTCGAATTTGATCCGAAAGATTGTGTGTTTGTTCGAATTGACCGACGTCGAAAGCTACCGGCAACGGTATTGCTTCGGGCACTGGGGCTGACATCTGAAGAAATCCTGGACACGTTCTTCGATTCAGATTCCTTCATCATCGATGGGGACGATTACCGAATGACTCTGATTGCAGGGCGTCTTCGCGGGGACACCGCAAAATTCGACATCGTTGACGGCGACGGAAATGTGATTGTCGAGGAAGGGGCTCGAATTACAGCGCGTCACATCCGACAGATGGAAGCGGCGGGACTCGAAGAACTGAGCGTGCCAACAGAATACGTTTGTGGTCATGTGCTGGCGGAGGACATCGTTGATCCCGACAGTGGCGAGATTGTCGTGCCCTGTAACTCAACGTTGACCGAAGAGCACCTCGAGCAATTAAAAGAGCTGAAAAGGAAGACGTTCCGAACCATCTATACCAACGATATTGAAGCGGGTTCTTTCATCTCGGACACGCTCAACATTGATCCAACCAACAACCGTCTTGAGTCGCTGGTGGAAATCTACCGAATGATGCGACCCGGTGAGCCGCCGACGAAGGAAGCCGCAGAGAATCTGTTCAATAATCTTTTCTTCTCTTCAGAGCGCTACGACCTGTCGGCAGTAGGTCGTATGAAGTTCAACCGCCGACTTGGCAGGGAAGACGAGACAGGTGAGGGAACACTCAGCAATGATGACATCATCGACGTCCTCAAATGCCTGATCGACATTCGAAACGCCAAGGATACGGTCGACGACATTGACCACCTGGGTAACCGAAGAATTCGGTCCGTGGGTGAAATGGCGGAGAATGCGTTCCGACTGGGCCTGATTCGCGTTGAACGTGCGGTCAAGGAACGTCTCTCTCTGGCAGAGTCTGAAGGACTGATGCCGCAGGATCTGATCAATGCGAAACCGGTGGCAGCGGCAGTGAAGGAGTTCTTCGGATCGGCTCAGCTTTCACAGTTCATGGATCAGGCGAATCCGCTAGCCGAGGTTACGCACAAGCGGCGCGTATCGGCATTGGGGCCGGGTGGTCTGACTCGGGAGCGTGCTGGATTTGAGGTCCGCGACGTTCACCACACCCACTACGGTCGAGTTTGTCCCATTGAGACCCCTGAAGGGCCGAATATCGGATTGATCAATTCGCTTGCGACCTACAGTCGTACCAATGAGTACGGATTTTTAGAGACGCCCTATCGACGTGTTGTGGAAGGCAGGGTCACCGATGACATCGACTACCTGTCAGCGATTGTTGAAGGCGATTACGTGATTGCGCAGGCGAGTGTCCCAGTTGATGAGAACGGTGTGATTGTCGACGAGCTTGTTGATGTGCGCGCGCAGGGTGAATTCACCAAGATGCCCCGCGAGAGCGTTAACTTCATGGATGTCTCACCGCAGCAGGTGGTCTCCGTGGCAGCCTCTTTGATTCCGTTTCTTGAGCATGATGACGCAAACCGCGCGCTGATGGGTTCCAACATGCAACGCCAGGCGGTGCCCACACTTCGTTCCGAGAAGCCGCTGGTCGGTACCGGGATGGAGCGGATCGTTGCGCGGGATTCCGGAGTCTGTGTTGTCGCCCGTCGCGGTGGTGTCGTGGAGACGGTAGACGCCGCGCGCATTGTGGTTCGTGTCAACGACGCAGAAACTGAAAGTGGCGAAGCTGGTGTCGATATCTACAAACTGATCAAGTACACCCGTTCGAACCAGAACACCTGTATTAATCAGAAGCCGCTGGTCAAGGAAGGGGACGTTATTACCGGTGGCGATGTGCTGGCTGATGGTCCCTCTATTGATATGGGCGAGCTCGCGCTAGGCCAGAACTGCCGGATCGCCTTCATGACCTGGAATGGCTATAACTTTGAGGACTCTATCCTCGTTTCAGAACGGGTTGTTAAGGAGGATCGTTTCACGACGATTCATATCCAGGAACTCACCTGTACAGCCCGCGATCACAAACTCGGCAGTGAGGAGATTACCTGTGATATCCCGAACGTCGGTGAGGGCGCACTGTCCAAGCTGGATGAGTCGGGGGTCGTGTATATCGGCGCTGAAGTTGAAGCGGGCGATATCCTGGTCGGTAAGGTCACCCCGAAGGGAGAGACCCAGCTGACGCCCGAGGAGAAACTGCTTCGGGCCATCTTTGGTGAGAAGGCGTCCGACGTAAAGGACACCTCACTGCGTGTGCCGAGTAGCTACAAGGGTACGGTTATTGATGTGCGGGTGTTTACGAGGGATGGTGTCGACAAGGACCAGCGCGCGCTCGATATTGAGCGCCAGGAGCTGGAGGAAGTTCGTGGGAACATTGAGGAAGAGTACCGGATCGTCAGTACCGCGACTTTTGAGCGCCTCGCAGATTCCCTGACTGGGAACAGCGTTGTTGCGGGTCCGGGCCTGAAGAAAGGTGAATCAATCACACGAGCCTACCTGGACGAATTGCCCATTGAGGACTGGTTCAAGCTCCGGATGGAGAGTGATGATCTGAACGACCTCTTGTCTTCAGCAGATCAACGTCTCAAAGAGCGTCGCGCAGCACTGGATGAGCAGTTCGAAGAAAGCAAAGGTAAGCTGCAGAGTGGTGATGACCTGCCGCCAGGCGTGCTCAAGATTGTCAAGGTATACCTGGCGATGAAGCGTCGTATCCAGCCTGGAGACAAGATGGCGGGACGCCACGGGAACAAGGGTGTGATCTCGGTCATCAAACCGGTCGAAGATATGCCGTTTGATGAGAGCGGTGAACCGATTGATATCGTGCTCAACCCCCTGGGTGTTCCCAAGCGTATGAACGTGGGACAGATCCTGGAAACCCACCTTGGTTGGGCGTCGGAAGGCCTTGGCAAACGCATCGGTGAAATGCTTGAGGCGAAGCGTGCAGTCGAGGAAGTTCGGGGCTACCTGGAGAAGATCTACAACGCGAGTGGCAGGACTGAAGACCTGGATTCCTTTACGGACGATGAAATCATCGAGATGGCGGGGAATCTGGTCGGTGGTGTTCCGATGGCGACATCAGTGTTTGACGGCGCGACAGAAGCTGAGATCAAGAACATGCTGGAACTGGCAGGCCTGCCCAAGGACGGTCAGACAACCTTGTTTGATGGTACGACGGGTGAGGCTTTCGATCGTCCGGTTACCGTGGGCTACATGTACATGCTGAAGTTGAACCACCTGGTGGATGACAAGATGCATGCTCGCTCAACCGGTTCCTATTCTCTGGTGACTCAGCAACCACTGGGGGGCAAGGCGCAGTTTGGCGGCCAGCGGTTTGGTGAGATGGAGGTCTGGGCGCTTGAAGCCTATGGTGCTGCATACACCTTGCAGGAAATGCTGACCGTGAAGTCGGATGACGTTCACGGTAGAACCCGGATGTACAAGAATATTGTTGACGGGGACTATCGCATGGAGCCTGGGATGCCGGAATCGTTCAACGTTCTGGTGAAAGAAATCCGGTCGCTGGGTATTGATATTGAACTCGAGGACGACTGAACACGCGTGTTCAGTCAGGGTTTGTTGCAATAAAGTATTGAAAACGGGTGAGAGCCCGATTGGAGGAAAGACTTGAAAGATCTTCTCAACATTCTTAAGGCACAGGGTCAGTCCGACGAGTTCGATTCACTGAGGATTGGTCTGGCGTCGCCGGAGCTGATTCGATCGTGGTCGTTCGGTGAGGTAAAGAAGCCTGAAACCATCAACTATCGGACGTTCAAACCGGAGCGTGATGGCCTCTTCTGCGCCAAGATCTTCGGGCCAAACAAAGACTACGAGTGCCTGTGTGGCAAGTACAAGCGACTTAAGCACCGCGGTGTCATTTGTGAGAAATGCGGCGTCGAAGTGGCGTTGGCCAAGGTGCGTCGAGAACGCATGGGTCATATTGAGCTGGCAAGTCCGGTCGCCCATATCTGGTTCCTGAAGTCGCTGCCTTCTCGCATTGGTTTGCTCATGGATATGACGCTGCGGGATATTGAGCGGGTACTTTACTTCGAGTCCTATGTTGTAACGGACCCGGGTCTGACAACGCTGGAGAAACGTCAGCTACTGACGGACGAACAGTACTACGAAGCCCTGGAAGAATTCGGGGACGAATTCGAAGCGAAAATGGGTGCTGAGGCCATCCGTGAGCTGATGGACGATATGGATCTGGACGATGAGGTGACCTCCATCCGGGAAGCGCTCCCTCAAACGTCGTCTGAAACCAAGATCAAGAAGCTCACCAAGCGTTTGAAGCTGATTGAGGCGTTCGTGAAATCCGGTAACAAGCCGGAATGGATGATCCTGTCGGTTCTCCCTGTGCTGCCGCCGGATCTTCGTCCGCTGGTACCGCTTGAAGGCGGCCGATTTGCAACTTCAGACCTGAACGATCTGTATCGACGTGTGATCAATCGTAACAACCGATTGAAGCGTCTGCTCGATCTTTCGGCGCCAGACATTATCGTGCGCAATGAAAAGCGGATGTTGCAGGAAGCGGTGGATGCGCTGCTGGATAACGGCCGACGTGGCCGGGCGATTACCGGGACCAACAAGCGACCACTCAAGTCGCTGGCAGATATGATCAAAGGCAAGCAGGGTCGCTTCCGTCAGAACCTGCTAGGCAAACGCGTGGACTACTCAGGTCGATCAGTGATTGTGGTCGGTCCGAGTCTGCGGCTGCATCAGTGTGGTTTACCGAAGAAGATGGCCCTCGAATTGTTCAAGCCGTTCATCTTCGGGAAGCTGGAAGCACGTGGGCTTGCCACAACGATCAAGGCCGCGAAGAAGATGGTAGAGAAGGAGACCACCGAGGTGTGGGATATTCTCGCCGAGGTGATCCGCGAACATCCCGTGTTGCTGAATCGCGCGCCCACATTGCATCGATTGGGGATCCAGGCTTTCGAGCCAGTCCTCATTGAAGGGAAGGCAATCCAGCTCCATCCGCTGGTTTGTACGGCGTACAACGCGGATTTTGACGGCGACCAGATGGCTGTTCACGTACCGTTGACCCTGGAGGCTCAACTCGAAGCCCGGGCGTTGATGATGTCCACGAACAATGTCCTGCTGCCCGCCAATGGCGAGCCCATCATTGTGCCATCCCAGGATGTCGTACTCGGTGTTTACTTCATGACGCGCGAACGGATCAACGATCTCGGTGAAGGCATGTTCTTCGCGGATGTCGAAGAGGTTTCGCGAGCCTACCTCGCTGGCAAGGTTGGTCTTCAGGCACGAGTGAAAGTGCGAATCAACGAGCCCATCCAGCAGGAAGATGGCTCGATGGTGAGCCAATCCGAGGTGAAAGACACGACGGTAGGTCGCGCGTTGTTGTACGAGATCGTCCCTGACGGGATTGCCTACGACCATGTCAACCAGGTGCTCGGCAATAAAGATATCGGTCGTTTGATTGACGTCTGCTACCGAACGGTTGGGCTTAAGGACACCGTCATCTTCTGTGACCAGATCATGTACATGGGATATGAGTATTCGACAAAGTCTGGATCATCGATTGGCGTTGAGGATTTTGTGATCCCCGATGAGAAAGCAACCATTATTGGTGAGGCTGAAGAAGAGATCCTCGAAATCGAACACCAGTTTGCATCCGGTCTGGTGACCCAGGGTGAGAAGTACAACAAGGTGATCGATATCTGGACGCGAGCCAATAGCCTAGTGACCGAAGCGATGATGGACACCATCTCAACCGAGGAGGTTCAGAATCGCGAGGGTGAGAAGGTTGAGCAGGATTCGTTCAACAGCGTACATATGTACGCAGACTCCGGTGCTCGAGGTTCCCGTGAACAGATTCGGCAGCTTGCCGGTATGCGTGGCCTGATGACCAAGCCGGATGGGTCAATTATCGAGACCCCCATTACGGCGAACTTCCGTGAAGGCCTCTCGGTGATGCAGTACTTCATTTCGACACACGGTGCTCGCAAGGGCCTTGCAGATACCGCATTGAAGACGGCGAACTCCGGATATCTGACTCGTCGGCTGGTGGATGTTGCTCAGGATCTGGTGATCACTGAACACGATTGTGGTACGGAAAACGGTCTGGTCCTGACGCCGGTGATTGAAGGCGGGGACGTCGTAGCAGCGTTGGGTAAGCGCGTGCTGGGACGTACTGTAGCCCAGGACGTATACAATGGTGCGGGTGATGAGGTGCTGATCCCCAAAGGCACTGAAATAGACGAGCGCTGGGTGCTTCGTATTGAAGAGATGGGAATCGACGAAATCATCGTGCGATCACCGATTGCCTGTGATGTTCGATACGGAATCTGCAGCAGATGTTATGGCCGGGATCTGGGACGTGGCCATCTTGTGAATATTGGCGAGGCGGTTGGAGTGATTGCCGCCCAGTCCATCGGCGAACCCGGTACCCAGCTCACCATGCGGACCTTCCACATTGGTGGTGCGGCGTCTCGGGCAACAGCGGTCGACAATATCCAGGCGAAACAGGCTGGCGTCATTCGATTGCACAATCTGAAGACCATCGAGAAACCGAGTGGAGAACTGGTGGCGGTATCACGTTCTGGTGAAGTCGCGATTGCCGATGAATCCGGTCGTGAGCGAGAGCGGTACAAGTTGCCATACGGTGCAGTGTTGAAGAAGGGCCAAGACGAGACTGTGGATGCCGGTGAGGTGATCGCAAACTGGGATCCACATACTCACCCGATTGTCACTGAGGTGGCAGGTAAGGTGGTCTTCGAGAGTATGGATGAGGGCATTACGATCCGCAGACAGACTGATGAGCTGACGGGGCTTTCCAGTATGTCTGTCCTTGATCCGAAGGATCGTCCCTCGGCCGGTAAGGATGTGCGGCCTGCGGTACGCCTGCTGGGTGACAGTGGTGAGCAGCTGATGTTGGCAGGTACAGATGTACCCGCACACTACTTCCTGGAACCGAATGCGATTCTGAGTCTTGCGGACGGGGATCAGATGGAGGTGGGTGATGTCATTGCCAGGATTCCTCAGGAAGGTTCCAAGACCCGTGATATTACCGGTGGTCTGCCACGTGTCGCCGATCTGTTCGAGGCGCGCAAGCCGAAAGACTCGGCGGTATTGGCGGAAATCAGCGGTACTGTCAGTTTTGGTAAGGAAACGAAGGGCAAACGTCGGCTGGTTATCACGCCCAGTGACACCAGCATCCTGCCGGAGGGTGACGATCACTACGAGGTATTGATTCCCAAGTGGCGTCACATGACGGTGTTTGAAGGCGAAAACGTAGAGAAGGGCGAGGTGGTCTCTGACGGACCTGAGAATCCACACGACATTCTGCGATTGAAAGGTGTTGATGAACTCACCAAGTACATCGTGAAAGAGATCCAGGATGTGTACCGTCTGCAGGGTGTAGGCATCAATGACAAGCATATTGAAGTCATTGTCTGCCAGATGCTGCGTAAGGCTGAGGTTGCTGATCCGGGTGAGTCCGACATGATCAATGGCGAGCAGATCGAGTACGTGCGCGCACTTGAAGAGAACGATCGACTGGAAGCCGAAGGCAAGCAGAAGATCAAGTTCGAGCGTGTACTGCTGGGTATCACCAAGGCGGCGCTCGCGACGGATTCGTTCATCTCCGCGGCGTCTTTCCAGGAGACGACACGTGTCCTGACGGAAGCGGCCGTGACTGGCAAGCGCGATTCGTTGCGTGGCCTTAAGGAGAACGTCATCGTGGGACGCCTGATTCCAGCGGGTACCGGACTCAAGTACCACGAGGAACGGCGCAAGAACCGTGAAGACCGTGAAGAAGGGACGACTATTAGTGCTTCCGATGTTGAAGCGGCACTGAGTGAAGCCCTGTCTTCCGGGAGCGGTACCTAGATAGGTACCCATGTTTGGTACCAATGTAGGTACTTTTACTGGAAATGCGGGCTGAACTGATCGTTGTTGCCGACCTGATAAGGTCGGGGCAACGGTTGACTCACGTCTACTGCGTCATTAGAATCGCCGGCCCTGATGCTGCCATAAGGTGGCGGGGCTGTCCGGGCTCGACTTGAGCAAGTCTCGAGAGAGGCAGAACATGGGGCCCGAATTATGGAGTTAGAACTACATGGCAAGAATCAGCCAGTTGGTACGTAAGCCA